>Ga0182030_10021899_pt1 | contig 11932 bp, 19 predicted proteins | sample 812S3MmetaG_FD_121299 | JGI IMG/M metagenome (GOLD analysis project Ga0182030, IMG submission 121299) | Permafrost microbial communities from Stordalen Mire, Sweden - 812S3M metaG (Illumina Assembly) | ecosystem: Environmental > Terrestrial > Soil > Wetlands > Permafrost | place: Sweden...
GACTCGTTGACAGCAAACTCTGGTGTCGAAGTCTTCCCATCCGGAGGCACCATTTTTGTCGTTGGCGATGGAACAACTATAACAGCTGTCGGTAATCCTGGAACTTCAACCATAACGTTGTCATACCTCATACCTCCTGATACGACCTTTGATACTGATTCGGGAGATGCCGCGCCTATTGCGGGAGTATTAGATATCGCTGGCGGTACTAATATGAATACCAGTGGTGCGACTAATGTAGTAACCGTGCATCTGGATTCCACTCTTACAGGACTCAATTCTATAACTACTAATAACCTTACCGTTGTTAATACTATAAACCTTCCATCTACCACAACCCTGGCAGCCACAAATCTTACGGTAACAACATCTGAGACGTTTAGTAATCTTGGTCAGGGAGTGGTGCAATCGAGCAGCTCGGGTGTAATTTCATCGTCTGAGGGCACCGATGGACAGGTCCTCATATCGTCATCGGCAGGGGCGCCCCTATGGGCTAATCTGACTGCTGGGTCTAATATATCGATTGTTAATACAAGCAATGGGATAATGGTCTCTGAGGGATCAGCAGGCGGATCTGTGTTGATTGCTAGTGGATCAACATCGTATACCGGTATTCCTTCTACTTACAAGACTCTTATGTTGAATGGATTCATATTCGTCCTGCCAGGAACTCCGACCGGATCATATCAAGATATATATGTAACGCTCTCAAGCAACAATGGATCTAGCTATTATACGAGCTATATAAGTGGAATGAATCTTTTTAATAACGTTGTGGGCAATCAGAACTTTACCAATACTAATGGATTACAGATAGGATCCACCAATAATACAAGCAATGGAATAGGGAATGTTATTGGGTTTAATCTCTATCTTTATAATGTTAATAATGGAACAACGCCAGTGATGTCTTCATGTTTATCGTCGGTAAATATTAATGGGTCGAGAAGCTTCCAATGCTCTACAGCAGGGGTATGTACGAGTTCTCTTTCTGGTCCCATCAATGCACTACAAATTAACTTTGCATCCTCGCCATCAATTGTTTATTCGATAATCACCAATCTTTATGGGCTACTATAATGTAAACGGATAGATCGACCTAGTCGGCATATATCATAAATGTTTAATAGTGGTTCTTTACCGATATCATTTTAATGTTATACTAAGTGTAGTACAACAAAGTAACCACTCTATATATGGAGATTCACATGTTCAGATTAAGAAGAATATTAGTAATTCTATCGTTTGCAGGTTTTTCAACCGCATTCACTATGAATCCAGGTAAACCGTTTACGTTTACTGCTAAAATCACTGAGAATGGCCAAGAAAAGACTATTTATGTTAATGGCAACTCTAAGTTCGCGCCTAACTCTAAAGATCAGTTTGCAACGCCTGGTACTTATAACAATAAGAAACCAACTGAAGCAGAAGTTGTGTACTATAATACAGGCGGCCAATATGGTATGCCAAGTACATATGGTGAAGATAACTCAAGTTGTGTAATAAACTAAAAATATTCCATAATTGGTATACCTTATTTGCTTGGTATATTGATAGTAGAGAGACCGCAGGCGTTAACCTGCGGTCATTTTTTTAGGCCCCCTCCAGGATCAAAAGAGGGGACCAAGCAGCATACCATGTGGTACGCCTAGATTTATTCGATTGTAATACTGTATCTGACTTCCCATAGGGGCTTATCTTCATTTGAGCTTTTCTGCTCATAAACAACATACGATTCACTATTGCTACTTACCACTTTGCACCAAGTCCCCTTAGGGGCCTTATCAAGCTTTCCGGGCACGCCATAACGCACAATTGTTAGTTGGTCGTGCATTTCAATTGATTCGGGGATCATAGCCAATCTTTGCATTTGAGTTTCATTATTAGCTGCTCGCCATTTCTTTTAAGAAGCAATGGATATGGTCGACAAATAATGCCTTCCATAACCTGGGGTGTTTTAGAGCATAATGATAGTGGATTAGATTTTGTAAAGTTTATCGCTTCTTGAGTGGTCATAGCTCCTATGATAGGCGCATAGGGAACTTCAAGGCTTCCTGCAAATCCCTGAACAGCATCTTGATCAAGCCACCATGACCCAATACGAATATCATATAAAATAAAACCAACATCAGAACGATAATTACCACCACATGATTGTATCTTTGGGCCATATCCTTCACCATAGAGAGTTATTCTCTGATCATCTTGAAGCTTGGCATTACTCATTCTTTCTAAGGTGAAATGCTCTGTCAGGAATTTCAAAAGATGCTTAGGAATCTGAGACCCATCTTTTCTACCATCGAATGATACGACACCATGATGATAATGGACCCTGATATTAGTGCCATCGATCTTTTCCTGCACTTGCCAGTGTTTTATCAGATCAAATTCTTCTGAAGCGTATTGGCCTTCAATAAACGATCGCTTGCCGTCTCTGGGCTCTTCGATGCGCTTATAGAGAGAGTTTATTTTTGGGTATGGTATCATTGCTTCTTCCTTGTTTGGTAATCATCCTGGGTTCTTTTTATCTTCATAATCTTTGCTCGGGCCTTGTGATATTCTTCCTTAGGAAGATCTGCAAGGGTGGATATGCCATAGACGTCCATCACATTACGAGCAATGTCAGGATAGTCATCAAGCTCTATCATTAATTCTGTATACTGCTCGTTATTGACAGTATCATCTCTATCCATCTCAATCCTAGCAGATTTTGGCTTACGGATTGTTTCAATGAGAACGTCTTCATCCTGCTCGATTCCATTATCATCAAATGCTAAGGGATCATTTTCTGATGGGGCTATCCCCAAAAGCATAAGAGCATGAAACCGCTTGTGGATCTCATAACAGTTACCAGTCTTTCTATCAGTCTTTCCAGTAACTACTCTGGCACAGGACGATATATACTGTCCGGACTCATGACCGATCATAGTCTTGAGAAGAGCCGCGCCTGAACCTTCGTCGAGTAATTCAATGAACTGGTAAAATGCTAATCCATTTGCCGATAAAGACTCACGAACAGCATCCAAAATTGCCTTGAGATTAGCGAACTTACCCCCGGGGGCACTCTCGTTAGACACGAGAGCTTTATATGTCCCTTGGGCCTTTGCTAATGAACCCATTATCTTGTCTATCTCTAACGACCGATACGAACTTGTTTCCATTACTACTCACTTGGTGATGAAGCCTCAAAACTGTCGTAATACTTGCGGTAACAAAGGTAGCAACAAGGCCGTCCTGGTACTGCAGAATCTACTTTACAGAGAGAACAGGGCGTTCTCTCTGATGGTATGACTATTTTCACTAGCTCAAACCTTCCGTTGGTTCTTGGTGACCGATCTCTTGTCCGCCCCCTTTTTTTATCTGATCAATGAACTCGTTATAACCATTGATCATATTGTTGGCGTACTGGTTGTTAATAGTAATGAAACTAAAGGCTGGATATATCTGTGCGAATTTGTCCTGTATAGCCTTTAAAATTCTATTTACCTCTTCAAGGTTAGTCTCATCGATCGGCTTACCTTTGTGGGTATCAAGCTCCTCGTGCAACAAGCGATAGTCTTCATGGCCTCGCTGCATTTCTCCATTGAGTAACTCAACGGTGTCCTTGATAATATTAGGGATATTCATACTACTTCCTTTTAATTAAGTGTTTTTGAATGTATAGGGAGACTTCTCTAGCGGAACTTCATCCTCTATTTCACCATATATACATGTTCTAGAAACCCATAATACTGTTTTTTTATGAGGTAGAATAACATTATCAAATTCTCCAGAAAAGTAGGTATCATACTCTGGGTTAGGAATCCAATAGATATTTTTATCATCATTACCATAAGACAAAACATATCTTCGCCTAAAATCGATACCCCGATCACCAAAGAAATTCTCTAGATCTTTTATAGTAAGCGTCTTCGTATTGATGCCTACCCTGCTCAATGCGGTCTCGACTTCTTCTATGCTGTATATTTTATTCTCCATCATCACTCCCTTGGTACTTAGAGTCTTCATAGCCACTCTCAAATGCTATTTCGCCTCGCAGCATAGTAATTTCAACCTGAAGTCGCTCTTGAGATACCTTATAGAGTTCTAGATTATAATAAAGAACTGAAACCTGCTTTCTGAGCATCTCATTATATTGTTCAAGTTCTAATACATATCCTTTGGTTACCGTTACACCGCTACCTAAAGTTATTTTATCTTCCATTGTTATCCCTTGGTTATTGATAATAGATTATGTTCTTAATATATATTATTATGAATTCATGTCAAATCTATTTACAGAGTCCTTTAAATCTGTATACTTAATCCTATAACATTAAGAAAGGATTTTATGCATGACACAAAACGATTATTAGAAGAAGTAGAGAATCTACGCTTGAGGATACCGCTGGGAATTCTTGAGCAGACGCGAGAGCTTGATTTCTGCCCTTCGCATTGGTTCAGTATACGTATGGGACATCGACCATTGTCGCCCAAGACTATAAGAAAGCTAAAGGCGTTCATAGAGAAGTATAAGGATGTGGTGTAATGAAAGATTACTCAGAAAGCAACTCAGCGTGCATGTCTGATGATGTGCGCGCTCTTGCGGCAGATATGCTACGCGCTAAAAAGGAATATCATGCTACTGGTCTAGATTCAAACAATCCACATTTCAAGTCTAAGTATGCAAAGATTGATGCTATTTATGATGCTGTTGAAAAGGCATTGAATAAGTACAATATTCTTGTAACGCATTACCGCGGATTGGTTGAGTCTCGTGTTTTTATTTGTACGCGCCTTATTCATGCTCCTACTGGCCAATGGATACATGATTGGTCATATGTTGAGAGTGAGAAGCCGGGCAACCAAGCTCATGGATCAGCGTTGACCTATATGAAGCGTTATGCGTTATTGAATCTATGCGCTATTCCACAGGACGAGGATGATGATGGAGAAGAAGAAAGAAAGTATATAGAATCCCTCAACCGCAGTGACCCTTATATAACCGAAAGTGCCCTTCAGAGTATTTGGACTCTCCTGGACCATTTTGATGCTGATAAGGAAGAAATGGTTATTAAAGCGATATTATCGAATACTAACGTTAAAGAGTTGGCTCATCTGAGAACATCACAAGTCAGTTGGACTATAAACTACATTACTAAGTGCATAGAGCAAGCCGAAAAACTTAAAACCAAATAGATACAGCGAAAGATAAGCATGAATTACAACGGTCATAAAGTAACCGCTGAGAAGATAGAGTGGACCAAGGGCATTATGGCTACCTTCTTTGACTATTACCTTCGCGCACAGGTCAAATGGGCTGGAGATATAAGCAATCAAGAGAGGTGTACATCTGAATTCAATAAAGAGGTTACAGAGGGATTTATAAAAAGCCTGAGAGCAGCCACTGTTGATGAAGAAAGCCTTATTATGCTCACTAAGAAGAAAGAGGATGGTATGAGCGCTCTTGATAAGATGGTACTGGTGAGTCATAAATATACGGTTCTTCACTCACAAAAACTTGTTGATTTGATAAAAGTATTTGCAGACCATAGCCAGGATTTTGCCGACTGGACTATCAACAATTCTATTTTGAATAATGACTCTAAAGAAGATATCGTTTCATAACATAAACCAAGGGATACACATGGAAAACAAAACCATACAAGATTCATTAACGAGTTTTAGAATGGAGATTAACGATCATTTTAAGCACCTTAATAGCATGTCAGTGGCTATTCGTGAGATTGAGAAGACAATTCAGATGGCCGGTGTTAAGATGCACTTTGAATATGACCTTCCCGATAACAATGAGTACAGTAACGTTAGGTTTCTATGGGCAAAAAACCCTACTATAAAGAGATACAGTCGCTATAGATTAATTCTCTCAATGGATGAGAAAGAAATTCCTTTTGTTGAATCGAGTGTAGACCAGAAGATAATGTATAGTGGTTATCTTATTAAGTTCTTAGATGCTCTTAAGGTTCATGTGATAAAAACAACAAACGAAATGATGGTCCAGAAAGCATAAATATAGACCGAGAGGCGCTAATTAGATAGAATAGTTAGTGATTCTCGAGTATAAGAAAAAACAATAGCGTAGTTGTTACACTACGCTATCATAATTTATAATCACAGCACGCCAACAGATGTAATTCTTGTAGATGCAGTCTGTCAGTGGCCATTAAATCAGGGAGCCCTTGAAATGAACAAATTAACATCAGCAACAGCAAGCAATAATGACTCTGGCAAGACAACACTAACTTGGGTGAGGCAGTCAGTAAATACGTATTTTTCATTTAGCCTGGGTGAGGCTTCCTACAAAGAAGGGTTTGTTACAACCACCCACAAAGGAGGATGTAATTAATGTACTCTAGTCTCATAAAAAGTCAATATAATAATTGCCTATCAATAAATAAATCTGTTTCTCGAGTAACTAATCTTGATTTTATTAATAGTTACAGAGGTTCTGGCAAAGATATTATCACAGTCCTCCTAGCTCTTAGGGGCTGCAAAAAGATAAAAATAAGCAATGAGACTATAGCCAAGCAAGTTGGGTGTAGTCCTAGAACAGTACAGCGGTGGACAGCGCGCTTTGTGTTAGACGGCATACTCACTAAACACCACCGTGACTATAATCTCACAGAATACAAATTCACTATCACCAATCAAGCATCATTCAAATACCACCTCACGGTATTAAAGTCACACCAGCTTGAGGGTTGGCGCAATGAAGGTATTATACCCAAGGATAAAGGGGGTATTTACTATCAATATAACCAAACTGTCACCCCTAATAGAGTTATATATATAAAAGAAACCCCTCTCTCTGTAGAGACAGCGATTGATGGTGACGGGTGGGGTAAATTACCAAAAAAAGTAAGAGAAAGAAGAATCCGAGTAGCAAAGGGACTGAAGATGCTGGATGAAGCACAGCGAGAGTTTATCGGTGAGCATAAAAAACAACCCGAAATGAAAGATTTGCTCATGAAAGAGCCATTGCGGTCACACTTGGTGACACCAGACAATATCCGAATTAGTCGTTTATTGAAACTTACTGATCAGGAGCAGATGAAACTTATAGCGTATCCTGATGAGATGCTTTCAAGAGCATGGATTCAGGTTGAGAAGATGATGAATAATGGTGGGCCACAACAAAGAATACATGATAAAGCGGCTTGGTTGTTCGGCACTTTGAATATCGTTTGCGCTAAGGCAAATATCAAGCCTGATTGGAAGTGGTATTACGATGTCTGCGATATCATTGGTATGGATAAGCTGAGTATTTTTGATGAGCCGATACCTATTGAAGCAACTTCTAATCCTCGTCCTAAGAAAGCCAAGTCATTTGTTAACCAAGAAGTTAGACCGCCTATGTATCTTGTTTGGGATAACCCGCAAGATAAGATTAGTCGTGCCGAAAAGATAGCCACTCTTGAAAAAGAGATTCATGCTTATACAGAGCAATTAGCAGAGCCAGAAAAGTATTATGGTCCGATGTTTATAGAGTCGAATATCAAAATTGTGCAGCGAATGGTGAGAGAAAGTTTAGACAAATTGGAGGCGCTACGATGAAATACAGCCTTAGAAAGCGATTAGTTCTCACATGGAGAATGCGCAAGAGATGTTTTTATCGATTGCTCCTAGCCGAACCGGCTTTTTCTCTATTTGGAGGGTTTAGACCTATTCCTTTGTCTTGCGGAACTTTAACGATGAAGAGGTATTCGTGATGAAGTGGATTAACGTATTTAATGTTGGATAAATAACCATAGAAGCAATGAATGATGTTGGAATTTCAATCAAGGATTAATGATGGGATAAAGAGAGTAGTTTAAAAGGAGAGTAGTATGCTTAGAAGCAAAGAATATGTTATTGATGGGTCACCAATAACGTGGAAAAGAGCGAGACTGTCAAAGATGAAGCGATTTTATGACGGCCAGACTAATGAAAAAGTAGTTTATGGCCTTATGCTCAACAAGCAGCACCATGGCAATCTGTTACACCATGGTCAAAAAGAACCCTTATTTACCAAGCCATTACATATAGATCTAATATTCTACTTCAACAAGATGAAGAGGCGCCAAGTGCGGCCTCAGTTAAATCACGGCGTATTCCCTGATATCGATAACACGATCAAATTCATTTTTGACGCAATGGTTGGAGTATTGATAGAGGATGATCGATTGATAACTTCTCTTACGGCTATCAAGAAATATGATATGAATCCACGGACATATATGAAGATTACGGAGCTCGAATAGATGGCATTGAAGAAAAAGGGTAAATCTATTCAAACTATGAAAGATAGTGGTGAGTTGTCGAAAAGCCACACATATACAGATTTAATTGACAAAGAGTCATATATATTCTTCCCAGAGAAGGATGCATGGAGAAAGAGGCTTATATATGCAATAGAGAAGTGGGTACTAAAAGAGACAAGTGTTGAGCTTATGCAGTTCTGTATTGAGTATAGAATACCCCGGGCAACGCTTGCTATGTGGAGGCAGAAGCATCTTGATATAGCAGCAGCTTTTGAAGAGGCTAAAATAATCTTAGGCTGTAGACGCAGAATAGGCGCATTGACCAAGCAATATGATAAAGATGTGGTGTTTAAAGATATGCACGTGTATGACCCTGAGTGGGATATTATCAACAAATATCATGCTCAATTGAAGAAAGATGAGGATAGAGGACCAGTGAAGTTCACAATCAATGTGACTAAGCCGCAGATAGTGAGTGCAGAGGATATGAAGGCAGGTAAGACATTTATCGTAGAGCAGGATGATCAATGACAGTTGAAATGGTGCAGCTGGTACACCACGGTATCTTTATGGGCTGTGTAGCCTTGGTTTTAGTGTTGGCATTAATATATAACCGATAGGAGAGCTATGAGTTGGAAAATACATTGGGCTGATGACTGTAACAAAGAGAAGAATGTTGTTGGCCATTTGGTAAGAGAGCAGCGCTTAGAGATAGATAGTGTTAATAAAGCGTATAGCGAAGTGGTTCAAAGGCATGATTCGATACTGAGAGATAGAGATCGAGTTGTCTGCGCTCTTGATGGAGCTAAAAAAGAACTTGAGCTCAAGGAAAGAGCTATTCTCGAGTACGACAAAGAGAACAAGCAGCTTAAGGCTATCTATGATTATAAGCAGCTAGAGTGGGATAAAGAGAAGTCTGATTACGAAGCTGCTTATAATCAGGTCGAGGTTGTACATAAAGAAGAACGAAGCAAGTGGGCCAAAGAACGCAAGATACTAGAGATGAAAGTAGAGGCGCGTGAAGCATCGATTGAGTCATTGACTAAGGACCTCTGTGATACACAGAAAGAGGTTAATGATTTGCGTGGCTCTATGAGGATATTTGAGTGTCCTGATACAAATTCCAACGATCTATCGCTTGAAGAGAAGTATCTAGAGTCATTGAGATTGAAGCCAGAAGATGAAGAGTACACAATGGCTGATCTTAGGCGTGATATTGATCATGGGAATATCAAGGTAGAGATAGTAAAGACTAATATGCAAGCTAAGAGAAAGAAAGGTAAGTAAATGGAAGAAAACGACGCAACTATGCTTCAATGGTTCATGACTAGGATAGATGACCTAGAATCCAAGAGATGGGCCGACGCTGAGAAGCTCGCTAAGAATCTTGCGAACGACTCTATTTCTATGTTTAACAAACTAGAGTTCATTCACGCTCATATGGGTCTTATCAAAGAAGATATATCTGCCATTAGGTGGCGAATGGATAACTCTACCATGCAAGAGCAAATCGATGATCTTCATAGCAAGATTGATGATGTTAAATGCAAAGAAGAGAAAGTTAATACTGGATTAAAGCGTAGTGCTAAGCCTGTCCATGAAGAGATGGAAGAGAAGCATCTAGCTAAGATAACCGCAATAGATAATTCCCTAAAGATAGTTAAGAAGCATGCTCTTGATAGCCAAGAGATTAGAGGTTGGATCCACGCAAAGACTGTAAGCGCTCTTGTTGCCTTTGGATTCACTTACTTAGAAGATCTTACGGATATGGATGACTGTGAAATACTTGAGATTCCAGGAGTTGGGCCTCTTGGTGTGAGTCAGATTAGAGATGCATTATATCACTTGGTTAGTAATGAGTAATTTGAAATCAGAGTGGGCAACAAAGGAGTTTGATGATGAAGATGAAGAGGATTGTGAACAGAGTTGTGGATGTAGAGAAGATAACAACTAGCGATTCCCTGAGCAATATACGACACTTGCTCTCATTAACAGATAGTGCAAGGAGGCGTAAGGTTTTGGAAGGTATGATAGGAAAAAAGCATGGTCGATGGACTGTAGTTAAATACATTGGTCCTAGAGAAGGCGTAGTAGTACCACCCGCGAATAGTAAGAATGTTGACTATGAATGCAAATGTGAGTGCGGCACAGTAAAGAATATTTCTTACTATGTACTAAAGAGTAAGCGTCATTTCGAATGCTGGCGGTGCTTTAAAAACCAGAAGGCAACTAAGTTTAAGATGCAGACTAAGTTCGTTTACGGACAGGTGTTTGAAGATCTATGTGATACGTGGTTGCTTGACTATGATCAGTTTGTTAAAGATATGGGTCTAAAGCCAGAAGGCTATAAATTAGTGCGCCTTAATAGCCATAAGCCCTATTCGAAATCAAATTGTAAGTGGGAAAAGATATGATTGAGTTTATAGAGGACGTATTAGGATGCTTAAGGTTTGTTGCTCTTATAGGCGTTGTGATGGGTATAACAATATTTGCAATAGCTATAGCGATTAGACTTATGACCTTTGTTGGTTCTTTGTAGTAGATAGTTTAAAGAGAGAGTAGTAATGAATGTAGATGTAGAAGTCCAGGTAGAACTGGATCAGTTTCGTTTGCGCTGGTACCAGGAGCCTATCTGGGACTGTATAGAGAATGGTGAATCAAGGCGAGTGCTCTATCTTGCAGCACGACGATGTGGCAAAGATGTCCTTGGTTGGAACTTAGCCATACGACAGTGCATTAAAAAGGTTTGCTTGGTGTTTTATGTGCTCCCAACGTATGCACAAGCAAAGAAGGCAATTTTCGATGCGATTACAATCGATCAGACTAGATTCTTGGATTTCCTTCCCCATATGCTTGTAGAGAGTATAAATCAATCAGAGATGAAGATACGGTTCAAGAATGGCTCAATATTACAATGTATTGGTGGTGATACCTATGATACTTCGTTGGTTGGAACGAATCCGTACGCAATTATACTGTCCGAATATGCCCTTATGTCCTCAGAGATATTTTCATTTATTAGACCTATCCTTGCAGCTAATGGCGGTTGGTGCCTTATTGTATCTACACCACGGGGTAAGAACCATCTGTTTCACTTATGGAAACTGGCTCAGGACCTTCCCGATTGGAAAGTGTTTGTACACAAAGCTTCAGAGATTCAGCACATTCCTGATGAGGTTTTGATGCAAGAGAAAGCACAGATGGAAGAAGGTCTGTATCTACAAGAATATGAAGTATCGTTTGAAAGAGGTATATCAGGTAGCTGGTATGGTACTTACCTTGATGAGATTAAGCTCAAAGGGCAGATAACATCAGTCCCATGGGAGCCTGGACTCCTCGTTTATGTAGCGATAGACATTGGTGTTAATGATGCGACGACTCTTATTTTCTGGCAGTCAGCAGGGGAAAACACAGTTATAAGAATTATTGATTGTTATTCAAATAATAACCTTGGATTGGACCATTATGCCAAGATCATACAAGATAAGCCGTACAAGTATGGTGGTATGTATGCTCCTTCGGATATAAAGGTCAGAGAATGGGGCGGCGGAGCTGTTACTCGGTTTGAAAAGGCACGACAGTTGGGTATTAACTTCACTCTTGTTGACCAAGTCCCTATTATAGATGGCATTGAGAATGTATGGACTCACTTTAGAAAGTTCTGGATTGACCAGGACAAATGTAGGTCGTTA
>Ga0182030_10021902_pt1 | contig 11931 bp, 13 predicted proteins | sample 812S3MmetaG_FD_121299 | JGI IMG/M metagenome (GOLD analysis project Ga0182030, IMG submission 121299) | Permafrost microbial communities from Stordalen Mire, Sweden - 812S3M metaG (Illumina Assembly) | ecosystem: Environmental > Terrestrial > Soil > Wetlands > Permafrost | place: Sweden...
CGACTTTGATCGATTCCCTTGGACGAAGCCCCGCAATCCTTTATAGTTCTGTTGGCTGTCCCTGCAAGATCCGCAGCCGCACGGATCTTCATTCAACAATTCACTAGCCAGAAGTCCGGCTCTTGGTCGGGGTTCCCCGGAGATGGCTGTTTTCACTCAATCGGTAACGGCGCAGAACGAAGTTGCCCTTGTGCCCCTCGCACTTCCAGGGCACCGTCGAACTTCGTGGTCCCCGTGGCTTCTAGCGGGCGTCATTGCGCGAGGTGTCTCCAATTTTGGCGCGCACCGCAAGGTGCTTCGACTGTTGAAGCATCAAGCATTGGCCGAGATTGCACAGACCACGCCGCGGTTCGCATACAAATATCTCTCGCAGAACTATCTTGCCCGCGGACTCCGTACATCCGAGCGCGCCTCCTGCTTTCTTCATCACTATGACCGAATGTCCTCCGCACTTCCTGGCCGCTTCATGCATCAGGTTGCCAATGGCTATCTCGCCCTGCACGAGATCCGGGTCGACGACAATCGCTTTACCCTCTCCATGGGGATTTCACAGTACTTCGACATGGAAGGCGAGATGTCGCTCTACCTGCATGTCAACGGCGAAATCGTCTACCTGATGGCGTTCACCATCGTTCCTGGCCCGGTGGTTCAATCTGAGGCGAATGAAGTGATTCTGATTTCGCGCTTTCAGGGAATGAAGGGCTCCTACAGGGATATTCATCTTGCGACAAAATCGCTGCACGACGTGGCTCCGGCTTCCGTGCTGCTCGCAGCCGTGCAGGGCATTGCCGATGCATTCGGCATTCACGAAATTGCTTCCGTCACGGCTGCACGACAAAGCGCTTATGGAGAGGATTCGGCAGTTGAGTTTGAGCAGGCGTACAACGATCTGTTCCTCGGCCTCGGCCTTGTGCCCACCGAAGCCGGCTTCTTTCGCGCCTCGATTCCACTGGAAGGCAAGCCGTTGAGCAGCGTCAAAAAGGGCCATAAACTGCGCACCAGGCAGAAGCGCGCGTTCAAGCACGCCGTTCAATCTGCATGCGCCGCCTTTCTCACGGAACACATTCTCAATCCGGTTTCGTAACCCTCCCATCTTCTGCCTTCGCATTTCAGACAAATACCCAATCGCCAAACGTTTGCGTTTCAGCCGTAAAATAGGGTTAGCGCTGGACGGCAGGCGCGACTCCGATGCCCGCGAAGAAAAAAACCGCTAAACTCCTCCGATGCCCCACCTGCCGGGAACTCGTCCAGTTCCACGACGAGGACTTCCCTTTTTGCAGCGATCGCTGCCGTAAAATCGATCTCGGCAAATGGGCTTCAGGCGTGTACAAAATCAGTTCCCCCATCGTCGATCCCGAGGTTCTTGAAGACCTGGGCGGCCTTGGCCCGCACTCGTCTGGCGACTCACATGACAACTAGCCCTCGGATGACGGCGCGCCAGAACCCGGCAAAGAAAACCTTCTGGGCCTGGGCCATAGCCACTTTTTTCGGCACAGGCCTCGGCAAACCCGGCCCCGGAACCTGGGCCTCTATGGCTACGCTTCTGCTGTGGGCGGATTATGCCTGGGCCCTCCATCCCACCCCCCAGCGGCTGCTTTTTGCGCTTCTGATCGTTATCGTCCTTTCCATCGCGGTGGGGATTCCGGCCTCCACCATCGTGGCGCGCGAAGCGGGTCGCAAGGACCCTGGCTTTGTGGTCATTGACGAAGTTGCCGGCCAGGCCATCGCCCTTCTCTTTTGCCCCTTCGACTGGGTTCACCCCCTTCTTGCTGTCGCCCTCTTTCGCTTATTCGATATCACCAAGCCTTTCCCCATCCGCAAACTCGAAAACCTTCCCGCAGGCTGGGGCATCGTACTCGATGATGTTGCCGCCGGCCTGTATGCTTTGGGTGTAGCCTCACTGTTACGTCTTTGGTTTTAGGTCGAATATGCCTCGTTCTCGTGCTCAATCCGGCGCTCCTGAAGTCTTCCCCGATCCGCACATCGAAGATGTCTATCCACCCGCGGCGCTTCCTCTCGGGGAAGTCGAGCTTACCGGCGCCAACCTTGGCCCCATGAGCTTTGGCCCGCCTGCAGTCCTCGTGGATGGACAATCCGCGCACGTGCTTATGAGCCGGCCTACTCGCCTGGCCCTGCGGGTACCAGAGGACGCAACAACAGGCCTCATCGAAGTCCGCAGCCCCTCGGGGAATTCGAATACCGTGCCCCTTCGCATCGCGCGGGAGCTCTCGGCGGGCCTCCATCCCGTCACCAGTCCTGCCGTCAGCCGCTCGGGCATGGTCTACGCCACAATTTCCGGTGCTCGCGGCAAGCAGACGCCGGTTTCGATTGTGCGGGTGAGCCCCGACGGTCGAGGCACGCCCTTCGTCACGGGCATTCTGAACGCGACCGGGCTCGCCTTCAATCCCGACGGCGACCTGTTCGTCACCTCGCGAGCCGAAGGCAATGTCTACCGCATCGATTCCTCAGGAGAGTTCACGGTCTACGCCGAGGGCATGGGGGTCGCCACCGGAGCCGCCTTCGACGCCGAAGGCAACCTCTTTGTGGGCGACCGCAGCGGCACCATCTTCAAAATCGATACCGAGCGCAAGATCTTCGTCTACGCGACTCTTGAGCCCTCGGTCGCTTTCTACCATCTCGCTGTCGACACCGAAGGCACGCTCTTTGTCACCGCGCCCGCGCTCAACTCCAACGACGCCATCTGGGCCATCGACACCCACGGCCAGGCTAAGCCCTGGTATCGCGGACTTGGCCGCCCCCAAGGCCTCGCACTCGCCAAAGACGGCAGCGTCTACCTCGCCGCCTGCCTGCATGGGCGCCGCGGACTCGTGCGCGTCACCCCCGCGGGCGAAGCAACCCTCGCCCTTGCTGGACCGAACCTGGTCGGCGTCGCCTTCTCGCCACTCGGCACCACCATTCTCGCCACCAATGAAGCCGTCTTCGATGTGGACCTGGGCGTGGAAGGCATGACGCTGTTTTAAACAGGTGACAGATTACGGATAACAGTTCACTGGGTGCGAACCTCTGAATTGCGAACGCTGTTCAATCTGATCCACCATCCGTAACCCGCCATCTGTAACCTGCAATCTGTAATCTGTAACCTGACCATGAAATCCGAAATTATCGCCGTCGGCTCTGAAATGCTCACGCCCGCCCGCCAGGACACCAACTCGCTCTACCTGACGGAAAAGCTCAACGAACTCGGCGTCACCGTCGCCTTCAAAACCATTGTTGGCGATCGTAAAAAAGACATCGTCAACGCCGTCCGCACGGCCCTCGGACGCATTGACATCCTCGTCATCATCGGTGGCCTTGGCCCCACGGAAGACGACCTGACTCGCGAGGCGGTCGCGGAAGCGCTCGACCTGAAGCTGCGCCGCGATGGCTCGCTGGTCGCCGCGCTGCATGCCCGCGCCGCCAGCTGGCGCATCTCCATGCCGCCCAACAATCTCAAGCAGGCCGACGTGCTCAAAGGAGCCGTCATTCTGCAAAATCCCAACGGCTCCGCTCCTGGCCAATGGCTCGATACCGCCTTTGAAGGTCATCGCAAGTTGACGATGCTTGTCCCTGGTCCTCCGTCGGAGTGCAAGCCGCTCTTCGACGAAGAGTGCGTGCCGCGCCTCAAAGAGATTTTGCCGCCGCGGCATATGGCCATGCGCACGCTTCGCGCCGCCATGATCCCCGAATCGCAGGCCGACAAGCTTCTCGCGCCCATCTACACCACCTACAAAGACATTGAAACCACAATCCTCGCCCACGCCGGCGACATCCAACTCACCCTGCTCTGCACCAAGCCTACCCTCGACCAGGCCCAGCGCCGCGTCGATGAGTTAGCCGGAAAACTTGAAGAAGCTCTTGAAGATTGGCTCTATGCCTCCGGGGCCGACGCTGCCGACAATCTCGAACAAATCGTTCTCTACTACCTCGGCCTTCGCCAGTCCACCCTGGCTGTCGCAGAAAGCTGCACCGGCGGTTTGCTTGCCGAGCGGCTCACACGCGTTCCCGGGGCTTCGCGCACGTTCCTCGGCGGAGCCGTCGTCTACTCCGACGCCCTTAAGGTGGCCTTCACAGGCGTATCTGCGGACCTGATCGAGAAGCACGGCGCCGTTTCAGCCGAAGTTGCCAAGGCACTTGCTTCCGGCATTCGCCTCCGTACCGGCGCGTCCATCGGCGTGAGCATTACCGGCATCGCCGGCCCCACCGGCGGGACAGAGGAGAAGCCCGTAGGCCTGGTCTACATCGCCATCGCCGACGGAGAAAAGGTGGAATGCGCGGAAAAGAACTTCCGCGGCGACCGCCAAAAAATCAGAGAGTGGACCACCCAGCAAGCGCTCGATTTGCTGCGTCGGCGACTGAGGTAATCACGCTCAAGGAACACCAGGTCAGAAAGTCGTAGGTCGCCGGGGGGCTCACCCTTTCCCGGCACTGACGCTGGGTTTCCCACCCTTCGATTCTTTTTATCGAAGGGTGGGAAACCACGAACCTCCGTGGCACGCCAGCGCGTCTCCTCCACCGCGGGTGGTTGATGCGATCCAATTCCGGCGATGACTTCTTGAACCACACGAAAACGTCCGCCCCGATCACGGACCCCATCGCCCACGCATCCCGCATCTGACTCAGTCACGGGACTGGAATCACTCCGCCCCGAACAGATCATCAAGGAGAACTCAAAACATGACGGATAATCGCGTGCGCCCCGGCGAACGAAACGAAGATCAATTCACCGCACTCCTCGAAGCGCAATCCTCCTCCCTGCCCAGCAGCCTTTTTCTGGCCGCTGCGGGCGCCTCCATCCTCGGATCGCTGTCATTGCAATTCGCCGGCAGAAAGCACGAAGCTCTCTTCGTCGGCCAGTGGGCCGCGCCTTTCCTGCTGCTCGGCATCTACAACAAGCTCGTCAAGCAGCATGGCTCCGACGCCGCCGCCAAAGAAGACTGAGGCACCGGAATTCAGCCTTTTGAGGGAGCAGGGGCATTCATGCCCTGACAGACAGGCCTCAAGAATTCAGGTCACTACAGGTCGACGGAGGGAGCAGGGGAACTCGACGGAGGGAGCAGGGGCATTCATGCCCCTGACAAACAGCCAAAAGAATTCCGGCCCTCAGACCCGGCTCCATTAAACTGGCACGGTCCGGAGAGGCTTGTCGTGGTCTTCGCCAAAAAACTGCGCGCGGGAGTCATATGCGGCGAGATCACGACCAGCATCCGCATCTGGACCAGCCCTCATGTGAAAGTGGGCAACCGTTACGCCATGGGCGACGGAGCCATCGAGATCGACGCCATCACGCCCATCGGCCTGCCAGACATCACGCCGGAGATGGCGCGTGCCTCAGGCTTTCTCGGCGTACTCGACCTGCTCAAGGTCGCCAAACACGGCAAAGGCGACAATATTTACCTCATCCACTTCCACTACATTCCGAAAAGCAAGCGTCAGAAATAAGCGCGTAATCAGGACAAGTCTGAGCCAAAACACAGCGACTCCAGCCGAAGCCCCTGTTCCCCTGTTCCCTGATCCCTGACAACTGATCACTGACCACTGTCTTTACTGCTGCAGCACCACCGCATCGCCTTCCTTCAGGCCGCTGGTGATCTCGGTAACGTTGCCGTTGGAAAGACCGACTGTAACAGGCAGCTTGCGCACACCGTCTTTCTGGTGTTTGTCGGGAATCTGTACCGAGGCGTTTTTCTGGTTGTCGTAAACGACCGCGTTCTCAGGAACCGTGAGCACGCCCTTGTGCTCGTCGAGCAGGATCTCGGCATTGGCCGTCATCAGCGCCTTCAGTTCCCCGCCCGGATTGTTGATGGAAACCCGCACCTCAAACGTCGTCACGTTGTCTTTTTCCACGCCCATGGGTGAGATTTTGGTGACCTTGCCATTGAACGTGCGGTCGCGGAAGCTTTCCACCTTGATGCGTGCCGGCTGGCCAAGGTAGACGTGGGCAATATCGGCCTCGTCGACCTTGCCCTGCACGTATACCTCGCCAACATCACCCTCGGTCATCACGAGTGTGGCCGTCGAGCCGAGCACAAGGATGGAGCTGACCGCATCGCCGATCTCGACGTCGCGCGAGAGGACCACGCCATCCATGGGCGCCAGAATGGTGGTATAGCCGAGTTCCTCTTCGAGCTGCTTCAGACTTGCCTGGCTCTGCATCACCTGCGCACGGGCCTGCTTCAGCTTGGCAATATCCACGCCAATCTGCGCCTTGGAACTGTCGCGGCGCGTGAGGGCCGCCAGGTAGTCCTTGTTGGCGTCGTCGAGGGTCTGCCGGCTGACGATGCCGTCTTTCTGCATTTCAAGATTGCGATCGAGTGTGGATTTATACATGGGCAGGTCAGGCGCGGCGGCGTTCACTTTGTCCTGCTCCACGTTGGCCTCGTAGGTGCCCACGTTGGCTTCCGCGCTGGCCAGTTGCGCCCGCTGCGCCTCAACCTGGGCAAGAATCTCCATCTGATCGAGTTCGGCCAGCGGCTGACCCTTCTTCACGGTATTGTTGATGTCGACAAAGAGCTTCTCGACGATGCCGGAGGCTTTCGACTTGACCTCAACCTTGGTAATGGGCTGAATCTTGCCGGTCGCGACTACGGAGCGGGCCACGTCGCCGCGCGTCACCTTGGAGATGCGGTTGGCATCCACGCCCGAGCCTTTCGCCAGCCGCGCCAACCCCAACCCCGCCACCGCGACAACGACGAGGATCCCCGCGCTCAGCCAGATCCAGAATTTTCTGCTCCTACGCGCTGCCGCCACAAACCCCTCCAACGTGGGAAGAACCTCAGCGCTCCCGCGCTGCGTTTCCCGTGTGAATACAGATTGAAAACAGTGTCCGAATCAAGTGTTCAGACGTTCCCGATGATTCGCTGTCATCTTTTACGCATCCTGGCGGCAATTGGTTCCAATTCCGGGGTGCAACTTCGGAACCGGATTCGGCTCCGTTGCGTATCTCTTTCCAACCGCAACTCTCCGCGTCCAAACCTCAATGCAGAATTTCTCAGATACTCTCGGCCAGGTCTTCCGCGCAATGGTGGCCAACAAACTGCGGACATTCCTCACCATGTTCGGTATCGCGTGGGGAGTGGGATCGCTGCTGGTGCTTGTGGGGCTGGGTGAAGGCTTCCGCAGCGGGCAGCACAAGCAGCTGGCCACCTTCGGCAACGACATGGTCATGATGTGGGACGGGACGATTCCGGCGCTCGCCAACCAGCACACGGGCATGCGGCCTTATCAATTCACGCCTGGCGACGAAGCGGCCCTGCGCCAGCTGCCCGAACTGCGTGCAGTGACGGGATTTTTGCAGCGCAACGATCTCTATGAAGTGAGCGCGTTTGCCAACTCTTCAGGCCAGGTCGTGGGCGCGGAGCCCAATTACGCTGGCATACGCTTTGTACCGATCGCGGAGGGCCGGTTTATCAGCGCCGGGGATATCGCCAACCGCGAGCGCGTGGTCGTGCTTGGATCGAAGGTCTCATCGCTTCTTTTTCCGGGCCGGCCCATGATCGGCGAGACCATTACCATCAACGACACGCAATTTACGGTGGTGGGTCGCGTGGGGTCAATCAGCCGCGGCAACAACGACAGCGACAACCAGAAGGTCTACATTCCGCTGAGCACGATGCAGGAACTGTTCGCGATGAAGGGCGATAATGTGGCCCGCGATGCCTTGAGCTCAATCCAATATCAGCCGGCCATCCATGGGGATACCACCGCAGCGGTTCCGGCCGTGCATCGTGTCATCGCGCAACGGCATGGGTTCGATCCGTCGCTGAAAGATGCCTTCGACGAGTGGGACACGATTGAAGAAGAGCACATGATTGGCGCCATCTTCAACGCCATGGACATTTTTCTCGGCGGTGTGGGAGTTGTGACCTTGGCTCTGGGCGCGGTGGGCATTATCAATATCATGCTGGTCTCGGTAACGGAACGGACGCGCGAGATCGGACTGCTGAAGGCTCTGGGCGCGACGAAGCGCAGCATCCTGGCGCAGTTTTTCTGGGAGGGACTGCTGCTGACGGCGGTGAGCGGGGTGATCGGAATTTTTGTTTCGGCAGGCGGCATGTGGGTTTTGCAGGAATTGCTGACGGGCAAGGTGCCGGGGTTCGATCCGCCGCGGCTTGTTCCGTGGTCGGCGGCGCTGGCGCTGGGCTCATTGGTGATTTGCGGCGTGGTGGCAGGGCTGTATCCGGCCAGCAAGGCAGCGGCGCTGGATCCGATTGAGGCATTGCGGAGAGAGTGAGATCAGATGACAGCTAGTAACTCGCGGTCTATAGCGAAGGCGGCAGGCAGTTGCCATTTGTCGCAATCTGACATTTGCAGCGTCCGCAATTTGGAAGCTTTTGTCTGCCGTGTTCAAACTGTCATCTGTAATCCGTCATCTGTAATCTGGTGAACACATGCTGAAAGATATTCTCGGACAGGCTTGGGAGGCGATGGTGTACAACCGCCGCCGCACAGCAATCACGATGATCGGCATGGCCTGGGGCATCGCCACGGTGGTTCTCCTCGTCGCTTATGGTGCGGGATTCAGCGCGGCCATTGAGAATATTTTCTCGAAGTTCGGCACCAACACCATGATCTTCTGGGGCGGGCGAACGAGCCAGCAGGCTGGCGGCGACAAGGCCGGCACGAAGGTGCGCTTCATGCTGGACGACATTGACCGCGTCTCCAACAGCGTGCCGGGAATCGAGCACATCTCGCCGATGTCGTCGAAGAGCGTTCCCGTGCAGAACGATCTGCATACATATACCTGGAACGTGAATGGAGTGCGGCCGGCTTACCAGGAAATCTGGAAGCTCAATCTTGAACAAGGTCGATTTTTCAACGGAGCTGAGGACCAGGAGCGCGCCCACGTGTGCGTAATTGGCGCCGAAAACAAAACCAAGCTATTCTCGGGCGGCTGGGCGTTGGGCGAGACGATACGTTTGAATGGCGAGGCTTTCACAGTGATTGGCGTCATGAAGCCTAAGATGCAGGAAGGCGATAACGACGACAGCAACCGCAATATCTATATCCCTTTCAACACCAGTTCCGACTTCGTCGACACGACCTATATTGACAGTGTGTGGCTCGACTATCACGGCGATCACGAGATGGTGGAGAAAGCCCTGCGCGAAACCATGGCCGCCGCCCATCACTTCAGGCCGACGGATCATAATGCCATGGGCGTTGCCAACCTGATGTCGCAGGTGATCGTGTTTCGGATGCTCTCGATTGCGCTGTCGATTTTGCTCACGCTTGTGGGCGCCTTGACACTGGGCATTGCGGGAATAGGGCTGATGAACATCATGCTGGTTTCAGTGCAGCAGCGCACGCGCGAAATCGGCATCGAGAAAGCCCTGGGCGCGCAGCGGCGCCATATCCTGGTTCAGTTTCTGGCCGAGGCCATGGCAATTACCGGCGTCGGCGGCGTGGCAGGAATCGGGCTGGCCTACCTGATTTCCGCGCTCGTCGGCCGCATCACGTTCTACAGCGCGCTGGCGAAGAACGCCGAGAGCGCGGATATTCGGCTGCTGATTTCGCCGACCTCTGTGGTTGTCGCGACGGTGATTCTGGCGATTACGGGACTTGTCAGCGGCATGATACCTGCGATTCGCGCGGCGAACCTCGATCCGATTGAAGCGCTGCGGTACGAATAGCGGGCGTTGCGCCTCGCACATTGCTGTTTCAGACTACGGTTTCGGTGCGCCCCCACCCGGCGCCGGTGGAGCAGCAACCTTGGCGTTGGCGATTTCCGGATCCTTGAGCGCCTTGCGCGCCGCCTTTCCGTGCGGCCCGTCAGGATCGTAATCGAGCACCTTCTGGTAGTACGTACGCGCTTCGGCGAATTTGCCCAGGTGCCGGTCGGACTCAGCCAATCCCCAATAAACTTCCGGTTCATCGGGCGAAAGAACCATTGCCGACTCAAAACGTGAAAGCGCCGCTTTCCAGTTTTTCGATTCGAGATAATACCCGCCGACCTGAATGTCTTCTTTTGAAGTTTCCTCGTGCTCAGGCCCCGGAACAGTAAGCTTTCTCTTTTTTCCCTGCGGCTGGTCGTCGTTGTCGCCGGGAAGAATTTTTTGCAGCCCGGACTGGCTGGAGCTCCACGCATCGGATGCCCCACTGTCGGCCGGCGCAGCAACATCGTCAGGGCTGCGCACGGGGTCGGCATTGTCGCTCGGCAAAGGCAGGCGTACGCTGTCGTCTCCGCCATAGGTGCCTTCAGGGACGGGAGCGGCGCCTTTCGAAGGCATCACGGGTACATTATTGGTGTCTTCAGGAAAAGGATTGGTCCCTTTCGGCGCGGGCGCCTGCTGTGTCGTGGACGGGGGCTTCTGTTGCGGGTTTGCGGGCGGAGTCTGCCCAGCCGCGGCCTGCACGCATAACAGGGCCGATGCAGCCAGAGAGCCTGCCCAAAGCGCCGTAAGTCGAGTTCTCTGCATCATCGAAACCGATCCTGACTGGGTTCTCACCGATCCATGCTCCACCAGGCACATCTCAATGGTACGATGCGTCCATACCGCATCTCAACTTAAGGAACGCATCGCACACACGCATGGCACTCATCATTCGCTCTTCCGCAATTCACGCCGCCGGCTGCTATACAACAACCCCGATTCCCAAGGGTCGCCGCGTGGCCGAGTATACCGGCCCACGTCTCAGCAAGGAGGAGGCCGACGCGACCTACGAAGACTCGCCCATCACCTACCTTTTTGGACTGGGAAAAGGCCAGATCGTCATCGATGGCCACAGCATGGCCATGTTCATCAACCATAGCTGCGACGCCAACTGCGAAACCAGCGAAGTGGGCGGTCACGTATGGATCAAGTCGATTCGACCCATCGCCGCGGGGGAAGAAATCACTTACGATTATTGCCTTTACGATGGCGGAGACGATGAGGCCATTTGCAACTGCGGCGCGAAGACTTGCCGCGGCACCATGTACTCGAAAGAGGAGATTCGGCACCGTAAACGCGCGGCGAAAAAAGCCGCGCTTGTCATGCCCGCAAGGCCCTGAAAAAAAGATTGACGAGCGAATTGGAATCGGTCTTGGGGAATCTGCAAGGCAGATGTCCAATTCGCATGGTCTCAGGCGTCATGGATGTAGCAGGCCAGAAATCCTGCAAATTCAAGACGGAGGTTTTCCGATGCAATATCTTCTCTTGCTTCACGCCAACGAAGCTGGCTTCACAAACATGACGCCCGAACAGCAGAAACAGGGAATGGCCGCTTACATGGCCTACACCGAAGCTCTTGTGAAGGCGGGCGTCTATGTGGGGTCGAACCGCTTGCGGCCGGTGGCCACAGCAACCACGGTGAAAGTTGTCGATGGCAAGACGCAGGTGCTCGACGGGCCATACGCGGATTCGAAAGAGCAGCTTGGCGGTTACTTCCTTATCGACGTTCCCGATCTCGATGCGGCTCTATCGTGGGCTGCGCGGTGCCCCGGCGCAAGCCATGGAACCATAGAAGTGCGGCCGGTTTGGGCGATGGAGCAGGCGGCGGCGAAAGTGGCCTGAGCATATGGCCGGCGAAGGGGACGAGCAAGCACGATCGATGGCCGAAGCGGTAGCGCACCGAAGCTATGGCAAGCTCGTCGCCTTTCTCGCCGCGCGCACGAATGATCCAGCCGCGGCTGAAGACGCGGTGTCTGAGGCTTTTGCAACGGCTCTTGCCGACTGGCCGCGGCAGGGGTGCCCGGCAAATCCTGAAGCGTGGCTGCTCACGGTCGCGCGACGCAAGCTGATTGACGGTTTTCGCGGCGCGATGCGCCGGCAGACGGCCTCAGACGAATTGCAATTCGTTGAAGAGGCGCTGGGCGCACGGGAGCCTGGCGAGATTCCGGACGAACGGCTGGCCATGATGTTCGCTTGCGCGCATCCTTCAATTGACGCGGCGGTGCGCGCACCGCTGCTGCTGCAAGTGGTGCTGGGCCTTGACGCCAGGCGCATTGCTTCA
>Ga0182030_10021903_pt1 | contig 11931 bp, 23 predicted proteins | sample 812S3MmetaG_FD_121299 | JGI IMG/M metagenome (GOLD analysis project Ga0182030, IMG submission 121299) | Permafrost microbial communities from Stordalen Mire, Sweden - 812S3M metaG (Illumina Assembly) | ecosystem: Environmental > Terrestrial > Soil > Wetlands > Permafrost | place: Sweden...
ACCACTGGCCTCCTCACAGATTTTTGGCTATTACGTACCTGATTCTGAGCAGACAGTCACTGTCCCGGCTAGCTGCACAAACAGCCGCGCTGTGGCCGCGACGGCAGCTACGGCTAGCACCACGCTGACCATCTACAAATGCACCACGGCCTTCTCCGCAAGCTGTTCGTCGGTAGGAACCATCGTCTTTGCCGCATCTGGTACGGTGGGCACCTGGACCTGCTCCTCCTCTTTCGCGCTCACCGGCTCCTCATCCAATGGCCTATATATTCAAGGGCCATCAACCGCCGATACGACACTCGGCAACATCGCCATTGCACTCTACGGAACGCACAACTAAGGAGGAATCATGCTTTCATCGACCGCGCAACTCGATTACACGCTCTCTGGGTTCACGTTTGACGGGATCAGTGTACCCAGCGCTGTGCTTCACATCGCAAGTGTTACCGTCAACGATCAAGGTGATTGTATTGTGGATGTGGAGATATACGCCACTGCCGCGCTGGTTACAACCGGCACGCCGCTCACCACGGCGCAATGGGCCTACACGGTGACGGATGGACAGACGATGGCGCAAGTATGGACAAGCCTATCCGCTATGACCGGCCTGACCGATCCGAACGGCGTAGCGATCAGCTTAACTGGCGCAACTGCGGTCGCTGGAGAGTAACATGCGAAAGATAGCTACTGCGATTCTGCTTCTCGCGGCGTGGCCTGCTTGGGCTGCTACGGAATATCTGCGGCCCACGAGTGGAGTAAATCAAGGTGCCGCCAGTGGCACACAGTGTGATCAGGGTTACACAAGTAAAGCTCCCACAGGCACAGCAAGTACTGTTTATTCCGGGAAAAGCGGGATAGGTCCAACAGGAAGCGGTTCCACTATAACCCTCTCGACAACCACTTCGACCGATTATCAGGGAGACACTCTCTATTCAAGTTTTCAGACAACAAGCAAAAGTTATTCATCCTTGACTCTAAGTATCAACGGATACGATGAATCATCGTACGGTGACAGTCTTGCCTATTATTCCACAGATGCAGGAAGCACATGGGTTCAGTTTACTTGGGGTTCGACACAAGCAACTCAGACTGTTACTGTGACTGGTGCAACTATATCTAATTTGAAAGTTCTGTTTTGTTACAACACGAGTGGTTCAGGGTCATACGGGGAAGCATTTATTCAAGATATCTGGACAGCAGGCACTTACACCGCCAGCACCGGCCAAGACGGTGGCACCTTTGACGACGGCAGGCTGATCTTCCCCTGGCGCAGAGAAAAGAACGACGATTTGTGCTGGGTGTAAGTAGGGTAAACTGAGTGGAAACGGAGACGAAATGGCCACACCGGACACGATGAGAGACGTAGAGATACTGAAAGACTGGCGAATCCGCGTTGATGTCCGGTTGAACGACCATGCGGACAGGCTCTCTAGGACCGAAACGATGATTGCCGTGAGGGATGAAGATGTGCGCTGGATAAAAGGCGCGATGAAGTGGACAATTGGCTTGCTTGCTTCGATTCTTCTTGGTATCATTCCGCTAGTGTTCGATTTCATAAAATGGGGACTCACGCACGATTGGAAGTATTGAAAACAAAGGAGATATCATGGCAGATCAGGAAACCACTCCCGTCCCGGCAGAAGAAGAAACTCCACCCATTCATCGCCCCGGCGAACCAGAGGGCAAGTGATACGCTGGTTGCGCAAACTGTTTAACCCCTGCGAGGTATGCGACAGTACCGGCTGGTACATGATCCTCACAGATGAACGCGGCGTCAAGCAGCATATCATGTGCTGGAAGTGCCGGTAGGAGATATATGACAATTTTCGGAATCTCAAAAACGACAATTCAGGGTTTTTTGTCCCTGCTTGTCGTGATTGCTCTCGTGTTGCTCAACAGTGGCTCACCGCTCATTGGATCGACAGCCACGCTTTACATCACGCTGATTCTCGCCGTTCTCAAGGCTGTTGTTGGGGTCTTGCAGAACGATGCCGCGCCGAAAGAAAAGTAATTTACATGAAAAAAATCACAGCTTTGACACTCATCACGCTGGGCGCATCGTGCGCCTGGACGCAAGCGCCGCCGCAGCCTGGACCGATTGCACAGCCATGCTCCGTGAATCTGGCCGAGGCTAACCTCACCATCGCGCAACTGAAGCAGCAGATTATGGAGCTTCAGTTCCAACTGCTGCAATCACAGTACCCTGAGAAGCAGCAGGACGTGAAGAAAGCCCAACAGGAACTCGACGCGGCCAAAAAGGATGCACAACCCGAAAAGGAGAAGAAGTGAAGAAGATTCTAGCAGTTCTCGCCCTTATCGTGGCCGGTGCTCTGACAGCGCAGGCTCAGATTAACTTCAACGTCACCAGCACAGCCGATGCGGTTCATTATCGGGGCGCGTGGACTGCTGGCACGACCGAGACTGCACTGGTTGACCTGAAGGACTCGACCGCCGACAGTAGCGGATATGTGAACTCACTCTATCTTGGCGGGGCGTTCAAACTGTATTCCGCAGCCGGATTCAACTCTTACCTGGGAACGATTGAGTATGAGCCGACGAAGGCGCTGGCTGCCATCCTGAAGAGCACGAACATCTCTGCCGACTATGTACGATTCACCATTCACGGCGATGTGGGAGACACGGTTCCGACGGTCGGCAATGCGTACCTCACGGGTGGCGCTGGCGCGGAGTTTGACGTTGCTGTCAATTCTTCCGGTTCTGTTGTTTGGGAAGCGGTTTACGCGGGCTGGCAGAACCCCGGCATTTTCACTGTCAAGAGCGGCCTTCAGGTTTACCTGGGCGGCACAAGCACAACGCAGTCGGCCAAGAGCGCGAAGATTAGGCGCTTGCTGCATCTGCGCACGGCAAAGATTTCTGAGTAGGAGGAATCATGTCACTCCCAGCGCAGACGTTCACGGGCATCACTCAAGTCAAGTTTGACGCCATTACAGCGGCGGTAAAAGCTAAGATCGGAATCACGATCACGGCGGACGATGGACAGGACGCGGCGGATGGGTTCACAATCTCGTGGACCTATTCGCCTGACTCAGAAACACTTATCATTCAAGTATTGGACAAGCCCTGGTGGGCTCCGGACGGTACCGTGCAGAGTCAAATTTCCAACCTAATCAACAACGCCTGAAAGGAAAACCATGTTCAAATTAGGACGTAAAGCGGTAAAAACCGACTCGCGCACGCTAAGGGTAGCCAAGTACTTTACCGCCGCGCTGCCTGCTCCTCCGGTTTCTGTCGATTGGAGCAAGGGTCAGTCATCTTGGGGGATGCTCAAGAATGACGAGCTGGGAGACTGCACCATCGCAGGCGCTCTCCACGCCATCATGGGCTGGACTCTCAATGCCGGTACCGAAGCGCAATTCACCGATCAAGACGCGCTCAACTACTACGAGCAGTTCGATGGATACGACCCAAACGACCCTAGTACAGACCAGGGCGGAATTTTGCTGGACGTGCTTAACGACTGGAAGCAGCAGGGAATCAACGGTCACAAGGTAACAGCCTTCGTTTCGGTGAATCACTCCAACCTTACGCAATTTAAACAGGCTCTCTCGCTTTTTGGGCCGCTCTATACAGGGCTCAACTTTCCAAACAGCGCCATAAATCAGGCAGAATGGACTGTGACGAGTGACACATCCATTGAAGGTGGTCATTGCGTAGTGCTCATCGGCTACAACGCTACTGGGCCAGTCGCCATAAGCTGGGGAGCGCTTTACCAGATGACTTGGCAGTTTTTCTCCAAGTATTTTGACGAGGTTTACGCCGCCATCTCGCCGGACTGGTTTGAGCAGAGCGGCGTTGATCCAACCGGCCTAACCCTAGCCCAGTTGCAGGCCGATCTTGCGCAAATCCGCTAAGGAGAATCATGCCTTGGAAATATTCACAATCAACAGGTACGCTGCTGGCTCCCGATGGTGAACTAGAGGGAGTCGGATATTCGGGCAACACTTACGGATTGAACAGCCCTTCAATGCAAGACGTACCCGATGTAGGCCCATGCCCGCAAGGCGAATATACGATGGGACCGTGGTTCACAGACTCGCAGAAAGGCCCCATCGTCACTCATCTGATTCCCAATCCTCTAAACGCAATGTATGGGCGCAGCGGCTTTATGATTCATGGAGATAACCCCGCTGCGAACCACACGGCATCGGATGGATGCATTATCTTAGCACACGCAATTCGCCTAGCAATGTCCACCAGTGCAGATCAATCGATAACCGTCACGAGCTAAAAATAAATTAAAAATAATTGCTCAACCCCCTTTACAGCGTTGCCCAATTGGTCTACACTTCTTACATGGGTAGAACACTTGATGACGAGCACCTTATCAGACACCTTGGAGCGCTTGTTTCAGCATCCAGCTATCGAAAGATAGGGGAATTGCTGGGATTCAACGCTTCATTTATCTTCCGTGTTCTCAGCGGGAGAAATCAACTAACCGAGAAACTCGGCGATGCGTTGGGCTATGAGCCTGCGCCGCGCGGGTGGAAAAAGAAAGGGAAACTATGAAAGCAATTGATGCAGTAAAAAACCTTCGTGTCCTTGCGGACTTGTTAGAGAAGCACGGTGAAGCAGAAATCTGTATGTCTTCAGCAACTATATGGTTCAACGAAAAAGAGCCATTCTTGAAAGTAGCCAAAGACTTTCCTCGTCCAATCAAGAAAGTGTACGACGAAGGGAAATACGGCGACCTGTATCTAAATCACGGAGAATTGTCTAAAGCTGGATTAATCCAACTGACCATCAGGCGCTCATACGTCTGCGAATTGATTGAGCCCGCACGCGCCGCCGTTTTCAAGTGCGATTCGATTTTATCGCCTGATGAAGAAACATCGCTGGAGGAAGCATGAAAAGCGATATGTACTTTTGGCGCTGCATGTGCGCTAACGAGAACCCGCTTGACATTGTTTATTGCAACAAATGCAGAAAGCAGCGATGGAAGCAGTTGGGTATTACCTCGTATGACGCGAGGGAAATAGTCCACTCTCTGATCCCTTGGCATAGACGTTTAAAGCCAAGCCCCGGAAAGGAGCAAGCGTGAGCATCGAACTACAGCGCACACAGCCGACAGGCATGGAGCTGCTTGCTAAGCTCTCGAACAGCGTTAGCGATCCACAGGCAGCCGTTGAGATTGCTAAACAGATTGTCGAACTTCAAACGCGCCAGGAAGAGCTACGCCAGAAATCCGAGCGCTTCGAGTGGGAGAAACTAGACCGCCAAGCGCGGGTTGCATATGCGGAGGCGTTCGAGAGGTTCAAGGCGAACGCCCCAAAGATTCTCAAGACGAAACACGTAAACTTCAAGTCAAAAGATACGACGAAGCCGGATACGTCTTACTGGCATGTTGAGCTTGACAAAGCTTGCGACCTGCTGATTCCGGCTCTGCTCAAAGAAGGTTTAACGCATCGATGGAAGTCTGCCGACATGCCGGGGGGCTACACCCGCGTGACATGCTTCATCCGGCATCGGCTCGGCTACGAGGAAGAAGGCGCTTCACTGGCAGGCCCCGCAGACCAGAGCGGAGGAAAGAACCCAATCCAGGGCGTAGGCTCATCGACCAGCTATCTCGAACGCTACACGTTCCTTGCCACGTGCGGCATTGTGCCGACAGGCATGGACAATGACGGCGCTGATACAGTGGGCATCGCATTCAACGGCAACGATGGCGAGGGAGATCAGTGGATTGCCAAGATTCGCGAGGCTGCTACGCCATCCGATCTAATGAAAGTTTGGATTGCAGCCCAAAACGAAGCGAAGAAGCTGACTCCTTGGGATTATAAGGCTATGACGATCTTTTCCGAGACGCGAGACGAACGTGGAAAAGAACTGAAGAAGGCGGCAAAATGAGCAGAATAATCGAATGCACGCAAGGGGATGACCTGTGGCAGGTAGCAAGAATTGGCAGAATTACCGGCTCCCGCATCCCCGACCTATTGGCCACTCCCACGACACGCCAATCCACCCGCAAGGGCGTCGTATGCCCAGCCGGAACTGAGGCGCAATGCCGGGAGGATTACCGCCGCGAACTCGTTGTAGAACGAATATACGGGCGAGCGGCAGACCATGTAACCACGCAATACATGAAGGACGGCACTGACCGCGAGCCGTTCGCACGTGATCTGTATACGGCAGAGATGTTTTCGGCTGGCAAGATCGATGCGCCAGTTGAGTTGGTAGGATTCGCTCTACACCCCCAGTGGGATTGGTTTGGAAGTAGCCCAGACGGACTTGTAGGCGAAACGGGCGGATTGGAGTTGAAGTGCCCCTCCGAGATGACGCATGACGCTTATTCGCAGAATATCAACCTGCTAGTTGAGCAGTACAAGGGGCAGGTACTCGCCAATATGATTTGCTTTCCGGAGCGCGAATGGTGGGATTTGGTCAGTTTCCAGCCGTATGCGCCAGGCCCGATAAAACTGCTATTCGCCCCACGCTTCCACCGCGCCGACTGGGCAGAGACGATTGCTTTAATCGAGGATAATGCGCAGGAGATGAATGCGCAGATTGAGGAGGAGATCGCCAAGCGTGGATTTCCGCCAACCGTATGGAGAGTGATTCCATGAGTGAAATCGTTTGGAAATGTATCCTTGATGCCATACCGGACGTACAGGTATGGAACAACAACCTCGGCGAGCTAAGGAGGGTCGCCGAGGAATACGGTCCAGAATGTAAAGCATACATCGCGCAGGAAGCTGAGCGACGCGGGTATCTTTGGTCAAAGGCATCCAAGGCTTATGTGCATCCATGGCGGATGGTTTCCTGCAATCATCCTGGAAGACTACTTGGAGTAGGTTTTCGCTCAGGGCAGATCGCTTGCATCTTTAGCTCGAAGTCGGGGCCTGTTCGCTACGAATCCGTAAGCCACGAGATTCCAGGCGAGACAGCCCAAAAGCTGGTGAACTCACTTTATCCCGATGCACTGTACGGAAAGCTAATAAAAGACAAGGAAATCCAAATGGTAAAGGTGGGATGATGGAACAAATGACGCTGTTACGACCCTACAACAACTTGCATCTTAGAGCCCTGCGCCCTCGCCAAGCTCAGGCTATAGCGGGTATTCGGCAAGCGATCAAAGAGGGGCACAAACGCATAATCATGCAGGGTCCGTGTGGATTTGGCAAGACCTTAATCTCGGGACATATTATCGGATCGGCTCTGGAGAAGGGAAGCAGACCGCTGTTTATGGCTCCGGCTATCTCGCTGATTGACCAGACGGTGAAGGCGTTCGAGTCTGAGGGTATACGCGATATTGGAGTGATGCAGGCCCAGCACGCGAAAACTGACCGTGAGGCTCAGGTACAAGTGGCATCATTCCAGACGCTCATCAGGCGGGCTATGCCGGATGTTGACTTTCTGATACTCGATGAAATACACCGGACATTCAAAGGCATTAACGAGCTGCTTGACGGTCCGTGGAAAGATAAGATAGCAATAGGCTTAACGGCTACCCCTTGGGTGAAAGGCATGGGTCTGCGCTGGACCAAACTTATCATTCCGGCGACTATCCAACAACTCATTGACGAGCAACTTCTAACGCCTACCACTCTCTATGTCCCTGAGCAAATTGCTGACCGTGGAAACATCGCGGTACAGAAAGGCGAGTTTACTGAGGCGTCCAGTTCACAGGAGATGCGGAAAAGACGGATTATCGGGAACGTGGTCGAGACGTGGAAGAAACTAGGCCCCGGCCAAAAGACTTTTATGTTCTGCGTGAATCTGGACCATGCACGTGAACAAATGGCTGCGTTCTTGGATTCAGGGATACCGTTTGGATACATCGACGCGCAGACTCCATCCGAGGATAGAACACTCCAATTCGACAAGATGCGGCATGGTGAAATCGCCGGTATTGCTTCCGTCGGATGTCTCATTGCTGGCGTGGATGAGGATGTTCGTTGCATCATTGACGCTGCACCTACAAAGAGCGAAATCAGCTTAGTGCAAAGGTGGGGGAGGGGAATAAGGACGGCGCATGGAAAGACGGCGCTCATTGGATTGGACCACGCCGGCAACAATACAGACCAGGGTCTCGGTCTGTATTGGGAAATATTTCACGATCATTTGGATACGCACAAGCCGAGCGAAAAGGGGGTTGCTTACGAGGGTGAAAATCGCCCAGCGAAGCCCCGCAAGTGCTCGGCGTGCCATGCGCTCATTCCCGCAGGATCGGCTATATGCAAGACTTGTGGAGAGGTAGTCCATGCTACCGGAATAGAACATGAAGACGGAGAGCTAGCGGTTTACGGGACGCAGCCAAAAGAGAAGGCCACCAAGCGCGAGTACACGATGCAGGAGAAACAGGATTGGTACTCCGGATTCCTATGGATCGCGCGCGAACGTGGCAGAAACGAAGGGCAGGCAGCGCACCGATACCGAGAAAAGTTTGGAGTTTGGCCAAACAAACTGCTCAAAGTTCCCCGGCCTCCTTCATTTGAGGTTCTGCAATACGATAAGCATTCACGCATCAGATGGGCAAAATCCAAGGCAAAGGAGATCAAATGCCAATAAGCCACAATCTTGTGATCTGGACCTGCCCGGAAGGCCACCCATGCATGACCGGGTTCCTTGCTCCGCTGGCAAGCACGTTCAGGATGTGTTCACACAACACGGACCGCTATGAATTCGGCTATCCCGTCAAGTGCGATGCGGTGATGGTGGTGGCTTATGACGATCGGGCTAAAGTTCAAGGACCGCTGACGGAATTTGCATCTGAAGACGATAAGCGCGTAAGGATGCGAGCGGGCCTGAAGATAGCGCAAGAGCAACTTAGGAGCGGCGATATGTTGTGCGCTCAGATCGTCGAGCAGTTGGGCGTAGCACTCAAGGGCATACGGAAGGCGTGGAAATGAAGAGCACAATTAGTGGGGGTCTACCGTCTGGAGAGCCAGGAGTAAAGGCTATGCGCGATGGTCGAGAGGTGTGCAACCAATATATATCGATTGGGAGAAAGGCTTACCGACGGCGCATAGAGATCGCCTGGGAACGTCAAAAAGGTCGATGCTGCCTAGAGGGATATTGCCCCTATTGCCCTGGTTGGCTCGATCTAGAAGAAGCCACCTTCGAGCACGAACACGGTCGAGGGATGGGCGGCGGACGAAGAGACGACCGTATTGTGCTGCCGGATGGTCGCTGGCAAAACGGCGCTGCACACCAAGCCTGCAACGTATGGAAGGCGTCTAGGCATATCGCCTACAATGAGGATCAATTAGAGAGAGCGAGGAAGAATGAAACGAACAGCATCTGAAGGCCAACTGCCGAAGAAGTTGAGCGTCGGTGAGGAAACTTTCGCCTCGCAGTGCCGGGCATACAACTTGGAACCTATGCGCGAGGTTGAGTTGATCCCTGGCCGAAAATACCGCTTCGACTTCTACTTCCGTGAGAAGGATTTGGCTGTAGAGATCGAAGGTGGAACCGCATTCGGCAGGAGCCGCCACTCGTATGGATTAGGATTTGAAGAAGACGCCCGCAAGTACAACGCCGCCGCACTGCTAGGCATCAAGGTTCTGCGTTTCAGCACAGCCATGGTCAAGAGTGCTGAGGCTATTGACACAGTAAGAGAAACTCTCCGAGCCAAATAGCCCACCTAAAGAGAAAGCCCCCGGTTTAAATCGTTGGGGGCTTTCTCTTTAGATAAGAAATGGCATGTCTTAATATTTCTAAATCGTCCTTCATAAGACCAATAGCGACATTGCAATTATTACAAAGAATCCCCCTAAACTTCAGAGATGAATGGCAGTGATCTACGCACACCTTGTCTCGCACGGCGCATCCGCAAATTTCGCACATTCTTCCAATAGAATATAGATACTCATCATATTGATTATAAGTAACATTAACACTTTTTAGAGTTTTTCCTCTACCTTTCCATTTTTGTTGAGAAACTCGGCATAGATATCTAAAACCGCCGTGAGAGTTTCTCTTCTTGATAACACCTACTGGTCCGCATTTTTGGCATATTCCTTGTTGCTTGATAACGTCAACTGCCAACATACGGTGAACCCAGCTCGACATAAAAAGCCCCCTCATCTGATTTTATCAGATGAGGGGGCTTTTGCCTGTATGGGTTGCGGGGTATCCCTTGAAGTTGACTAGGCCACGTGGGATCGTAGACGTTGAGCGTCCGCCCCCGCAAATAAAGATTATCACGTATGGTCAATTTGACACAAGAGGAATAGTGATCTATTCTGACCATGACTAGGACACAAATGCAGCCATCCACGACAATTCGTTGGAGCACGTCAAGGATTCCGCTTTTGTGCGTCTGGGCCGTGCCTCTTGTGGTCTGCCGTCCGGGAGGTGGGAATACACGATCAGGATGCAGCGAGTCTGTCCAGTTCCCAACAAACAAATCTTTGAGTTTGAGCCGAGCAAAAGCAACTCCGGTGCCGATGATGGCCATGTCGCCGCGCCGCCGGAGCCACGGGGATCGGTAAATCAGCGGGTAAGGGTTCCCCCGCTGATAGGCGGGCTTTCCGGGTTCAGGCGAGGCAACTCCTTCCCGGTCGCGAAAAGGGACACTAAAAAGAACCCATAGAACCTAGCTGGTTGGCTCTTAGATTTCACTCCATCCGAAGCAGGGGCTAATGTCCCTACGGGGAAGGGCCGAAGTGTGCCCAGTATCTGGCGGTAAAATGTTTCAGAAAAATCCCCTGAGCAGACTCTTCTCCAACTCTTTTCCGTATGCTAGTGGATCAGCGGTAAGTACTTGTATGCGTTCACGGTAGAGTCTAGCTCGATCGCGGAGTTCAAATCGCTCTCCCCATGGAAGGGTTGGATCAGCAGCAAATCCGTCCAAGCGTTCTGCAAGTAATTGCAAAGTGTTTATTTCGTCTTCGCGTGCTTCCATTTTCTCCCCCCTATCCAGGTCTCGCGGGTGAATATAGCGCCCATAAGTAGCAGGCCCAGGGCGGACGGTATTGCGAGGATTGCTAAAGATTGCATGTTTTCTCCTTCCCTCTGGAGCTTGCACATATTTTACAGAACTCGCCATTTTCGTCCACGAAATCGTCGAGGCACTCTGCGCACAGGTAGCAGCATTCTCGGCACCTTCTCTCACCTAAATGCCGTAGCAACTCTCCTTCTAGCACCGCTGCGCCGCAATGCTCGCAGTATTCAACCTCTTCGTCGGTTGCGGGGCGTTCATCGTCTACGTCGATTCGGATTGTTGGCCAGTCATTCATAGTGCATCCAAGCCCAGTAAATGGCTAGGCCGATCACGGCGAGGAAAATCTCGACCGCGAGTGCCCAGATGGCTCCAATAAGCAGAGACCAATTTGTCGATCTCTGGCTGGTGTTCTGCCCGGCTCCGAGCACATTGCCAAGTGGGTATGGCTCGGTCGATTGGCCGAGGGCTAGGATTCCGTCATCAAATGTCATGGCTTCACCGCTTTCTTGATTAGATCGAGAATGAACTGTTTGAGGAAAAGACCCGCCCCGGCTGCTTTCGCCTTTAGGGCACGATGGGTATCAGGATCAAGCTCTACGCGGATTTCAGGCATTTTTCTCCTTCAAGCACTCAGGCTTTAGCTTCTCGCGGACGATGGCGAGGCACTTGCTATTCATTTCCTTACGAGCATCAGCAGCATCAGCAGCATAAGCAGCAGCACGGCGAGCGATCATTACCTTATCAATCGATGCATCTCCCGCAATCCATCTGCGTACAACTGCGATACATTCGGCGGGTCGATTTTCGCCCTTTGCTGCGTATGGCAACGCAAGCTCAGCGTCCTTGTACTTGCGGGCGATCTTTAAAGCCAATTTGCTTACTTGATTCATTGTCATTTTCGCTGTTCCTTCTTGGTTGATTCGTCGAGCTTTATGTGGATTGTCGGCATGGCGTGTATGCTCCTCTCAATGTGCTGGTTAGGCGCGAGAATCTGTTAGTGATTGAGGATCATTTTCCTCGTACCACTC
>Ga0182030_10021905_pt1 | contig 11929 bp, 9 predicted proteins | sample 812S3MmetaG_FD_121299 | JGI IMG/M metagenome (GOLD analysis project Ga0182030, IMG submission 121299) | Permafrost microbial communities from Stordalen Mire, Sweden - 812S3M metaG (Illumina Assembly) | ecosystem: Environmental > Terrestrial > Soil > Wetlands > Permafrost | place: Sweden...
ACGTGAATTCAGCCAAGTAGGGCTGAGTTGAGCCGGTGGTGGTAGGGCTGGTGGTAGGGCCGGTGGGGATCGAACCCACGACCGAGGGATTATGAGGTGGGAGAAAACGGTCGGTCTGGTCCGGTGGTGTCGGATTCATCCGGGATTCGTTGCGTCTGTTGTCGGGTGGCGTCGGAATGGTCTGGTGGTGTCAGTTTGGTATGTGGGATGAAACGTGGGATTTGGAACCTCGAATCGAGCAACGACCGCCCACAACTTTGAACGCAGCTCCCTTCGGTATCGTGACTTAATGGCGAGGGTGTTGGTGACAGGAATGTCCGGGACTGGAAAGTCCGCTTGCCTGGAGATTCTCAGTTCGCGCGGATATCGATCTGTTGACACTGATACCGATGAATGGAGCATGTGGGCGACGCAATCCGATGGTTCTCCGGACTGGATTTGGAGGGAAGAAGCCATCGATGCACTTCTCGACAAGTACGAAAACGGACAACTTTTCGTCGCAGGTTGCAAGACCAATCAAGGCAAGTTCTATTCAAGTTTCGACCACGTGGCTCTCCTTTCGGCACCAGCAGAGGTAATCCTTGAAAGAGTGACCAATCGCTCCACTAATCCGTACGGCAAAAGCGTCAAAGAACGACGAGAAATACTTCGCCATCTCTCCGAAATTGAGCCGCGCCTTAGAGCAACGGCAACAATTGAAATTGATGCGACGGCTCCCTTGATTGACGTCGTTGACCAGTTGCAACGTCTCGCTTAGGCATTCACTCCACCAAGATCAATATGGAGTCGGACAGATTGGTAGGGCCGGTGAGGATCGAACTCACGACCGAGGGATTATGAGGTGGCTGCATTCGGTCGGAGTGGTCGGGTGGTATCGGAATGGTCCGGATTTGAAATAAATCTTGTCCGGTGGTGTCGGATTGGTCCGGTGGTGTCGGATTGGTATGTGGGATGAAACGTGGGATTTTTTCGATGGGAATCGCGCGGGGGTTCATGTCGGAGGCCCGACGCAAACCCGCACGCGAACCGAAGCAATTGGTTCTTGGAACACGCTGAGAAGGGGACCGTCGTCGTCCAAGTTGCCCCATTGACAAGCAGACCGACATCAGCCCCAGCTTCACGACTCAACTTTCAACCGACTCAATGACGACTCGTGGGTTCAATGAATGTTCAAGGTGGGCGTCGAAAACACGGCTTGAATCCGATCGCGTCTCAAACTCCGACTCGACTCAGTCTGCAATCGCTGTGCCCGTGGTTGAATCGAAGAACTCAAGTTTACCGGGAGAGATAGAGAACTTAAACTGATCACCAGTACGCACCATGTTTCCCGGCTCAATACGCGCCACGAAATTTCCAGTTTCTCCGGTGCCCCCCATGCTAGGTTCCTCCTCGCTTGTCGTTCTCGCTGAGCTCTCCGATTGGACGATTCGAGCATCGGTTGAGAAATGGACCAAGAGCTCGGCTCCGAGCGCTTCGACGAGTTCAACTTCCCCGACGATCTTCGACGTGAAGTCTCCACTGCTGGTGGCGTGAAGATCTTCAGGTCGAATTCCGACGATGAGTGCTTGACCGCCGTAACGCTTTAAGCCGGGACTCTTGCGAACGTCATCGGGCGACAGTGCTATGCGTTGACTCCCGAGGGAGATGGAGCCTAGGTCGGCAGAAACACCAGCTTCAAACAGATTCATTGCCGGCGATCCGATGAATCCGGCGACAAAGACGTTTGTCGGCCGGTCGTAGAGCACCTGAGGGGTGTCGCACTGCTGTAGGACACCATCGCGTAGGACCGCGACTCGATGCCCTAGAGTCATGGCCTCGATCTGGTCGTGAGTGACGTAGAGTGTCGCGACCCCGATGCGCTTCTGAACTCGTGCCACTTCGGCCCTCATCTGTACGCGAAGCTTCGCGTCCAGATTCGAAAGCGGTTCATCCATCAAGAAAGCGCTCGGCTCGCGGACGATGGCGCGCCCCATCGCGACTCGTTGACGTTGGCCACCAGACAACTGGGTCGGCTTGCGGTCAAGCCAGTCGGTAATTCCAAGCACTGCGGCCGCTTCCTTCACCCGCCGCTCAATCTCATGCTTCGGAATTCGCTTCATCCGCAGCGCGAAACCAATATTTTGCGCCACCGACATCTGCGGGTAGAGCGCGTAGCTCTGAAAGATCATCGCGATGTCGCGGTCCCGGGGAGCCACATCGTTTACGACCTGGTCGCCGATGCGAATGGTTCCCGACGAGATCTCCTCAAGCCCGGCGATCATGCGCAGCACGGATGTCTTGCCGCAGCCCGACGGACCGACAACGACCATCAACTCTCCATCCGCAATGTCCAAATCGAGTCCCTGAACGGCTTCAAAACCATTCGGATATATCTTGGTAACCCCTTCAAGGGTAATTGAAGCCATTTCTTTCCTCCTCAGCCCAGTCCTACTGGAGCCGCACTAAAGATCTCTAAGAGTTCTGTTCTGGTTGCCTCTCGTGCGCAACCTCGCTCGGCTCCGTTGGATCGCCATGTCGCCAGAACTCTTTCCTCCGCGCCCCAGTCATTCGCCACTATCAATGCCTCGCGATTCGAGACGGAGAATGGACCATCCGCTCACGATCGGCAACTCCACCTCGAGGGCGCGACCCTGCCGGTGAGGTACTTCCCTTGCGAAAACCGGAGCGAAACGATCGTCGTAAGCGCCGAGCACCGCGGCACTGGATTGCCAACGATCCGGATGATCGAGCAACACTCGGACTGTGACCGACGACACGCTCCCTTTTTCAGTCGGCTCCGACCATCGACCGTTCGTGCTCCCAGTCAGATCCACCACGCCGACCGTCACCAGATCTTCGGCATGGACTACCCGGGCGAAGAGTGCTCCGCCAACGGGTTCCGGGCGCACCGGCGAGGAAGCCTCGACGCTCACCGAACCGTTCTCGTCCCCGATCTCGTACCAGCTTGTGTCTTCGCCCTCTAAGAACAGATCCCGACATCGCAGGGCGAAGCGGCGCCAGGCAATGACGGTCGCGGCTTCTTTTTCAGAAAGGCGAACGTGCTTCGGGTAATAGGGGTCACAGAGAGCCGAGGTCTTATCGCCGTAGATGAGCACGCTGGCCCCGAGCAACGTCACTATCGCTTCGGTGTTGACGACAGTCCGCAGCGACGACGTGCGCGCTATGCCTTCGACCGGACCCGAGGATCGGTCGGTTCCCCACACGGGCGGGTAACAGGCGAGCGAACCCCGCATCAGCTCGTCTCGCGACGCCGGGGGACCGAGTCGGCCCGCCCATCCAGAGGTTCGGTCCAACAGGCTCTCGAAATGGCGCCATTCGTCGTTCGGGGGCCATATCTCGCAGTAGCGGAACCCCGGCCCCCCGGGAAGCTTCGTCGCCGAGGGCACACCGTTGACCTGATTTAAGCTGAGCAGTTTCGTGGGCCAGGCGGAGCGAAGAAACGTGAGGAACGACTCGTACGCCAAGCGCAGGTCGACGGGGCTGCCATCGACGGTGTCGGCAATGCGCGGGTAGCCGTAGGTGTCGATGTGGAAACCGTCGAACCCGACCGCATCCGCGGCCTCTCCGTAGGTCGTCGCAAAATGGCGTTGCCACTCCACATTGGCCGGATTGGCCAGCACGATCTGGTCAAGGAAACGTATGGCTTCACCACTGCCTTTGTACATCAACATCTCGGGATGTTCGGCGGCGAACTGGTTGCCGACTGCGTACACCGGCGCGTAGGCGTGGGTGACGGCACCGAGTTCCTTCAGTCCCGATGCCAAAGAGCGCAGCGCTCCGAGGGACACCGGGCGGTGCGACGGATCCTCCCACCCGCGCTCCGGACCGAGCGGTTCGGTGTAGCTCGCCATCCAGTCGTACACCTGGACCACGGTCGAGCGAAGTGCTCGGTGCCACTCGAGTACCAGCGGAGTGTCCTCTTCCCCGAACGATGTCGCGAAACCGTGCACCGGGCGTTCACCCTGATGGGCGCCGACCGTCGTCAACTCCTCGTCGAGTAGAGCACCGGCGTCATCGAACGCCTCAATGCAATACGTTCCGCCTGCCAGTTCTGCGAAGGTGGCCGCCTCGTCCAACCTCGCCACCACGGCCCGACCAGAGGCCCGACTCGCGGTGACTCGCGAGGTGCCCGCCGGCAACGCCGCAATGACAATCTCTTCTCCGGTCGGGTAGAAGGATCGCACGTCGTCAAGCAGGCGCGGTCCGCCTCGGTCTTCGATGTTCTCACTATCGGAATTGCTCATTTCAAAGCCCTTCAGTCCCCCAGAAGCGGTGCGCCCAATGCATGTCCGTTGCCCCTTGCACGGTCACGTCAATGATGCAGCACGGCGCCTTCTGGTCAAGTCTCGGCGATTGCCTCATCGGATTGCACCGAGGGATACGCCCGATCGGAACCAGCGCAGGGATATCAAGAAGACCACGATCACTGGCACGGTCGCGATGACGGACGCTGCGAAGAACGGGCCCCACGCCACTGTGTGCACGCCGATGAAGTCGGCCAGTCCGACCGGCAGCGTGTAGTGGGACCCCGTATTGATCATGGTCAGTGCCACCGGGAACTCATCCCACGCCGCGCTGAAAATGAACATCGAGACGACGGCAAGCGCTGGCAGTGCAAGCGGCACGATCAGGCTCACAAGCACTCGCAGTGTTCCAGCTCCGTCCATACGGAACGACTCCTCGTACTCCTTGGGGATTGCTTCGAAGAATCCCCGAAGCAGGAAGATCGTGAAGGGCAGGTTCGACGCGACGTAGAGAAGGATCAATCCGAAGAGCGAGTCGAGAAGATGAAGCCGGTCCATGAGCAGGAACTGGGGAATGAGTAGCAGGAGGTTGGGCACCGCGAGGCTGGCCAAGAAGACGTAGAAGATCAACTCCTTCATTGGGAACTTGTATCGCGCGAAGGCGAAGGCGGCGAGTGAAGCAAAGATCACGGTGATGATAACGGTCGCGATGGACACGATGAGGCTGTTCATGAAGTAGCGGCTGAAGCTGTTCTCGGTCCACGCCTGCACGTAGTTCTGCACCGTCGGATGAGTCGGGATGAGCACCGTCGCCCCGAGCAGGCCGCCGTTGGGCTGAAACGACAGCGACACCATGTAGAGGAGAGGTCCGAGCGAGAACAGTGCCAGTAACACCGCTATGACGAAGCGTGACCGGTTCCGCCTTTTGATACCAAAGAGCCCGGGGCCGCTCCCCTTGAGAGGTGTTTCGGACTTCGTCAATACGGGTTCGGTCGCGATTGCCATATCTGGTCGCTTAGAGGTCTTGCTGACGGAGGATGCGGATCTCAGCCGCGCTGAATCCGAAGAGCACCACGGCAAGGAGCGAGGCCAGCGCGGCGGCATAGCCGAAGGCAAAGTTCGAAAAGGCCTGCTGGTACATGTAGGTCATCAGCGACTGCGTTGAGTTGTACGGACCACCCTTGGTTATCTCGAAGATCTGGGTAAAAACCTGCGCGGCGCCGATCACGAGGAGCACCGTGACGAAGGTCACGGCCCCACGTATTGAGGGCAGGACCACGTGGCGCCAGACCCTGGACTCCGAGGCGCCGTCGATACGGGCCGACTCGAGAAGTTGACGCGGAATACCGTCAAGGGCTGCGAGGAAAATGATGAACGACCAGCCGACGCCCTTCCAGATACTCAAGATCCAGATGACCGCGTTCGCCGTCCAAGTCTGGGCGGTCCAATCGATGCTCACCGTATGGCCAGCGAACAGTCCAACGATTGAGTTCATGAGACCGCCCTGTGAGGCGAAGATATAAGAGAAGACCCAGCTGACCACGACCCACGAGGTCACGACCGGGATATAGACCGCCGCGCGCCAGAACATCGAACCGGGCAGGCGGTCGGTGAGGACGGCCGCGGCGAACAGGCCAATCGCCATCTGGATGGGCACCGTGATGACGATGAAGAGAAACGAGTTGAAGCTCGCGGTTCGTACGACGGGGTCGTGAAAGATCGCGGTGTAGTTCGACCAGCCCATGAAGGGGTTCGCCGCGCCAGGAAAGATGTGCCAGTTATAGAAGCTGATGTCAAACTGACGGAAGATCGGGTAAACGGTGAAGGTCAGGTAGATGAGCAGGGCCGGCACGAGCAGGAGGTAGGGCGTAGCGAACCTACGCATGCGGTGGCCGCGAGTACTGCGCCGCGAAACGGCACCCGGCGACTTGGTCGCCGGGTGCCGCTCGGGGTTCCCCACAGTGCTCACTTCCTGTTTCTCTACTTCAGCGCCGCGTTTGCTGCCGTGGTTGCGGCCGCAAGCCCTGCGGCCACGGTGACCTTTCCAGCGAGCATCTCAGCCAACTCGTTGGAGAACGCCGTGTCGAGTGCCGCGTAACCCTGGGTGACCGGACGGGCGCGGGCCGTCAACAACTGCTGAGCGAAGACTGCGAGTGCCGGGTTCACCTTTCTTTCGTTGGCGTTGTTGGTCTTGTAGGCCGTCATGTCGCCGGCGCTCGCCATCGCCAACTGCGCCAGTGGCCGCTGCAGGAACTCGACGAACTTGATCGTGTCCGCCATGTTCGGAGCATTCTTGGGAATCACGAGGTCCTCACCTCCGACGACCGAGATCGAACCACCGGGACCTGTCGGAATTGTCGCCGTGCCGTAGCCAGTAAATCCAGCAGCCTTGTAGCTCGTCGGAGCCCACGGCCCGTCGAAGTACATCGCGTACTGGCCCTTGGGGAAGCCGGTCTCACCACTGATCGAGCCTGAGCCGCCGGCCATGTCACTGCCGATAACCCCAGATGTCTCGTCGGTCACGAGCTGCTGAAGGCAGGTCGTCATGGTCGTACTGTCCATGTAGCCCGACGCCGTCGTCAATGCCTTGTTCGTGAAGTTGGCGCCACACGTCCACATGAACGGTCCGACGTTCCAGATGTCAGTACTGTCGACGCCAAGACCATGTTGTCCGAGGGAAGGAATCGTCAGCGTCTGAGCGTCCGTCATCATCTGAGCGTACGTCGTCGGGGGCGTCAGATTCGCTGCCGCGAAGTCAGCCTTGTTGTAGAAGAACACCTGGGTGTTCGTGTCGTCTGGGAGCCCGTAGTAGTTGCCCTTGTACAGATTCGTGGACAACGGTCCCGGATCTGCCTGCGCCTTTACGACTTTGAACCACTTCTGCTTAGATGTTTCCAGCAGCACGCCCTCGGAGGCCAATTGCGGCACCCAGGCAATGTCTGAACGCATCAGATTTGGCGGATCCCCCGCGGCTGCAGTGGCAATGAACTTGTTCAGCATGCCGTTGTAGGGCACGTTCTCGTCAATCACTTTGATGCCAGGGTTCGCAGCCTCGAAAGCTGGAATCACCACGCCATCTAAGATTGGGATTTCTGTCACGTCGTTGTAGGCGTTTAAGAAATGCAGCGTGACCGTCTTGTGATGGACTGCCGCGGACGCTCCCATGCTCGATATACCTATAAAGGCGCCGGAAGCTACGAGCGCGGTGAACGCAACGCAAAGTCGAGTTGTCCTGCCAATCCTTCCCCTTTTCCTTTGCTTAAAATTCATCTCTAATCCCCTTCATGTATTTTCTATGTGGACCATTTGGTCCTGGTGTTCTTGTGCTTCGATTTGTTGCCGGGCTAGTCCCCCTTACGTCTCCTTCCCCTCGCTTTCATTGAGTGCAGAAAGCGACGGGACTTTTCCGCACGCTTCTTGCTCGGTTTCACAATTCGATTCGCGGATCATGGCTCGCGCACTTCGATAATCACTGAACGCGAACCCAGAACCCGGAGAAGATCCTTTGTGACGTCAGATTGCTCTTGTTCCTTGATCGCAATTGACAGCACGACGTACATCGCGTGAGACCAGGTGAGATCCATTGCCGGAGGACCCCATCGTTCAACCCATTCGTCGAAGTGTTGGGGGTCGCGTCGTTCACCACCGAACTGTTCGCCGAGCAATCCTTTGTCATCAAAATGCGAGGCGATCCACGCCAAACAGCGCTTCGCCTTTTCGATGTCTCCGGTGGCGACGGCGTGCCATCCCAAAGACGCAGTGAGTACTGGCCACGCCCCACTACCGAAGTACACATCGGTCGAGTAACGACGTATCCCGCCGTCGAAAGTCAATCGATCTTCGATCGTAGCGACGGTCTCGACGAAAGTTTGGTCACTCACTTCGACCACTTGGAACGGTGCAAGCAACCAAAGTTCACTCGCGTCGACGTCGTTGTTCTCACTGGACTTCACGTAGACGCCGTTGACCGCGGCGTCGTGGAGTCGATTCTTTGCTCGGGTGGCCGATTCAATAAGGCCGGGGTCGTCCAACAGACCCGCCGCGGCCATTAGGCCGCCGTAGACACACGCCAATGTCGAAGTGTGAACGGCGCTTCCGCTCTCTTCCCATACGTCGTAGCACGGTGAGAGCGCAAACGTCTCCAAATAGTGCGCAGCTCGGGCGACGGAGCTACGGAGTTCTTTCGGCAACGTCGCTTGGTTCGATTCAATGAGGTGTTGACCAAGTGACCACAGCCACGTGCCATAACCGTCGACTTGAAAATTCGGCCAATCGTCGATGACCGAAGTTCCGTCGAGGGCGAATCGCGCCGGTGGCATGATCATAGGATCGAGAGGTTCGCCTCGTAGCATCTTTTCGATCACGTCATCAATGATTCCGCTAATACGGCCAATGGCATCGTTCACCCAAGCGTGATAACGAGCCGAAGCTTCGTGTTCGCCGGCGCGGTCAAGCGCATACGCACTGAACGAACCGTCGCGAAGCCAACAGAAGTGATACTGCGCGAAATCTGGTGACGCTACGATTGCCCCGCTGGCCGACTGATTGCGCAATATCGCATCAACGCTTTCTTGGAGTGACGTGTCGAAACGGGAAAGATCGACTCGCTTTGCCGCGCTTGCGGACGTAATTGGATCGGGATCTTTCGAAATCATGCGCTCAACCGACGCCTGTTGAAGTGATAATGGCCAACTGAATTGAGCAGAGTAAACGATGTGCGAAGAAATGATCGGGAGCCGCGCCGCGTCAAATACGGCGCGGCGGGCTCCCTTTGATCAATCGCCTTAGGAGCCTCGTATGAGGGACGCACGGGTTGGGGTGCGGCGTCGAGCTGTTTGCGAATCATGCCCCTCCATCATTCGGGTACCTCACGGTGCCTGACTTACTTACTTCAGTGAACATACTACCGTCCTCAAACAATCAGCGTCAATAGCACCAAGCGCCATACCTTTCGAACTCAGAAATCGTCTCTTTAACCACGTCAGAGGCGGAATTTATTTCTAAGACGTCGAGGTCGAGAAGAAGCTCAAATGAGAATTCTCGGACGCTTACATAGGTATCTTGAGAAACACAAGTCGCATTCGTTCGCCGCATGACGTTCTCGATAGAAACATGACTCAAGACACTGCCCATGTTGATGGCAATCAGCCATTCGGTTGCTTAACGATTGACCTTGGTGACTAGCTTCGAGAGCCAAACAATGGAATAGCGGCTTTCTCCGGATTCCTACGACATCACTTCGTATTAAAAAGACTTTTCACAATCCAGCTCGGTGCCAAATTGCCAGACTGCGAGTGTCCGATCCAGGGAGGCTGAACGACTCCCGCAGCACCAAGGTCGCAGCACCGACGGCCCACGCTTCGTCGCCCCAACGCTGAATCTTCACTTCGACCTTTAGGCCGAGAGAGGCGAATGTTTGCTCGCGTACCGACCGAACAATCGGATCCAGAAAGGTGGGCCCGAGTTCAGTTCCTTCACCACAGATAATGAGCAGTTCCGGATTGAGCAGTGTCATAACGTTCGCGACGGAGATGCCCAGTTTGTGACCAGCGGCCTCGACGATCTCGTGGGTCACTTGATCGCCGGCATTCACCAGCGAAATCATTTCATCCCGCGAAACTTCGTGGCCCAGGCGATCCCCAATCTCGCGCCGCATCGAGTCCTCGCCCACCACGGCCTCAAGACAACCCGAGCGGCCACACTCACAAACTGGCCCATTCGGCTCGACGATGATGTGTCCGAATTCGCCACTAGATCCGTGTGCTCCCCGATAGAGCGAACGATCGATGACGATACCGAGCCCAATTCCACGGCCAATACTTAAAGTCACAAAGTCCCTCGCGCCTCTGGCATCGCCCGACCACTTTTCAGCCACGGCAAGGGTGTTCACGTCATTGTCAATCCATACGGGAAGGCGCAACAAGCGTCGGAGTTTGCTCTCAATCTCCACGTTGTGCCACTGAAGAAGGTGTGATGAAACACAAACGCCCGCGTTCGAATCGATAACTCCCGACATTCCTATGCCCAAACCGAGGACCTTTGAACGAGGCACCTTCGCATCGCGCAGTACTTCACGCACTTCGCTTACGATTGCGTGAATCGCGCCGTCCGGATCTCCCACCAACGACACCGGAAACTCTCGAGTCGCGACAATCTCCGCCTCGAGATCGCAAATGACCGTAGTCAGGCCGTCGCCACGAAGCTTGATGCCGATGACATAGCCAGCCGTTGCATCGATACTTAGAAGAACTGGTGGACGACCTCCGTTGGAGGGTGCCAGGGCCACTTCCAGCAAGATTCCGCGCTCGATGAGTTGATCGACAATTGTGCCTACCGTTGGTGCGCTCAACTGACTCTGTCGTGCGAGCTCCGCACGAGAGATTGAGCGAGCGCTTCGTACAAGTTCGATAAGCAAACTGACATTGAGTTCTCGCATCAGGGAGCGGGAACCACGTTGCGCAGTCCTTTGCGCCACCGGTCCTTCCCGATCACTTGCAGTGGGCGACTCGATAGGAGTTCGTTCCAACTGTGATCGATCATTGAGCCTGCGAGGCATACCCCTCCGAAAATGAGACACTACAGTCGTCAGGCTTACTTAATCAGGTGAATACACTATCCGAATCGACCTCAGTGGGCAACTCATAGTGGGAGTTACTCTTCAAGTCTCAATCGAACTTAATACTAACAAACTTTAGTAACTTGGTCTTCTCCGGTGGTGGTCCGATTTGGTGCACGTGACAGTTAACGGTCCAGTCGTTGTCAGTAACTGTGATTGAAGGCGTCGGGGATTGATCAACCCGGGGACCTACACAATCCGGTTGGAGATTGGAGCCCTGGTAGAGAAGCCGCGGGGCTTCTACTGAGTCGAACGATGCTTTTTTAACTCGGCGTTGATTGATTTTTCGAGGTCGATCCCATCTGTCGGTCTACGACGCAGCGTCGCAACCTTGAGGTCGCCGCCACCTGTCGTCTCGATTTTGATGTAGCCCCATCAAGTGAAACGGTGGCCCGCAACGAAGTCGGCCCTAATTACCTGACCAATTGAGAAATGTCGAGTCAAAACAACGTTACGGATTATGACGGAGTTCGCAGTTAGAAACAAGCCCCCAACCCAAGTCCGGTAGGCAGTAAGCAAGAGGGCTACTCCGGAGATGATGGCCGGGATGCCGGACGAGTCAGCGTGCGCGATTCCGACGATGACCACGATTGCCCCGAAAACAGAGAGACCTGCGACCGCTCGCTTGCGCGGACCTGCGTTCTGGAATTTTACTTCGATATCGTCCCTGGACACTGGAGCAATTTAGTCCCGTTCGGAAGATTGGATTCGATAACGCCAGTGGCGGGTGCGCTCTCTGATTGAAGTGGACCCCGGAAATTGGACAGTTTCTTAAGATGAGCACTTCAGCATCCTGGAGGTGCACGTGCAAGGAAGAAGAAACAAGTTCAAGCCCGATTTCAAGGCCAAGGTTGCACTCGAAGCGTTAAAGGGCGACAAGTCCGTGGCCGAGTTGGCCCAGATCTGCGACGTCCACCCGACCCAGATCACCCAGTGGAAGAAGCAGCTGCTGGAGTTGGCGCCGAGCGTCTTCGAGGGCAAGCACACCAAGGCGGACGTCGTCGACGTGGACGAGCTCTATAAGAAAATCGGTCGACTGGAGATGGAGCGCGATTTTTTAGCGTCGCGG
>Ga0182030_10021906_pt1 | contig 11929 bp, 8 predicted proteins | sample 812S3MmetaG_FD_121299 | JGI IMG/M metagenome (GOLD analysis project Ga0182030, IMG submission 121299) | Permafrost microbial communities from Stordalen Mire, Sweden - 812S3M metaG (Illumina Assembly) | ecosystem: Environmental > Terrestrial > Soil > Wetlands > Permafrost | place: Sweden...
GACGCCCCGCCCGGTGGCGGCGCGAGTGCCGCCACCGGAGCCGCGGCCGATCACGGCCGCGCCGCCCTGCGCCGCGCCATGCGCCAGACCAACCGCCGGCACGATCTCGTGGCCGTGCAGGTCGAGGATCCCCGCGAGAAGGAACTGCCCAATGTCGGCATCCTCGCGCTCGAAGACGCCGAGACGGGAGAGATCGTCGAAATAGACACCGGCAGCGCCGCCGTGCGCAGGCGGTTCCAGGAGCTCGCTGCCGCCCGCGGCCGGCAGCTCGTGAGCGACCTTCGCTCCGAAGGCGTGGATACATTGCAGCTTCAGACCGACCAGCCCTACATGCCTGCCCTGCAAAGGTTCTTCAAGACCCGCGAACGCAGGCGCGTATGACCGCCGGCACCGCCTCAGCCGACGCCGCCGGAGCCGCCGCGTCCGCCGCTTCGTCCGCGGCCGCCTCGGCCGCCGCCGCCGTCGAGGACATCCGGGACATCCGCGGTCCCAAATTCATCCTGCCGCCGTGGGCACTGCCCGCCCTCATCGCCGCGGTCGTGCTGCTCGCCGTCGCCGGGTATTTTTTCTGGCGCTGGCTGAAGCGGCGCCGCCGGCCGCGCGTGTTGCTGCCCTTCGAGCTCGCGCTGCAGCGTCTCGAGGACATCCGCGCCCTGATGCAGCCCGCGCAGGCGCGCGAGTTCTCCATCGCCGTGTCCGACGTGGTGCGCAGCTACATCGAGCAACGCTTCGACGCCACGGCCACACACCGCACCACCGAGGAGTTCCTGCACGACCTCCTGGACGGCTCGCACGCCGCGCTCCTGCGCCACCGCGCGCTGTTGTCCGAGTTTTTGCATCAATGCGATCTCGTCAAGTTCGCCGGGATGTCGCTCAATGTGCAGAGCATGGAATCGCTGCACGGCAGCGCGCGGGCGTTCGTCCTCGAGACCGCCAAACCCGAGCCGGCGCCGCCACAGGAGACGCATGATCCGCTTCCTGCAGCCTGAAATGTTCTGGCTCCTGGCGCTGCTGCCGGTCGTGATGCTGTGGCGCGGCCGACGCGGCCCGGTCGCCGCCGTCGAGTACTCTCACGTCGCCCTGATGCGCGAGGTGGCGCGCCCGGGCCGCAGCCGCATCGGCCGCTGGTTGTGGTTGTTTCCCCTGCTCGGCGCCGCCCTCATGATCGCCGGCCTCGCCCGTCCGCAGCGCACCCACAGCCGCACCGAGGTCACCGCCAATGGCATCGACATCGTGCTCGCCCTCGACGTCTCCGGCTCCATGCAGGCGCTCGACTTCCTCATCGACCACCAGCGCGTCAACCGCATCGAGGTCGTCAAGTCCGTGGTCGCGAAGTTCATCGAGGAGCGGCCCAGCGACCGCATCGGCATGATCGCCTTCGCCGGCGCGCCCTACCTCGTCAGCCCGATCACTCTCGATCACGACTGGCTGCAGCAGAATCTCGAACGCGTCAACATCGGCGCCGGCGACGACGGCACCGCCATCGGCTCGGCGATCGCCGCCGCGGTCAATCGCCTGCGTCTCACGCCCGCGAAGTCCAAGGTCGTCATCCTGCTCACCGACGGCATGAACAACACCGGCAAGATCTCCCCCTATGCCGCGGCCGAGGCCGCCAAGGCCATGGGCGTCAAGATCTACACCATCGGCGTCGGCGTGCGCGGCAAGGCGCCGATTCCGGTGAAGGACGAGCTCGGCAATGTGCACGTCATCATGGCCAAGGTCGACGTCGACGAGAAGACCCTGCAATCGGTCGCCGAGGAAACCGGCGGCAAATCCTATCGCGCCACCGACACGGATTCGTTGCAGCAGATCTACGAGCAGATCAACCGTCTCGAGCGGTCCGCGCAGACCGTGCAGAAGTTCGAGCACGTCGAGGAGCTCTACCAGTGGGCGCTGCTGCCCGCGGCGGGACTGCTCGCGCTCGGCTTCCTGCTCCAGCACACCCGCTTCCGGAGACTGCCGTGAGGCGCGCGGCGGTCGGCGCGCGCGGGAGGCCACGTTGAGGTTCGGGCATCCCTGGTGGCTCGCCGCCATCCCGCTCGCGTGCGGCCTGCTCGCGTGGTGCTGGTATCGCTACGACGCGCGTCAATATGCCGCGCTCGCCCGCTTCGTGTCGCTGCATTTGCGCGACGATCTGACGCAGTCCCTGTCCGTCGCGCGCCGCCGGCTGCGCCGCGGCCTCTATCTCGGGGCGGTGGTGCTGCTGCTCGTGGCGCTGGCCGGTCCCCAGTGGGGTTACACCTGGGAACTCATCAACCGCCGCGGCAACGAGATCGTGTTTGCGATCGACACGTCGCGCAGCATGTCCACGCCCGACGTCAAACCCAGCCGGCTCGCGCGCGCCAAACTCGCCATCGACGACTTCGCCAACCGCCTCGACGGCGATGCCGTCGGCATCGTCGCCTTCGCGGGGACCGCCTTTCTCGATTGTCCCATCACGCTGGACTATGGCGCGTTTCACGAGTCCCTCGCCGCCATCGACACGAACACCATTCCGCGCGGCGGCACCAACATCGCGAGCGCCATCCAGGAGGCCCAGGCCGCGCTGCGCCGCCGCGCCGGCAGCGACAAAATCCTGATCCTCGTGACCGACGGCGAAGATCTCGAGGGCGGCGCCTTGGACGCGGCTCAGGCCGCGGCGCGCGAGGACGGATTGCGCATCTACACCGTCGGCGTGGGAACTCCCGGCGGTGACCTGATCCCCGTCCCACCGGACCAAGGCGGCGGCTTCGTGAAGGACGAGACCGGGGCATACGTCAAATCCCGGCTCGACGAAGCCGCCCTGCGCGCCATCGCCGCCGCAGCCGGCGGATTTTATGTGCCGCTCGGCCAGCAGGGCGAAGGCCTCGACACCATTTTCGCGAAGGTCTTGGGCTCCCTCGCCAAGCACGATCTCGCCTCCCGGCAGCAAAAGGTCTATATCGAGCGGTTCCAATGGCCGCTGGGCGCGGCGTTGGCTTTGTTGCTCGCCAGCCAGCTCGTCGGTACGCGACGCCGCCGCACCGCCGTTGCCCCCAAGCCTGCGGCGGGGGCGGCGCCCGGACCGGTGGCCAAACGCCAGTCGGTCGCCGGCCCGTCGGTCACCACGGCCGTCAGCGCTCTGGTCGGACCCGCCGCTGTCGGCACGCTCCTCGCCATCACCCTGATGGCCCGCACGGTCGGCGCCGCCGACGCACCCGCCGGTCCCGCGGCCTCGACCCCCACACCCGGCCACGCCGATCCCACCCGCGAGTACAACGCAGGCACCCAGGCCTATCGCGCCGGCCAGTTCACGCAGGCCGCCCAAGCCTTTCAGCAGGCCATCAAGCAGTCGGCCTCGGGCGAGGCCAAACGGCTCGCCGACCAAGAGGACGCGTACTACAACCTCGGCAATACCCTGTATCGCACCGGCCAGACGACCGAAAAATCCGATGCAAAGGCCACGTTGCAGCAGTGGAATGACGCGGTGAAGGCCTACGAAACAGCGCTGCAACTGCGCGCCGACGATGCCGACAGCAAGTACAACCGCGACCTCGTGAAGCGCAAGATCGCCGCCCTCCAGCAGCAGCAGCAGAATCAGGACAAACAACAGAACAAGGGCCAGGGAAAAGGTCAGGGCCAGGGAAAAGGTCAGGGCCAGGGTCAGGGCCAAGGTCAAGGCCAGGATCAAAAGCAGAATCCCCCGGATCAACCACCACCACCGCCGCAGCAAGGCCAGCCGCCGAACTCGCCCCCGAAGGACGGCAAAGGCGATCCGAACAAGAGCCAGCCGCCGCCGGGTCAGCAACCTCCCGGGCAACAGCCTCCGGCGCCGACACCGAATCCGGCCCAGCAACCCCCCAACGGATCGAAGGGCGGCCAGCAGCAGCAGCCCGGCGCAGGCGGCGGTAGTCCCGACCAGGATGCCGCAGCCAATGCCGCCGCCCAGGCCGCCGACAACGAGCGCCAGCCGGGGCAGATGAGTCGCGAGGAGGCCCGCGAGCTGCTGGATTCAGTCAAGGGCGACGAACGCCACGCGCTGGGTGCGCCGCTCGATCGCCGCGATGTTGACAATCCGCCGGACAATCCCATCAAGAATTGGTGACATGAAAAATCCGTGCACCCCTCGCCATTCTTCGCCGGCACCCGCCGGCGCTTGGGTCGCGCCGACCACCATGCTGCTCTGCCTGCTGCTCGCCGGGCTGTGGGCGCCGCTGCGGTCGTGGGCCGCCGCTCCCGTGGTCAGTGCCACCATCGAACCCTCGCAGATCACCATGGGCGAGACCGCGGAACTCACGATCACGGCGTCGGGCGGGGGCACGGAGAATCTGCAGTTGCCGCAAGTGCCCGGCTTGATCTTCGGCGTCATCGGCCGCTCGCAGCGCCTGCAAATCATCAACGGCAGCACCTTTGCCTCCACGTCCGTGTTGGTGCGGGTGACCCCCAAGGAGCCCGGCATCTACTCCATTCCGGGCCTGACGCCGAACTCGCAACCCCTGGTGCTGCGCGTAAATCCGGACAATGGCGCGCCCGGCACACTGTCCGCCACTCCACCCGGCATGCCTCGGCCGAGCACCCCCGGCATCCCGCCGGTCGCGCTCGGTACTCCCGGCAGCAGCGGCATCCGGATGAGCCCGGACGGCTCCTCGTACGTGAAACTGGTGCTTCCGAAGCACGAAATCTTCGTCGGCGAAAACATTCCCGTCGACATCGAACTGGGCTTGCGGGCCGGTTTCGTCACATCCCTGAACGGGTTGCCGACCCTCACCGGCAGCGAATTCACGCTCAACAACCTGTCGCATCAGCCCGAGCGCGCCGAACGGCTCGTCGACGGCAAACCCTTCGTCGTGCTCACCTGGCACAGCGTGCTCGCGGGCGTGAAACCCGGGAAATATTCGCTTTCCGTGGAAACCCCCCTCACGGTGAGAGTCCGCACCCAGGCCCCGCGCGACTCCCTGATCGACGACATGCTCGGCGATCCCTTCATGCAGAACATGTTCGGCACGACCGTCCCCAAGGACATCACCGTCACCAGCCCCACCGCCGATCTCACCGTCACGGCGCTGCCCGCGGACGGCCGACCCAGGGAATTCAGCGGCGCCGTCGGCAGTTTTCAGATCCGCAGCGACCTGTCCTCGAGCACGGCCGCGGCGGGGGATCCGCTGACGTTGCGTCTGCACGTGACCGGCGCTGGAAGCTTCGACCGCGTCGACACCGCCATGCTCGACCATCTCGACGGCTGGAAAACCTACCCCCCGAAGTCGTCGTTCAAGCCAAGCGATGCGCTCGGCCTCAAGGGTGACAAGACGTTTGAGCAGCCCCTCATCGCGGCGCAGCCCGGGCAACAGTCGCTCCCCGGTGTGTCGTTCAGCTATTTCGATCCCGCGACCCGGCGTTACGAGACCGCGCACAGCGCGCCCCTCACGGTGGCCATCACACCCTCCGCCGCCGACAAATCCTTGGGCGCACCCCCACCGTCCACGACCGGCTCTGCCCCCGTGACCGCCGGCCGGTCACCCCAACCATCCTCCGCACCCGGCCCCGACGGCCTCCGACCCGACCACCCCGTCACCGCCGATGACGGCCTCGGGGACAAGGCCCGGGTCGATTCCCTGGTCCCGCTGTACCTGAGACCGAGGTTCCTCGTCCTGCCATCGCTGTTCGCCCTGGCCTGCGCCGCCGCCTGGCTGACGCTGCGGCGACGCGGGTCGGACACGGGGCACATCGTTCACGGCCGCCTCCGGCGCGGCCGCGCAGCCGCCAAGGCCGCCGCGCGCCAACTCGCCAAGGTCGAAGCGGCGGCGCAGGCCCGTGATCCCGTGCAATTCTTCAGCGCCGCTCGCTCCGCCCTCCAGGGTGCATTCGCCCCCCGCTGGCAGCTGCCCCCGGACGAAGTCACGACCACGGAAGTGCAGGCCCGATTGGGCGATGACGCGACCGGCATCAGGGAATTGTTCGCGCTGGCTGATGAAGCCCGCTACTCGGGGGAGCCCCCCAGCGCCACTGACTACGCCCGCTGGCTCGAGATCGTGCGACGCGAAGTGCAGGAGGCGCACTCGTGATCTGCCGCCACCGCCGGATCGCGAAATTATTCCTCTTGGCGTCGGTGGGGGTGCTCGCCGTGGTCACACGGCCGGCGCCGGCCGCACCCGCCACCGCCACCGCCACTGCCACTGCCACTGCCGCGTCTCCCACGCCCGACTACACCGCCACCGGCCTGTATAACTTGGCGAACTCGTACGCGCGCGCCGGCAAGCCGGGGCTCGCGGTGCTCAACTACGAACGCGCCCGGCTGCTCGCGCCCGGTGATCCCGATCTCGAGGCCAACGAGCGCCACGTCCGCGAGTCCGTCCGGCTGCCGTCTCCGCTCCCCTCGACCGTCGAGCGCTTCATCGCGCGGGTCCCCCCCTCGATCGTCGCCTGGATTGGCGTCCTCGGCCTGGCGTTGGGCGGCACCGCCTTGGTCGCCGGCACCGCCTTCACCCGGCGCAACGCGCTCCACGGTGACGCCCCGCGGCACACCGGGAGAGGGCGCCTCCGGGCTGCCTGCCTAACCCTCGGCTGTGCTGCCGTCGTCCTGCCGCTCTGCCAGGGAGCGTTGCTCTGGCCAACCCTGCGCGAGGGCGTCGTTGTGACCGGCACGGCGCCGGTTCTGGTCTCCCCCGTTCCCATGGGGGACCCGTTGTTCTCGCTCACCGAGGCCGAAACCGTGAAAATCACGGCGCAGCACGAAGGCTACGTTCTCATTGTCACGCGGAACGGCCGAAGCGGCTGGGTCGCGCTCACGAATTTGGTTCCGGTCCTCCCCCGGCGTTGAGCATCGCCGAGGCCACCCGCTCGGGCGGGCGTGCCGACACGAAGTCACCCCTGCTTACCGGCAGCGCGGGGCGGCGGCTGATAATATTACCCCGGCGAAAATCCAGCCTTTATATTACCCGGGTAATAATCAACTCATGGCCGATCCAACGGATTCCGGTCCGCGCGCTTCCCGCGGCCGCGGGCGACCGAAACTGGGTGTCGTCGGACGGGAAGTCACCCTCCTGCCGGAGCACTGGGCCTGGCTCAACCGCCAGCCGGGCGGTGCATCCGTCGCCTTGCGCAACTTGGTGGAGGCGGCGAGCCGGACGGCCGTGATCCCTTCGCGGTCGCCGGCGACGCCGCAGGCACCGCAAGCACTGCAAGCACCGCGGGCGCCGACCCCGGTGGTGGCGCTGCCCGCGGGCCTCCGGCGGGTGATTCCCGCCGAGAAACAGGCCGCCGCCCGGCGCTGCCTCGCGGCCGCATTCGGCGCCGCCGCGATCGAGGCGGCTGACCTCATGCCGGGCGGGAAACCTGGATCTGCAATCGTGATACGTCTGACGGTTCGTGCGGCTGCCCCTCCGCGGGAAACCGAGTACCTGATGCGGATCGAAGGGCCGTCTTCGCCGGTCCGGGACACCGAGCGACATTACGCCTGCCTCCGAATCGCCGCGGCGGCACACGTGGCCCCGGGGCTGGTGCATGCCGACGCCCGCGCCGGCATCGCCATCAGTGAATTCCTGACGCCGATGGCCCCCGCTGACCTGCCGTCCCGGGCGGACCGAATCCGGGCGATCCTTAAGCGCCTCAAACGCCTGCACGCCGCCCCACTGTTCCCGCCCGGACCGCCCTACACGGACGTGATCGATTCGCTCCTCGCGCGATGCCGCGCCAGCGGCATCCTCGACGAGCACGCGGTGCGTGAGCATCTCGCCCTGTACGCCCGGCTTGCCGCCGCATACCGGGCCCTTGCAACCGAGACGGTGTCCAGCCACAACGATTTGAACCCCGGCAATATTCTGTTCGCCCGGCAGCGCGCGTGGTTGGTCGATTGGGAATCAGCATCCGCCGCCGACCCTTATGTCGACCTTGCCGCACTCACCAACGGCTACGCTGTCAATCGTTATGACGAGGAAATGGTGCTGCGCATCTATTTCGGTTCGCAGCTCACCGATGCCCACCGCGCACGCGCTTTTCTGCTGCAACAGCTCAATCGGCTGTTCTGCGCTCTTAAGTTATTGAACGGCGTGGCGGCAGGCACGCCGCAGACGCGGCTGACGGCTGAGCTGCTCTCGGCCGCACCCCGATTCAGCGAGGTGCGGCAGGAATGGGGGTCGCCCGCGACGGACCGGGGCCGCCTGCGCTTGGCCGGTGTGGTGCTCGAGGAAATGAAGTCGAGCCTGCAAAGCCCACGCTTCGCCGAGGCGTTACGCGTCCTCGCTTCGGCGGACTGACGAACCCGCCCGCCTATTGCAGGCCGAACTCGCCCCGGCCGTGTTCTTGCGTGAGCTCGAGAATCCGGCCGCCGCCGCGCGCCACACAGGTGAGCGGATCGTCCGCGATGACCACGGGCAGACCGGTCTCCTTCATGATGAGCTTGTCGATGTCGCGCAACAGCGCGCCGCCACCGGTGATGACGATGCCGCGCTCCGCCACATCCCCGCCCAGATCGGGCGGCGTCGATTCGAGCGCCTGGCGCACGGCGCTCACGATGCCCTGCAGCGGCTCTTCCAGGGCCTGTAAAATCTCGTTGGAATTCAAGGTGAATCCGCGCGGAACGCCCTCGGAAAGATTCCGGCCCCGCACGGAGATCTCACGCACCGTATCGCCGGGATAGGCGGAGCCGATTTCGATCTTGATGCGCTCGGCCGTGGTCTCGCCGATCAGGATTCCGTAATTGCGCCGCACGTATTGAATGATGGCTTCGTCGAACTTGTCGCCACCCATGCGCACGCTCGACGCGTAGACGATGCCATTGAGCGACACCACCGCCACCTCGGCCGTGCCACCGCCAATGTCGAGCACCATCGACCCCCGCGCTTCGTGCACCGGGAGTCCCGCCCCCACCGCGGCGGCCATCGGCTCGGGCACGATGTCCACGCTGCGAGCGCCCGCGCCCTCGGCGGACTCCTTGATGGCGCGGCGCTCGACCTGGGTCGACCCGAACGGCACGCATACCAACACGCGCGGACTCGGCCGCAGCCAGCGGTCGCCGTGCACCTTGTTGATGAAATATTGCAGCATCTTCTCGGTGTAGGTGAAGTCGGCAATCACGCCGTCCTTCATCGGGCGCACGGCCGTTATGTGCCCGGGCGTGCGGCCCAGCATCTTTTTGGCCTCGGCGCCGACGGCGACGACGATTTTGCCGCCGCGCCCCGGCTCGTCCTGAACCGAAACCACCGAAGGCTCGTTCAGCACGATCCCCTTCGACTTGACGTAAATCAACGTGTTGGCGGTGCCCAGATCGATCGAGAGGTCATTGGAAAAATGACCTCGAAGACGTTTAAACATGGAAACTTGTGGCTCTACGCTACGGATACGGAAGGGTGGCAATGATGCGCCCAGCGGCGGGCGAACGCTATACGCAGTCACGTGATGCAGATCACGCGAAGCGCATCCCGATGCGTTCAACCCTCCATGTCGTGCTCGATCGAGGCCAGAGTTTCGGGAGACTTGAATTTGAGCACGCCGAACCAAACCGCTCCGACCGCCAGGTAGCCGAAAAAAGCATACGGCAGGATGTCGTACGGCGCTTCCGGCACGGGATAAACGCTGCCCACCATCACGAACAGCATCAGTGCCGTACCCAGAAGCCCGAGGACGAAATGACGAAACTTCATTTCACGGCTGCGGCGCAGATCCAGCGGCGCCACGATGCACAGCATCAAATACACCACGACGAAGCCAAAGCTCGCATAGGTTCCGGCGCAACCGAACGCGGTGAGCAACCCCGCCGGCAGCATGCCCACGCAGACGAGGGCCAGAATGACGCCGCACAACAGGATCGCCCGATGCGGAGTCTGGTGGGTATCGTGGACCAATCCCATCGATCGGTGCAGGAACTGATACTTGCCCATGGAGAACAACAACCGAGCCGCGGCATTCACGCTCGCCAGGCTGCAGGCGAACACGCTGATCATGGCCGCGAGATAGACGATGGTGGACGCCCAGCGGAATCCCGCGCGCGCCGCCACGTCGCCGAAGGGCGCAGTACTCGTACCCAGGACCGACGTCGCATCGCCCATGCCAAACACCATCAAATAGGCCGTCAGCGTGAAGAACACGCCCGCGAAGGCGCCGGTGCCGATCACCGCCAGCGGGATGTTCCGACGCGGATTGGCCGACTCTTTGGCCAGCGTCGCGGAACTCTCGAAGCCCACGAAGCTGAAAATCACGAACGGCAATGCGGAGAACACCGCGCCGTATTTGAACGACGTGATCTTGAGCTGCGCCGGATCGACCACCGTCCCCTGGACCCGCACGATGAGCACCGAAATCACCACGATGATCGCGATGGAGATGACCTCGAGAACGAGACCGGCGCGCGAGGACAGCCGCACGTCGCGGTACGCCGCGTAGGTCACCGCCGCGATGAACAAGATCATCACGGCCGCCGCGGCCGGCACGGAGAGGCCGATCCCAAAGGCGCCGAGAAAGTTGCCGAGAAATATCGCGAACGACAGCGTGACCGCCACCGCCGTGAACAGATACGCGCTGATCATCGACCACCCGGCCATTGCGCCGGCGAACGGACCGAACGTACGGCCGATATACACGAAAAACGCCCCTGCCTCGGGATGTCGGGCCGCCAGTATGCCGACGCTCGCGGCCACGATCACGACGCCGAGAGTGCCAATGAAATACGCCATCCAGCAGCCGATGCCCGCAAGCCCCGCCACCACGGTAATGTTGAGGGCCGGAGTCAAGGTGGGCGCGATGGCCGCCAGCGACTGCCCGACGATCTCCACCAGGCCGAGCGCGCCGGCGCGCAAGCGCACGGCGGACTTCACGCCGTCAATTCGTTCCGCTGCCACGCTCATCTTCGCTTCCTGTGCAACCATTTCACGGCCCCATACGTAACACGACCGCGGCACCAGCGACAGCATTTCGCTCTGCAGCCAGTCGGCGGCCCGTGCTAGGCTTGACGCGTGAGAACTACGCCCGTCCGCCTCGATTTGCTGCTTTGCCCGCCTCATGGCATGGCCTCCCGCGGACTGGGTTTGGCACTTTGCGTGCTCGGACTGGCGCACACCGCCGGCGCCACGGTATTCCCGCTGCCGAAGCCCGACGACCCCATCGTCGGCGAAGACCAGACCGTCGTCACCGTGTATGCGGACACGCTCTACGACCTGGCCCAAAAATACAGTCTCGGCTCCGAGGAAATCATCCGGGTGAATCCCGGCATCGATCCCTGGATCCCCGGCGCCGACAAGACGGTGACCATCCCCGGCCGCCACATCCTGCCCCCCGGTCCACGGGAGGGCATCGTGGTCAATCTGCCGGAACATCGGCTGTATTATTACCCCAAGCCCAAGCGCGACGGCAGCCGCGAAGTCATTACGTATCCCGTGAGCATCGGCAAGATGGACTGGCGCACACCGCTCGGGCTCACGCACGTGATCCAGAAACAGAAGGACCCCGTCTGGTATCCGCCGGAGTCAGTGCGAAAGGAACATGCCGCCAACGGCGATCCGCTGCCGTCGATGGTGCCGGCGGGTCCCGACAATCCGCTGGGCGCCTACGCGATGCGGCTGGCGGCCGGCAACGGTACCTACTTGATTCACGGCACGAACAATCCGATTGCGGTCGGACTGCCCGTCACTCACGGGTGCATCCGCATGTATCCCGACGATGTCGCAGCGCTGTTCCCGCTCATTCCCGTGGGCACGCCCGTGCGGCTCATCAACGATCCCATCAAGGTCGCCTGGGTCGACGGCGAACTGCTGCTCGAGGCCCACCCACCGGTGGATGCCGAAGGGCAGAGCTTCGAACCCAACCTCGACCAGTTCTCCGATCTGCTCCAGAAAGCGGTCGGCGACTCGACGGTCGCGATCCATTGGGATTACGCGCGGGAGGTGCTTCAGAAGGCCAACGGCGTCATCGCGACCGTCGGTCTCGAAGCCGACTTGAGCGGTGAATCGCCCGGCGGCCTGTCCACGCCGCCCACGCCGCC
>Ga0182030_10021907_pt1 | contig 11929 bp, 10 predicted proteins | sample 812S3MmetaG_FD_121299 | JGI IMG/M metagenome (GOLD analysis project Ga0182030, IMG submission 121299) | Permafrost microbial communities from Stordalen Mire, Sweden - 812S3M metaG (Illumina Assembly) | ecosystem: Environmental > Terrestrial > Soil > Wetlands > Permafrost | place: Sweden...
GGTGGAGGTAAGGGGATTCGAACCCCTGACCCCTTGCATGCCATGCGGCCCCGTTGGGTTCAGTGACGTTCACTGAAGTGCAAGAAGTCCCATTTTGCAAGGCTTTTCATTCATGCGCGTTCATCGCAGATCATGGCGGTTCGAAATATTTGCTGACGGAAACGCTGACATTTTGATCTAGATCGACAGAGACTTTTCTGAAAGAAACAATACTGAATCGCGACGGGTTTGCCGGAGACTAAATCGTTTCCAACACGGCCAGATTCTCTGACTCGCTGGAGTCATAGTAGGCCGCTTCAAACTCAACCGGCGGCACGTAGTCGAGTGACTCGTGGATGCGTCGATTGTTGAACCACTCGACGTAGTTGAGCGTCGCCCATTCGACGTGCTCGACGTTGCGCCAAGGACCCTTCCGATGAATCAGCTCGGTCTTGTAGAGACCGTTGAATGATTCGGCGAGCGCATTGTAATAGCTGTCGCCCTTCGATCCAACCGACGCGACGATCTCCGCTTCACCGAGACGTTCGGAGTAGCGAATAGATAAATATTGAACGCCGCGGTCGCTGTGATGTATCAACGACGAGAGGTCGCGGTGGTTGCGCGAGTAGATCGCCATCTCGAGAGCGTCGATGGCAAGATCGCTGCGTAGTGACGTCGACGCCTGCCAACCCACGATCGCTCTGGAGAAGACGTCGATGATGAAGGCAACGTAAGTCCACCCGGTGTGCGTCTTCACGTAGGTCAGGTCCGCGACCCAGAGGCGATTGGGTGCTTCGGCCACGAACTGACGGTCGACGAGATCGCTCGGTCGGTGCTGGTGCTCATCTGTGATCGTCGTCACCTTGAACTGACGACCCCGTCGGGCGCCGCTGAGACCCTCGGCTTTCATGAGTCGCCTCACCGTGCAGTTGGCGACCGTGATTCCTTCGCGCTGGAATTGCTTCCAGATCTTCTTGGCGCCGTAGACACCGTCGCAGTTGGACTGATGCACGCGCAGTATCTCGGGCAGTAAGACCTCGTCGCGCAGCGCTCGTGCGCTCGGCACTCGCGTCTGCGCGTCGTAGTAGGTGCTGGGGGCGAACTGCAACGCTCTGCAGATCGGCTCGACCCCCCATCGAGCCTTGCGGGCGTCGATGTAGCGCACTACCTCCTGGTTTGACCGTCGAGCGCAGTTGCGAAGAAAATCGACGCGTCCTGGAGAATCGCGTTCGTTCGTCGCAGGTCTTTGACTTCACGCTCGAGTTCTTTGAGTCGTGCCCGCTCGTCGGTGGTCAGTCCTGGGCGAGCTCGTTGGTCCACCTGGGTGCGTCGAACCCAAGTCCTGAGTGTCTCGGGCGACATGCCGAGCAGCGTGGCGATGGCCGTCACGATCGCCCACTCGGACTTGTAGTCCTCGCGACGGTCGATCACCATCCTCACGGCTCGTTCCCGCAGCTCGGGTGAATAGCGGCTTGATCTTGACATGGAGACATCCTCTCAAAGGATTTACTCTCCAGGTTTCCCGTCGCGATTCAGTGGCCAGCCTGTGCTCAGGGAAAAGGTGCTTACGAATTTGGATGAGATGGATCTGAACGGGCCTCTCGAGGAATGAGACCAATAGAGGGCTGTTAACTGATTGAGACTCGGAGCAATCGAAAGGAGTCGTCGATTTGGCTGTGAGTTTCTGGTTGCTGCTTAAAGACGTTGTAAGTGTCCAAAGAGACTTCGTGGACGGAGAAGGGAACAGAGGCAGACTAAGGCGATGGACTCATAATTTAAGCGGATGTCCAGAACTCCTACAGGGAGACTCGGTCCCTGGTGTACCGCCAGCGCAAGCATCGTCGCCAAAGCAACAACTCACTAACTTGTAATCCTCCAAAGAGCACCAGGGCCGAGAAAAAATTCCATTTGTCGATACAGTCCGTTCCAATTACAACGGCGATCAAACAGACCAACGTTGAAATCACTAATTTGATCCCATTATGCATACGACTCAACCAAGAATTGTTTGAGTCATTTCTCTCTAAGGATCGCCAACAGACCATCCCAAGAGTCAGGCTGCCCGCGCCAATCCCGAACGAGGCCATCATTAGGGTCACAAAGATCATGATTTTCATCAAGATCAAGAAGAGGCCCAACGGTGGCCAATCTGGATTGTGGGTGGTGATAGGGGAGAGTTCATACTGCGCCCAAGCGCCGAGGGCCAGAACGGCGTCAACCGTAAGGGAAAAGTGAAGCCATCCCTTGGGAAACGAGATGAACTCCATTATCTTCTCGCTTCGATATCTGTCGAGATGTTCCCCATATGTAGGGCGAATCTCCGGCGTAGTCGCATTGAATAAGTAATTGAACGTCTAGTGAGCATGACTTCGACCTAGAGGTACTGGCCACTCATCACGGGCCGTTCATTGGAAAGCATTGATGTTTGGCCGAGTTGCCGATAGATTTCCGCAAGAGTCATCGGCCTTTCGGCTGGTCCTCGATGTCCGAGTCGCTCGTTGGCTTCTTTTGATGAAAAGGAATCGAATCCGATCATGGCTAGACATCGACCGGGTCTGAGAAGAGCGGGGTCCAATAATCCCGGACTGGCGTTGGTCGTCAGCAGGACCATGATGTCACTGTTTGCACCAATCATCCCATCAGTGGCATTAAGTAGTCGGCTGAGTCCGCTGCTGCGCGTTCCATCTATTTTGACTACCTCGTCAGCGTCTTCGATCACCAGTAACCTTGTCGTGCCACTTAACACTTGATCCAAGATTTTCATCAAGTACGCCGGTGAACTGAGCAGATTCTCGGGGTCAAGGACGATAGCTGCTTGGGCCCAGATTTTCCACGAGGTGAGGAGTGACCTGATCGCCCATGTCTTGCCGGTGCCTGGAGGACCGTGAAACAGGATGACTCGACCGTCAGACGTTGACTTTGCACGAGTGAATCTCGACAGTGCCTCGAGGCTCGTACGAGTGCAAGCAGGGTAGTTGTCGTTGATGGTGTTCCAGTAGACGTCGTCGAAACTTTTTGTGGACGGGTGATCCTCACCCGTCCACACCTGGAACGACACTGTCAGATCCGGAACGTCGCGGGCAGCGAGGCCTTCGTGAAAGCGACTGGAGAGTTCTCGGACTCTCGCTAAAGAGTCAGAGCCAAATTCTGACGAGACATTGCTCGCCATGATGCCAATCGATGCCCACCAGTCCGATCCCTTGATCAAGAGATCGAGACGAAAATTTGATTCGACCGCACGGATGATTTCAAATGAGGGCAAATAGACCGAGATGGAGGGGATCGTGTATCGGCTCTGGGTGTCGCAATGAAACCAGTCTCGAAGGCAGTACGTAAAATCGCCGCGGTAAAAGGCAGCAAGGAATCCTTCATCGGTGATGAAATTCGATTGATTGTGGGCGTCGGTAGAGCGCAACTCAATTGGCAGTGGGCCTGGGATCAGGATTGAGTCCGGGAAGGTCGTAAGGAGTTGGTTGAGGTCGGTCATGGACGAACAGTCTTGTGAGTGGGTGCGACATCGAATCAAGATGACGAATAGCCAGGAAAGATGAATGCACCAAAATACCTGATCAACTGCTCGTTGAGGCAGTGCTTGAGAACGCGCTGAGACGCCACAGTCGTAAGAAAAACCAAGAAGCGCCACCAAGTTCCTCATTCGTCGACTCGGGAAGTGCCCGTGACAATGGGAGAGTCAATGTCACAGGTGGTGACTTGACTGGCCACCATGGATGGCGGTTTCTTCTTTTTCTTCTTCTTGATTTTCTACTTTGGTTGGCTTCATGAAAGAAAAGTACGCAGGAGGATCTCCAAGAACCAGCAAATGCGCCGACCTGATACGACCACTGAAGTTTTTGAAGTCATTGGCTTTCAAATCGCAACCGATTCCCAGCCCGGAGTCAAAGGTCCGCCACCACGAGTCATTCAAGACAACTTCGGCGATGGGGTTTTTGAGGTCGGTGTTGACATTGCACCGGGGACCTACTGCGCGGCGGGACAACCCCCCTTCCACACGATCTGGCAGCGTTTGAGTGACCTCACCGGAAATGGTGTGATAGGCACCGGCGATGCCGTAGGACCGTGCATAGTGACCATTGTCAACACGGATCGCGGATTCCAAAGTCAATTCAGCGGCGGGTGGACTCGAATTGGCTAGCAAAGTGTCTTCTCCTGACGACTGCACTGCGACCTATCCCTTCTGTGCGTCCGTTGCTTGTTTACACAGTGGCAGCGGATGCACTCGAGCGTCAGATCGAAGCGGTCGGCAATTGCCTTGTTGAGTCCTCGGGTCGCGCGGATGGGCTTCATGCCATCGATTTGGTTTCCAGGGAAGACCATCATGCCGCCAATCGTGTATGCCAGCGTAAAGAACGCCTCGTTCTCCTGCTTTGGGAACTGTTCCGTGATCGCCTTCATTCTCTTCCATCTCGTGAAGTTAGCTATCACTGAATCGCTCGATAAGAAGAACTCACCCAAACTCGAGGAATGGTGAAGGTGTGAAAAGAAACGTGCTCGGTGAACGGGGTGATTCGTGATGGGAAAGTTGGAGACTAAAGCTTCCGGCAGGAGGTCTTGATGTCGGGATTAGGGGGTTGCTCGCCCACCTTCTCGCCAGTAAAGGTTGTCGGCAACCCTCCACCAACCTCGAGGTTGATCGTTGATGAAGATGTGCCTGCCGTTCGCAGCGCAAGCACAGGTGGGTGCTCCGCCACCCAGGGCGTGATCTCCAGGTTGGACACCGCTGGCTCGAAAGCCTGCCGCGACGCCGATTCCAACAATCTCGCGGGTAGGGACAACTTGGCCCTCGCGGCCCAGCAGCTCACGAACAAGTACGTTGTGGAGGCTTGACCCCTCACCGTAGGGCATGCGAAGTTCGGGTGATTCGAAAGTACCAACCAGAGTCGGTGGGGGCGGCGGAGGGAGAAGGGGTGCACCAGGTTGCGGAACTGGCGCATGAATGGCGGGGTAGCTGGTTGACCATCCACGGAGAAACGCGAAGATCGCCTGGTCGCAGTCTGACGCCCACCAGCCCTCTCTACCACGAGGATTGGAAACACACCGCTTCTCGAGCTCGCGCGCGATTTCTTGAAGCTGAACCGAGTAGAGCGCGAACCGGGGGCGATCGAGACGGTACCCGGCGGCAGAACCGACGACACTGTCCAAGACGCCAACCCACTGACCCTCGAGCATGCGCAGCACTTTCGAGGCAAATGAAACTTGGCCCAAGTACTTGATCTCGTTGACCTGCCGCAGCGCCTCACTGATTTCAATGAGTTCGTGTCCACGATTTAACTCGTGCGCAGCTTTGGCGAGGCTATCCCTGATATGGGCCCGAGAGTTACTCTTGACCCCTGGGAGAATGCGCGGGCCATTGCTCCCGCCCCAATAAAGTGTCCGGACGACGAGGTCCATCGCGTTGGCTTCGCTGGGGTCCTTCAGGAATCGATGGCCCGCCCGTTCCGCCGCCTCGGTGTCGGAACATCTTGTTAGATGGGCGCGGACCAATTCGGGGAAGGCCTCCCAAGGAATCAAACGGCCGGCAATTTCAACGCCAGCTTCGGTTACGGAAATCATCAAAAGTCCTTTCAACCCGTCACAAGTGACTGTTGCCAGTATAATGAGCCCTACGACCGCTAGCACCTCTAAGACCTTGAATGGGTCTAAAACCTTAAGTATGTTGTTCTTCGGGAACCCCCCATCTAATCCAAGGAGCGTCATGACCTGTCAGATGAATACCAGTGGCTGCCTCTGCCACGAGCACTTCGATCGCCACAATCAGGGAGCGACGGAATACTTCCGTCGCCTCGTCGATAGATACCGTGGTTGCGCGGTCGCTACGGGCAAGGACCTAATGTCTCGAAATGCCACCTCCAACTTTGGAGGCGTGAGTGCCGAAATCTCGATCGAGGCGTCGATTATTGAACAGCGGTACGAGGAGCTGTTCACTGACGACGAGATCGTCACGGCTCTCACGCGTCTGAACGAAGTTGGTTACAACACCTTCGAGCGAATTCGCCGCGCCCCGTATTTTGACTGCCCCATCCACTCTCATTCGACCTGAGAGGTTCCGGAAATGGCGATCACGTAGTTGGAGAGGGCCCGTGCATATCGGTCCTGCGTGCATTTGAGACACGACATGCGTCCAAGCATCACCTCCACTTCGGGTTTCGCAACTGTGCAGATTGAGCACTTACTCATGGGGTTTCACGATTCCCGACGGGTCGTGCAGGCCAGTCGCAGGATCAATCTCGCGCCAGAACCGTTGACGTCGGACCTCGTGGAGCATCTTTATCTCATCCGGAGTCATGTCGGAGAACGGTCGATCTGAACTGCCGATCACATGGACGTCAAACGGGAACGTGTGAGTGCCCAGTATGGGATAGCCGCACCATCCACCTGTAGGTTGGTCGAACTTCACGTCGACGCGCCAGGAACGAAACATCCAGTCCCACTCGAGAGCCGTCACAACACCCACTCCATAGCGACACGCAGGGGGTGGCTTACCACCGACTTCCATGGTCTCGACCCTGGTGCCGACCATCGGAAGTCGGGTCTCTGGTGCGGGAAGGATTCCCGCCGCGATCACCTGTTCGATGGCGGATGCGACGGAGTAGCCACGGACCGTCGATCTTGGTGAATCCGCGTGGTCCGGCTCCTCGAACACGACGAGCTCGCGGTCGACGATCGACCCCCGAGACGCCAGAAGGAGTTCGAGTTCGTCACGGATCGTGATGCGTATGAACCCGTCTCGCCAGTAGGCGAGGTCTTGGTGCCGTCCCTTGGCCATGATGCCTCCATCGCATGGCGTTCGCACCGTTGCCTCTCGGCTGGTTGCGGCGATGTCGTAGGGCCATGTCCCTCGATCGCTCTTGATGTTGAATCCATATTACAGCCGCCGTATGACAAAGCACCAGGTTGTTGAGTGGCAGCAACGCACGCGAAAGTCCCGACGGGGCTGCTGACGCGATTGATGTCAGCCGATCTTCCGGAAGGTTCACTGAAGTATGTCGTCACAGGCGCCCGATAGGTTCTGTTCGTGGCGGCACAGGTGAATTTTTGGATTGGGGAGGACCTGGGGTCTCTCATCACGTCATTTGTCGAGAACTACGAACCGACTGACGAACCGCTCTCGTCGCGGACCGTGGTGGTTCCCAATCCCCTTGTCGGCCAATGGTTCGAACAGCAACTTGCTCAGAGATTGGGGAGTCGTGGCCAATTCGTGAGCGGCATCGCCGCCAATCTGGACGTGATCTTTCCGTCGACCTTCATCGGTCGGGTTCTCTACGAGAACCCCGATGACTACAACAAGTGGTCCGCCGAGGGACTTGCCGGGCGTCTTCTCGCAACACGATCCAGCACGGGCGAACTCTCCGTCACCCAGGCGACCGCCCGCGCGAGGAAACTTCACGACGTGCTCCACCTTCGTCCGGATGATCTTGCGACGTACCTCGCGGAGGAGGAGAATGCCCGGGAGCGGTCTGCGCTGGCCGCCCTGCAAGCCAAGGGCTTCGATTCCCCATGGCAGCGACTCGGAGAATTCGAAGATATGGGGAGTGACATCGGAGGTGACGTCACGATCTTCGGTTGCAACGAATTGGCCAGTGGCACACTCCTGCCGAGCGTGGCTCGGGCACTTGGCGCTCGCCGTCGAGTGGATGTGTACGTGTCCACTCCGGCGCTCGAGATCCTCCACCGGCGGCTCGACGACCTCGAAACACCATCATGCCTCGTAACCAGCTGGGCCGCCGACAGTCTCGCCAACCTCACGTCCTGGCTCACCGTTTGTGATGAGGCACATAGAACGTGGTTGCCCCGACTCACCAAAGGCCACGAGGACCGTGGCCTCGTCCGCGCCCTGCTCGAGGGAGATCAGTCCAAGACGCCGATGACTCGACGGGCCACGACATGGCTTGAGGTGCACGGGGCGGTTGGCTCCCTCCGTCAGGTCGAGATCGTCCGCGACGCCCTGCTCCACGCCATTGACGAACTTGGAGTGGCCCCCCACGAAGTGCGCGTCGTCACGACTGACGCCGGTCGGTTCATCCCGCTCATGAACGCCTTGTGGACGGGCCGTGGTGGAGAGGGCGCTCCAGCCCCATTCCTGCAGTTCGAGGTGGCCGATCCAGCACTTCCACGGCCCAGCGATCGGCTGCGCGGATTCAAACAGTTGTTGCGCACGCTCGATTCGCACTTCACCCTTCACGACGTGGTCGCCCTCATCAGTGAACCCGCGTTGCAGGAAGGCCTCGGGCTGAGTCGCGGCGCGGTCGAACGTATCGCCGAACTGTCAGGGAGTTCAGGCGTCAGCCTCGGCCTGACTGGAACCCACAGGGCGGACATGGGGATATTTGAGGCGTCTGACGACGCCGGAAGCTGGGAGCGGTTCAGCGATCGCGGCCTGCTCGCCACCGTGTTCGAGAGTGACGAGTCCGATATTGAAGCGGCAGTTCGTCCCCTCGGAGTGCCGGACGACCTTTACGCGATGGCCGATCTCGCTCAACTGGTGCGGCGTCTCGTGTCGGCTCAGTCCGAGATCGGCGTCCATCGTCCGATGGGGGAATGGCTGAGCCTCTATGGCGATTGGACGGACCTCATCGGCCGGGTCGAGGGCGTCATTGACAACGGGCTGGAACGAGTGATGGAACGACTGCGATCTCAGTTGCTGCCAGATGACGTCGCGATTACGTACTCCGAGATGCGCGAACTCTTCCTGGAAGGCAGTGGGGCAATCGGCGGCGGTTCGGTCTTTGGGCGTGGTGGCGTCAGCGTGCAGGATATCCACGCCTTACAGGATGCTCCCTTTCGCGTCACGTGTCTCATCGGGCTTGACGAGGACCTCACACCGTCACCGACGTCACCCCCCGCTCACTTGGGATCGCCGCGCGCAGGCGATCCCTCACCCCGCAATCGATTCCGTTCGGCAATGTTGTCGACGATTCTCTCGACGACGGAACGCGTCATCATCACGACCAGTGATCGAAGCGTTCGTGACAACTCGCCGATCTCGCTCGCGCTACCTCTGGCCGAACTCAGCGACGCGCTCGCTCGCGGTGGTGTGGAACTTACGCGGAGGCAGCACCCCCGCCACGCTTTCTCGCCCAAGATATCGATGTCGTCGGTCGGTGTCGAACTGGACGTCGACGACGTCGCGCCAGCGTTCTCCATGGACGCGACCGCGGCCGAACTCGCGACGCTTCTGCACAACCGGGCCGCGTCCTCCCTCGACGACGACCTTCCCGTACGCCCGACTGACATCAGCAACGTGGCTCGTCCGGCCGTGCTCGACGTGGCCCGTCTCTTGCGGTTCGTGAAGGATCCCCAGAAGGTCTTCCTGCAGACGGCGTTCAGCGGAGCGGCCCTTCCAGAGTCGGGACAGGAGTTGCCCGACGTCCCCCGGCTGGAGGTCGGCAACCAATTGGACCGCTGGAACGTCCGGCGCGCCATGGTCGATCGGGCACTGCGGGATGTAACGACGCCATTCATCGACACTCACCCCGACGCCGTCCTGTCGTCGGTCGCGACCGGCCTGCGTCGCCGCGCCGCGCTGGACCTCGACGTGGCGGGCCTGCGCTCGTTCGTCGAACGACACCGCTCGGATCTGGAAGCCGTTCGAGCCGTCCGCGCGCCCGCAAGCCAGTTCCCCGCACTGGTGACGTCGGGCACCCTCGATCGCCCGCTGGCGCGACCGGCGGTCAATCTCTACGACTCGACGATTGGCCCTCTCGTCATCAATTGGACGGTGTCCTCATCGTTCACCTCGACGTTCTTCGGACTCTTCCTCGACGTGGCGGCGGCCACAGTCGAACGCGGCGCGGCCGTCAGTGGTGTCCTAGTTCATCCGCTGAAGCCCAAGGACGAGGACTTCGGCTTCAATCCGCACCTCGCAATGCGCTGGAGCAGTGCCGACCCGGTGGTCGCCGCGAGCTGGGCGCTCACGCTGCTGGACGAACTCCACGACCTCCAGTCCAACGACGTCCCGCTCCACTTCTATGAGACGTCGTTGGCGGGCTCGGACAACGAAGCGCTCAAGCAGGTGTTTGGCACAAGTGAAGTCGTCAAGTGGGAGGGTGGCGACTACGGCGCCGCTTCACCAGGAGAGCGCCTCGACGCCATCAACCGCCTACTCTTCCCCTTCGACTTCGAGGAGCTCGAGGAACTTCGCGGCGGCGAATTCGCTACGAGGGCGAACCAGATCCAGTCGCTCTTTGATGACGTCGCCATCACGATCCCGAAGAAGAACGACGTGTCATGGGTTACCACGCTCGGAGGTGGCAATGGAGCCCTTTGACGTTGTCAGCAGTTCGCTTCGTTCGCCCGAAGGGCTTGATGCCGTCCCTCATCCCCTCCTGATCGAAGCGAGCGCGGGCAGTGGCAAGACGTGGACGCTGGCGCACCTGGCGGTTCGCTTCATGTTGGAGGATCGCGTCACCCCGGACCAGCTTCTTCTCGTGACGTTCACGCGTGACGCCGCACAGGCCCTGCGTGGTCGAGTCCGCTCGCATCTGACCCGCGTCCTCTCGTTCCTGGAGTCACTGGAGAGTGTGACTCCGTCAGTCCTCGAGGGGTGGCAGCGCTACTACGCAGAGACGCCGTCGGAGGTTCGGGCGTCGTACGTGGCGACGGGCCGTCAGCGACTCGGGGAACTGGATAGCCTGCACGCGCAGACGATCCACTCATTCGCATCCGACAACGCCGAGTCCGGCCAGTTTCAGATAAGCGACGGCGTTCGGCAGTGGCGCCAGGCGTGCAACGAGGTGATTGCCGCCGCGGCGCTCGCGTCACCCGACGAGTTTGAACGACTCCTGGAGATCTCGACACTGGCGACGGTCGTCCAAGTCGCGAAAGCCCTGTACGACGCCGGCTATCGGTCGGCGGAGGGTCGGACGCTCGAGACCCTGACCGTTCTTCCCGCCGATGACCAGGAGGAGGACGGGCAGAATGTGATTGCCCTCGCCAGATTCCAGAAGAACCTCGCGTTCGGAATCGTCGAGCGATACGAATCACTGCTGATCCAAAGCGGCGCGACCACTTTCTCCGAGCTCATCAGTGGACTGGAGCAGCGCCTTTCGGGTCCGGGAGCCGATCGTTTCATCACCGAGATGCGCCACAACTTCCGCGTGGTGATGATCGATGAGTTCCAGGATACCGACCCGCTGCAGTGGGACATCTTCCGACGGCTCTTCCTCGACGTCGCCGATATGCGACTGATCGTGGTCGGTGACCCGAAGCAGGCGATCTACGGCTTCCGCTCGGGCAGCGTCGAGACCTTCCTCGCGATGCGGGACCTCTGTCGCCGCAGGGCGGTGCCGATCTCGACACTTCCGACCAACTACCGGTCCAGTCCTGAGCTCCTCGACGGGGTGAACCGCTTCTTCACCGACGTCGACTTCCATTACGACGTCGACGGGGTCCGTCCCGAACTCGCCATCCGGTTCGCACCGGCCCTGGCTCAACCGCAGCCACCCCACGCTCCTCACGTCGCGAGCCTCACCGATGCCCCCGGGGCGGCGTTCCATCTACGCGTTGGCAACCGTGATGATCGACAGACCCTCAGGGAAGTGGGTCAGTACATCGAGTTGCTGCACGGTCGCAAGGTGGAGTATTCGGAGATTGCCGTGCTCTGTTACGGCAATCGCCAGTGTCGGCAGGTCCAACGCCATCTCGTGCGCCGGGGCATCCCTGGCGTCACGTCATCGGACGAGAACGTCTTCAACAGCGACGCCTCCTTCCAACTGCGCCTGCTCCTCGCCGCCCTCGTGGCCCCGGATCGGGCGTCTTACTCCGAGGCGCTGAGAGCGACCTGGTTTCGCAACGGCGCGGGCATGGGTGGTGAACCGGGCGAGTTCGTGTACCGGTTGGCGAACGAGTTCACGGTGGCGGGCGTGTCGGTGGTCGCTCGCTTCCTCCACAGCGCTGAAGTCCTCGAGGTAGTACTCGGCACCCGCGACGGTGA
>Ga0182030_10021908_pt1 | contig 11928 bp, 8 predicted proteins | sample 812S3MmetaG_FD_121299 | JGI IMG/M metagenome (GOLD analysis project Ga0182030, IMG submission 121299) | Permafrost microbial communities from Stordalen Mire, Sweden - 812S3M metaG (Illumina Assembly) | ecosystem: Environmental > Terrestrial > Soil > Wetlands > Permafrost | place: Sweden...
AGGCTCCGGGACTGGCGACTGGTGAACTATTCGCAGCCGATGGTTCGACTCTGCTTGCAGAGTGGGGCGAAGAGATGGGACATAACTACTACATCCTTTACGATCCCGGTTCGCAAGTTCCGGTAAAGGAGTGGAATAGCGTGATGGGCCGTACCACGGTGACGATCGCTGATCCCATAACTCACCATGTGGTGCAACAACAGATCTGGAAGGAGCGTCCGGATACCTCTCAAGTTGGTGGCAAACGTTATCTTCTAATGTACGCCACGCGCTTCGACGCCAATGCCGCACCTATCATTCGCATCAACATGTCCGGCAATGGCAAACATCCTACAGAGGTGATAACCCCTGGTAAGAATGGCGAAAGCGTCCAGAAATTGGACGACTCAGGCCGTAAAGTTGTCGGAACGGAGACTCGTAGCGCTGACGGCGAAACGACATCTGCGCTTTTGACGGAATCAACAGGAGAGGCGGTCGACATCGATCCGACTCTTCTAACCATGCCGGATCGGCCTGCTGTTCCGACATTCAGTGATGACGGTCCCCCCAGGATCTATGACTACAGCGAGCGAGAGATTGCGAAAGGTTCGTAAGCCTCGCCTGTGATTCGACGCAAGGCAGCCTCCTGCTGTCTTGCGAGTGCGCGCCATAAGGCGCATAAATTGGAGATTAACCATGAAAAGGTATTCTTTGAAGACGGCTCTTCTCGGGGCCACCGCTGTCGTCCTCTCGTTCGGTGTTCTGTCAGCGCAAGCTGCACCGTCCGCACAGGGTGCAGCTACCACGCCGCCCGCTTCCTCTGTTGCGTTGCCGGCAGATCTGCAGGCGATGTTCAAAAAGCTGCCGCCGAAGGTGCAGGAGGAGATGAAGTTCGCTCCTCGCGAGGAACTCCTTCAGGTGCTTGGCACCATGAAGTTCGTCAGCACCGTCAACAAGACGGTCGACGATCCCGTCCTGTTGCAGAAGGCTTTCTCGGCGAAGGCGCACAGCCTCTTCGACAAGCTCTCGAGCGACGAGAAGGCGCAGGCGATTCCCGATATCCAGAAGGAGGTCAAGGGAGTACTGCACAATCCCAACATACAGGAACAGTTCGCTTCCATCCCTGCCGCGCGTCAGTCCGTTCTTCTGGCGGACATTATCTCTGATGCTGCCTATACTCGGGCAGACGTTCAGAACAACTACTGCAACGTCATGCTCGACCAGGAAGGTGAACACGCCTACAACGAGGACGGCGTCAAGAAGCTGGCTGCAACCCCACGGGAGTGCCCCACCGGCCCCAAGGTCGACCTCAAGAAGACTTTGGAATATGTCAACAAGATCCTGGCCTGCGCTGTTGGCGACCCCAACTACACGCGTGTCATGGCTCCTGAAGAATACTCCGACATGCGGCAGGAAACAGCCGGCACCAAGTCTGCCTTCGCCGGCGGTGGCATCGGTCTGAATCTTTCCTTCGACCTCGCCAAGAAACTGCCGCCGACTGCCCAACAGTTGGCCGACTTTGACGAAGTCGTCAAAGCCCGGCAGGCAATGCTCGATCATCCGGAAGCCGACGCCTGCACGGGTCAGCCTTCGGTGCTTACGGCGGCAGAACAGACCGCGCTCAAGAAGCCACTGGATCCGCCATTCCAGCCGGCTTTCACTGGGCTGATTTATCACGCCATGAAAGGTGGTCCGGCTGAGAAAGCTGGCTTGCTCGATGGTGACGTGATCGTCAAGGTCAATGGTGAGCTCGTCACCGGTCTGGCTGCTGACGACGTGGTCGACAACAAACTGCGCGGGCCACTCGGCACCTCGGTCACGGTCACGGTCTTGCGTGATGGTGTCGAGGTCACGAAGACCATGAATCGTGCGGTTGTGCTTCCGGACAACGTCTGGTCGCGCGACCTCGGCAACGGCATCTACGCCATTGTCATCACGAACTTCGAGCGCAACAACACCGCCTTCGAGATCTATGACGAGGTCCAGAAGATTGGTGACAAAGCTCGCGGTTATGTCTTCGATGTCCGCAACAACCCGGGTGGACTTCTGGACGAGGCGGTGGAGGCTGTGTCGTGGTTCGTTCACGATGGCATCATCCTCTCGCAGCGTGATCGGATTGAGGGCGACCCCGCGCATCCGGACTACAACAAAATCACCTGGAGCCGCGTCGGCAACCATGTGATTCAGACAACCACCGACGAAGCCACCGGTAAGACCCAAAGTGGCGTAATGACCCTCTCGGAAACGGACGACAAGACGCACAAGGTCTTGCGCTCTTTCTCGGAAATTCCGTTCCTGGGCGGCAAGCCTTCGGTCGTGCTGGCGAATGACCACAGCGCTTCGGCGGCTGAAATCTTCACCGGCGGCATGTCCGAGAACCGGGTGATGGCGGGAGACCCCAGTGGCGACAAGCCTCAGGGTGCAACTTTCGTCGGCACCCACACCTATGGCAAGTTCATCGGTCAGGTCGTCATGCCTGGTCCGATGGGTACTGCCATCAAGGCGACGTCGTTCCGTTACTTCTCGCCGAAGGGTGAGTGGTTGGGCGATGCCTGGAAGGTGAAAATCGGTCTGACTCCGACCGTCAAGGTCGAAGATCCGGATAAGGGCGTCGCGTACACGGCGAGTGACGCTCAGTTGAACGCTTCCAAAGACTACCTGACGGGCGTTCTCGATGGCTCGACGACTAAGGCTCAGACTCCCTGACCTGGTCTAAGGGCACCACCAGTGGTGGTGGACTAAGGGGTGGCTTCGGCCACCCCGCAGTCTACATCACTAGTATTTTCGTAGTGTAAGTGTACGTGTGCTCGTTTTGCACAGCGAGGGGATTTTGAGTGTTTTTACTCTCAGCCTCTTGTCATTAAATGGCTGCGCAAAACCAGCGCACGGACAGGAAATCGAATTAGAACAAACCAGAACTCCATGAAAGCGCACGCAAATGAAACTGCGGGTGCCTTTGTGTCGTTCCATAAACCGCCGGCCAGTCCGGTTTCCCACACTAGGGCGTTTAGTGCATGCCTGCAGCGCTCGCAAAGTAAGGAACTGAAACATGTTCAAAACACTTGCCGCTTTTCTCAGAAAAGCTGTCGATACCGGCCCGCCGAAATTGATGGCGTTCGCCACACCGATCTTCCTGGTGATCTGGGCTGTGCTTGGTCCTCTTCTCAGGTTCTCCTTTAAGGTGATTTGGTTCCTTGTAGGTTGGCTCCTGAGGCTCTTGAGCTTCGGGAAAATCAACCTCTCGAAGCTCTCCCCGGGTGAGATCAATTCCAGCGTGGTCGGTCATGTGTGGGCACTACTGTGGCCATATTTGGTATCCACTCGAATGTTTTCGGTGAGCATGCCGAAGACGGTCAATTTCCCCCTGCTTACGTTTGCCGGTTGGGAACGGGGTCGGCTGAAAGGCTGGTTCTGGACAGTCGGGACTGTCGTTGCCTTCGCTTGCATCATGAGCTATGCAAACGCGACTGTTGCCCAGGATATCTTGCAGTGGATCTTCCCGATCAGCGACAAGATAAGCTTGTGGAGCAATCTGCTGAGTGTTCAGTTCGCTTGCGTGCTGGCATCGCTCGTCGTCCTGCATATCTTCCTGGACGCCCTTCTCGCCAGACTTCCTGTGTCGCTGCCTACCTTTCGCCGCAAGTCGACGTCGATGCGGCTGCCGTTCGGTGGTATCACTTTGATCAGGCTGCCGGAGCTGGTTATGCCCTGGCTGTTTATCGTGCTGATTGGCATCGGCTGCTGGGAAGTCAACTCGATAGGCGTTCTGTCGGTCGGCTACAACGGCGACTTGATGACGGCGTTGCAAAAGAAGGATGCAGTGACGTTCTATCTGGTGCTGCAGAAGTTCGGCGTGATCATGTCGATCATGTTGATCCTTGGCGCGGTCTATACCACGGTCAAGGAGTTCTTTATCCTGGGATGGATCAAGTTCGCCACCGGTCGTCTTCTCGAAGAATACGCCGATGGTGTCACTCAGGCGTATTATGTGATCTCGCTGCGCAGATCGCCAGACAACCCGAACGAAAGAATACAGCAAGATTTGCCGGAACTTTTGCGGCAGGTTCTGCTCTTCCTGTTCGGGCTGCAGGATTCAGTGATCACCTTGATCAAGTATGTTCCTCTTCTCTGGCTCATCGAGAAGGGCTTAAACATTGCGATTCCCGTTGGTGGTCATATGGTCGTCATCGAACACTTTATGATGGTGGCTCTTATCCTGTACGCGATATTCGGAAGCAACGGTGCTGCTTTCACCGGTAGCAGGCTGATCGGCAAGAATGCCGAGCAGCGCAAGCGGTCTGCATACTTCCGTGTGCAGATGGTGCTGTTCGAAAAGTATGCTGAGCCTATCGCCGCATATCGTGGTGAAGCGTCTGAGCGCGAGCACTTGTGGTCGCGTTTCACTTACTCTCTGTCGACCAACTACGCCATCGTGAGATGGAGTATGCTCCTGCAAATTTTCACAGGGGGTTATGGTCGCGTCGCTCAGTTTTTGCCTCTTCTATGTCTGGCGCCCTTCTATTTCAGCGGACAAGTTGAAATGGGTGAGATATCGAAGTCGGCCGGAACGTGTGCGGAAATTCTTGGCGCGTTGTCTTTGATTGCGTCAGGCTTCGATCGCATCAGCACAATTTTCGCTTACGGAAATCGTGTTGGTGAACTGCGCGATGAGCTGAAGAAAATTGCCGCAGAGCAGGTCGATAACCGTCCCCGTATTCAACGAAGCGAGGAAGGTTGCAACGACATCGACACTTTGCTCAGTGTCGAACACGTCGACCTCTATACACCGGGTGCTGAAAAGTTGATCGTGCGCGATCTCGACCTGGTGATCAAGCGCGGCGAAAGCACGATGATCATCGGACCGAGTGGCTCGGGCAAGACCACTATTCTTCGTTCGGTTGCCGGTCTGAAAACGTGGGATTGCGGCTCGGGCAAAATCCGAATCGTTCCTCACGAAAAGTCGATGATGCTCTCGCAGTTGGCTTACTTGCCCACTGGTGTCGACCTCAGGGGTCAGTTGCTATACACAGCCACTGAGCCGGTTACGGATGATTCGCTGATTGAAGTTATGGACCGGGTCAACCTGTCCAGCCTGGTCGAGCGTTTCACCGATGATCTCGAGAAGCTGAATCCTGATTGGGGTCGGCTGTCTACCGCCGAGCAGCAAGCGCAGCTTCTGGCGGTGACGATTAACTGGGACACTTTGTCTGGTGGTGAAAAACAACGTCTGGTTACGGCACGAGCGCTCGTAAGTCAGGTGGAGTTGGTGCTGGCGGATGAAGCAACCAGTGGGTTGGATATCGCGAACGAAGAGAACCTGTATCGCGAGTTGCAATCGCATGGAGTCACTATGCTCAGTGTCGGTCATCGTCCGAGTCTGGTGCAATTCCATAAGCGCGTCGTTCAACTTCTGGGCGACGGTCTGGGCGGCTGGCGTATTATGCCTGCCGACCAGGTGAAGTGGTAAACGACTGATTCGATTCAGTCGTCTGCGTTAGCTAAGGGGAAGCAGTGAGTGTGCGCTTCGGTGCGCATTCACTGCTTTTCTTTCATTCCAATTGTCAAAAGACACAACACAAGGAGACAAGATATGACTGTTATTTTTTCGTCTATCGGTTCGGGCGTTCTCTATATTCTGCTCTACTGCCTGTGTGTCGCGGCGACCGCTGTGCTCACTGGCGCGTTGCTCTCGACCGTCGCCGACCTTTCGCTCAAGGGAAAGTCAGACGTCGACCAGCAGGGTGTCGGAGGGTTTATTTCCGGCATCATCATCGGTGCGGTGATTTCGATCATTCTCACAGCCTATCTGCTGATCACCACGACGATGCACGCGACGTTCATGACCACGCTGGGAATTTGCGCCTGCCTCGTCGTCGCAATTTTCTTCGTGATCTTCCTGAACGGGCGGCTGTACGGACGTCGCTGAACGTGTCATCCTGCAACTTTCAGCATGGATTGCACAACGACGGCTGGGCTCCTCCCTATTCGTCCCCGTCTCGGTCGTCAGGCAAAGGAATGCAGTGAGCGTGCGCGAAGGCGTGCACTCACTGCTTCCCCTTTGGTTCCGTGACACTATTTATGGTTTTTCTCTCACTTTGTTTTCGGATTTTTTTGCTTTTATTTTACTGAAAATAACTTAAATCAGCTATGTATATTCCATAGAATCAGGCGTTTTTTTGCAAGTCACTACGAATTTTGTATAGATGACACACTCGTGTCACACATCTGACCCTTCCCTCACACAGCCAGCGGCGTACTCTCTTTCTCGTACCAGCAATCTCTGAGGTGAACGAATTATGGAAGAGAAAATTAGTAAGTTCGACGCACCAATTAACAAAGAATACAACGCAAAGAGCGCAGATTTGAGTCGAGAAGTGAATGACATGATGGCTGCTGCCAAAGCCGGCGCATGTCCAGGAAACAATAAGATGGGCGGCCCAGAGAAGGAGAAGGATTCTAAAAAGGATGATGCCGCTGAGAAAAACTTACCCAAGCTCCAAATTTTGGACTCTGGAAAAGATGGTCAAGCCCCGCAGACTGGATCAAAACAGATAAATGTTGAAGTAGGTCAAAAACCTAAAAGCTAATCTCGAGATAAGGCACACCTCACCTTGTCTGTAAATTTAAAAGCACCATTCGGTATGCTATCAAACGCGCTGCTTCTCACGATGCAGCGCGTTTGGCGTGAGTGTCTTGTGCCACTGCTGCCGTAGTTATTGTCAAGCGCTTTGATAGGTTAGCTATCTATGCAGTTGACGACCGAGCGCTGATTAGCCCATTTTTGTTGCGAAATACCGGTCAATTCTGGCACAGTCGGTTATCAACTACCTAATTTCCAACAAGGCTTCCCCGACCGCTTTTCCCCCACTGCATTAACTTCTCGGATTCACAATCATGCTTTTTACAGCATTGTGGTCTGACTGTTCATCTGTGGAAAAGTCCGGAAGTCTCAACATGTTCAAATTCTCGGGGCGGCCAATGCCTTGTGCCAACCTCGCCAATTGTCTAAACAAGGCGTCAACCGTCCATCGATTGCTTTCACCAGCCATCGATAGTGACAACAAACTCAGGAAGCTATCATGGAAACCCTACTCGCATTTGGGAGCACTGCTCTCATCAGCATCTCGTCTCTGGTGTCAGTCTGGTACATTGCCCGCAGCAAGCACTCGATTGCCACCCTCACCTTCGTCCTCATCAACCTCGCTTGCGGAACGATGCTCGGCAACGCTTTCATCCACCTCGGTCCGGAATCGTTCGAATTTGTCACAGCCGGCAAAATCTCTTCGATGCTGGTCTCTCTGCTCTGGGTCGGCGGCTACTTGCTGTGCTTCTTCCTGGAGTCGTATCTCAACTTGCACTGCCATCATTCAGGAGCGCATGTCGAAGTTCACGACGAAGAGCACGACCATGACCACTCGCATGGGCACATCCATCCTACCGGACACATGGCGCTTATCTCTCACGCTGTCGACAACTTTACCGACGGCATCGTGATTGGTGCGGCGTTTCTGGTCAGCATTCCGGTCGGTCTTTGCACGGCGCTTTCGATTATCTCTCACGAGATTCCGCTGGAATTCGGCGGCTTCGGAGTGCTGGTCAAAGCAGGATATAGCCGCCGCATGGCTGTCATCATCAACTTCTGTTCTGGATTGATTGCGATGCTCGGAACGGGCGTCATCCTCTATCTGGGCAGTGTTTTCAAGGACTTGCCGATGTACTCCACACCTCTTTGCGGAGGCATCGTGAGCTACATCGTCTGCACCGGACTCATGCCTCACCTGAGCAAGGAACCCGATAAGCGCCGCGCGCTGATTGGGCTGGCTATCTTCTTGCTCGGTCTGGGCATCATGATCGCCTGCAAGTTCTGGGAACTCTCGATGCTCGGCTAAAGCGTCGGAGGGCGTGATACCACATATAGTGTGGGTCACGCCTTTTCTCGTTTTTCTGGTAAATTTGAAAGGACCCTTCCAATGAAAAAGAAAACAGTGATTAACACAATCGTTCCGCCAGAAAAGCGTCATATCGTTGCCATGGGCGGCGCTATTTCTCCTGGCGCACCAGCTCTGTACAGATACGTTGTCGGGCTCACCAACCGCAGGAAGCACAACCCTCGCGTGTTGTTCATTCCAACTCCGACCGGCGATGATTTGAGCAGCCTGGTGTTCTTCTACCGCAACATGGCGCCACTGCGTGCGACTCCCAGCGACCTCAGTCTCTTTCACCGCACCGAACCAGACCTGCGCACTCTCATCCTCTCGCAGGATGTGATTTTCGTAGGCGGTGGCAATACCAAAAGCATGCTTGCTGTCTGGCGTGAATACGGCATAGACAAGCTGCTCAAGGAAGCCTGGGAGCGAGGGACGATTATGACTGGATCGAGTGCCGGCGGCATATGCTGGTTCGACTCCTGCGTGACCGACTCCTTCGCTGGCTCTTACACGGCACTTCCATGCATGGGAATGCTGAAGGGGAGCTGCTGCCCTCACTATGATGGCGGTGTGTTGCCCGGCGAAACAGGACGCAGGTCAACCTATCACGGGTTGATTCAAGCAGGTACTCTCAGCGATGGTTATGCCATCGAAGAGGTTACCGGAATGCACTTTGTCGGCAACGATCTCACTGAGGTCGTCACTGGCAAGAAGGGCACCGCTGCTTATCGCGTCACGCTGGTGAATGGTGTCGTCAAGGAAGTAAAGCTCCCAGCGCGGCTCTTGCCTTAACGGTTAGCTTCGAGGATTAGTTCGAGAACCAGTTCGAGAACTACCTTCGAGAACTACCTTCGAGGATTCACTCAAGGTATGCCTGAGACCTTGATTCGCTTACTGGTCTTCTATATTGGACCTCTTTTATATGTCTGCTATAGTAGGCCTCATCTTTTGGCGGATGGATTAGAGCACTGATTGCGAGCTTGAAAAGCTTCACAGTCAGTGCTCTTTCTTCTTGTACTCAATTTCGCCATAAAAGGATCTAAAAGGTAAAATTTGTCCAGGTCCAATTTTTTTTATATATCCCGTATCTCAAATACTGTTAGTCACAGCGAGTATTGGCTTTCAATAGCTGAGAAGACTATCGCTCTTTCCCAGTTTGATGATTTAGAATGAGGTAGGTCATCATTCGGATATCAGATTGAACGAGCGAAAACTAACCAAGCGCGAGCTAATTATTAATTCAGCCATAGAGATTTTTCTCGAAGAAGGCTACGTCGAAGCTAGTGTGGACAGAATAGCTCAGCATTCTGGAGTTGCTAAGCAGACCGTCTATTCTACTTTTAAAAACAAACGCGCGTTATTCGAGGCGGTAGTGGTCGTCTTAACTGAGCGTTCATCATTTGGAAAACTCGATGAAGACTGGTTCAAATTGCCACTGCAGGGTTTTCTTGAAAAGGTAGCTGAGTTGATTCTGCAGCAAATGTCAGATAACCGCTTCCCCCGGTTTTTGAGATTGATTACCAAGGAATGCAGAATGTTTCCCGAGTTGCAGAGCCTCTACGGGGAAACAATTTCCAAGCCCTGGCTTGATTTCGTCGCGAGATATTTTGAACAAAGCTCGGAAGTTCGATTCGTCGATTGCCATGCGATAGCCTTTATCCTCAGGGCTTGTCTGGCCACTTTTGCAACCGATTCCAATTTCGACCCTTCAGGAAATTACTATCGTGATCACAGAGATTCTTTCAACGCCAAACTCTGTGGACTGATTCGGGTTAGTGGCTCCAGGCAAACTCATTTGCTAGCCACCACCCAGGAAAAGGCTGAGTCTTCATCCCGTTTGATCGGACATGAAGTGCAATCGACATTCGGTACCGGCAAGCGTGGCACAATTCTCGATGGCGCTTTGCGAGCATTTTTGCAATCTGGTTTCACGATGACGTCCATGGATGATGTGGCAATCGCAGCAGATGTCTCCAAGCAAACCGTTTATGGTTACTTTACCGATAAGAAGAACTTGTTCGAAAGTCTCAGTGATGAAGTGTTGAAGCATCTCAGAAGCGAACTTTTACCTCCGACTAATGCTTCTGAATTGAAGGTTTTTGCGCGGGATTTTCTTGATCATTTGAGTCGTCCACCGATTCGCGAATTCATCAGAGTTGTGATGGGAGAGTCGCAGAAGTTCCAGGCCTCATCCGACAAATATTTACTTTATTTGTTTAAGGATTATCGCCCACCCATCGAAGAACTGCTTCGTGCTTCTTCGGATGATAATAATTTTGATGCAGGGTTTATAGCTATGGGGCTGGTCGGCACCTTAGCCGATTACTCGATTCTTCAACTCATATACTCGACCGCCGATTACACCGAATTGTCATCGGATCGATTGCTTCAATCTCTGTTTGATTTGCTCGGACTGTCCTGAACGTTTTGTTTCCTCTAAAGTTTTTGGTTTGTTCCTGACTATTAAATGAAATCACGGTTGAGTTTCAACTGGACACCATTTAAGGGTCCTCGCGTCTGTTAATTCAGTGCTCAAAGAGGATTTGTTGTTATGGTGGCAAGCACAAAAGCATCAATTCCTGAGCCTGTCGGCGTGTCAGTCTGGAAAAACGCAAACTTGAGGCTCTATTTCGGAGGCCAGATCATCTCGATGATCGGCACCTGGATGCAGCAAATGGCATTGAGTTGGCTCGTTTATCGCATGACAAACTCAGTTACCATGCTCGGTGTAGTGGCATTCGCAACACAGGCACCGGCTTTCTTTGTCACTCCTTTTGCCGGTATTGTTACTGATCGGGTTCAGAAACACAGACTTGTGTTGATTACTCAATGTCTCGCTATGCTGCAAGCAGGTTTGCTGGCGTACATCGCGCTTTCCGGACACCCTCAAATCTGGCAACTTATTTCACTGGGTGTTTTTGCCGGGTTGGTAAATGCTTTTGATCTCCCGAGTCGCCAGACATTTCTAGTAGAGATGCTCGATGATCGTAAACAGCTTCCCCGCGCCATTGCCACTAACTCTTCGATCGTTACGTTGACTCGATTGATAGGACCGGCGGTTGCTGGTGTATTTATTGCCAGAGTGGGCGAGGGCATGTGTTTCCTCGCTAATGCTGTTAGTTACGTGGCTGTTATAGGAGCCCTCTGTCTCATTCGAACTCAGGCAACTGTGCGCGAGAAAAGCGGTCATTCCATGATTGAAGAGTTGAAAGAAGGCTTCTCGTATGTTTTTAATTTTCGTCCGATTCGCTCTCTAATTCTGCTGATGGCGGCCATCAGTCTCGTCGGCATGCCTTACGCAACCTTGCTTCCAGCCTTTGCTAAAAATGTCTTCCATGGCGACGCCTCCACGCTCGGGTTTCTAACCTCAGCGGCTGGTCTTGGTTCCCTCATCGGTGCACTTTTCCTTTCCAGTCGAAATGGCGTGCTGGGTCTTGGTAGATGGATTGTTATTGCCTGTTGTTCATTCGGCGTTGGACTAACCTGTTTTGGGCTATCGCATTCGTTGTATTTGTCGATGTTGTTTTTGCTGTTCACAGGTTTTGGCAGTATGGTGCAAACCGCTTCCTGTAACACACTCATTCAAACAATCGTCGACGAAGACAAACGCGGCAGGGTGATGAGTATCTATACGATGGCGTTTGTAGGACTTGCGCCCTTTGGAAGTTTGTTGTCGGGTGCGCTTGCCGCGAAGATTGGAACTGGTGAAACTGTCTTTATTTCCGGACTCGTGTTGATGGTTCTGGCGGCAGGCTTTGCGAGCAGATTGAGACTTATTCGTCAGGATGTTCGTCCGCTTTATATAGAGCGCGGTATTCTCCAGGCAGAAGGCGAGATGAAGGTTATGAACACATAAGCTCTAAGTTTTCTTCTTGTTTCAACTTTAGATCTTCATTTATTTACTATGGACTAGCTGGTTTAGAGACTCTTGCGTTATTTTATATTTGGCGTAAAAAATCTTTTTTAAGCAAAATTTTTTCCAAAAAATGTAAGGGGCATATCTGTCCAAGACAGCCCCTTA
>Ga0182030_10021909_pt1 | contig 11928 bp, 11 predicted proteins | sample 812S3MmetaG_FD_121299 | JGI IMG/M metagenome (GOLD analysis project Ga0182030, IMG submission 121299) | Permafrost microbial communities from Stordalen Mire, Sweden - 812S3M metaG (Illumina Assembly) | ecosystem: Environmental > Terrestrial > Soil > Wetlands > Permafrost | place: Sweden...
CCGGCAGGCTGTCTTTGATGCGTGCGTACTGCTCTTCGGTGATCTCCATCTATTAAACATTTTACCCTCCGATTGTTTTAATAGTGTGAACACGCCCTAGTCTGTTATGGTGATGTCCGTCGTATTGGTCAAGTCGCCGTGCTGGTATCCGCTGCTCGATGCATACCACGACTGCGACCGGACCTGGTCGTAAATGGTTGAACTACCAATTTTGACGTACAGTATTTCAGAACCATACAACATTGACGAAAATGTCGCCGTCGAGCAAAGGAAAATTGGCGAGTAGGTAAACACACCATACGAATTCGCTCCCGTGGAGGCGGACGCGACTGCCACCGCACCGCCGCCGTTCCACGCGAAATAAGGATACAAGATGATGTTACTGCTTGCAACCAGGTTCCCACCGGAATCTTCAATATCGTAGTCGATAGAACCCACGACGCCGTAAGGGTAGCTGCCAGCGCAGTCGCTATGCGAGGTGATGGCGACGCCCAGTTGGCTGGGCAGCCGAATCACTGCGTAGTCATACGTTGGACCGAGCTGAACGCCGCCCACGTACCATGTATTTGTCCACGTCGCCAGAGACGCGTTGCTCACCTGCGCTGAGCCTGAGTAATTGCCGCTCCCGTCGGTGGTGTCGGCCAGTGTGAAATACTGAGTCGAGCCACCGTTCTCGGTGTACTGCAGAACGATCGCCGCATTTGCGGCGGCACCCGAAATGGTGAGCGTCCAGTAATCGCCCACCACCATTTGCGGAGTTATCGCAACGTCCGTTGAGTTTTCCCAGCTCAAGCTTTGCCCCGAAAGCGGAGCCAGAAAGATCACGACTCCCAGGAAAAGCCAGGCCATTATTCTACGACCTTTAGATTCAATAACCACAAATATATCCTCCTATCTATTGGATTTCGAGCAATTGACGGATCGCCTTTCGCGGTCGCGTTTCACTCTCGTTTTCTTTTTACCGGAGAATTTGAAAATCTGTATGCGGTTGTCGCTGCTACTGCCGCATCAGCAGAAATCGGCGGTATAGTCGCTAGAGCGTTGCTCTCGGCTAGCCAATGTTCCACCGTTTCCTGATGGAACCGCCATTGGCGACCAACCTTCACTGCTGGCAATTGCGAGCACTCGGCCCAGAGGCGAACGGTCCTCGGCGATACGCCGAGCCACACAGCCACCTGTGCGGTGGTAAGCAGCGATATTGGCTGTTTCAAAGTGGATCTCCTCGTAGCACATCCAGTTGGTCCGTCTGAGGCAGCGTTGGCGCTGCCTAGATTATCCGGGCGCACTAGAGTGTAAATCGATTTCTAATAAATTAGCGGCCCGATATGCCGCGGCAATTAACGCGCCCATTATACGCATCACTTCGTGTCGGCGTCCAGAGGTTTTGAAGACCCCACCGGATATCAGGGTTGTAACTTAATCGTAAATTAAGTAGTCTTTATCGCGGCACGCCTTATCCGTTCTCAAAAATTACGCCAATGCTTTAGAGGGGATATGACATTCAAAGGGTCTCCTTGAGGCAAAGACGACAGCGCTGAAGCAGACTTGTGAGCAGCGACGGAAATCCGAATAACTTCCGGTTACGCCTACTTCGCGGAACAGGGCGATGGATCCCAGCCCGCCGCATCATTTTGTTTGCGGAAGTGCGTGGAGCGCTGGAAGCGGCGCGCGAGGTACAGGGGGTCTTCCAGCATTTCGGTGACGAGCAGTAATGTTTTGCCGTCCGGTTCGTGCAGCACATCAAAGTGTTCCGTGAGCACGGCGTTAGTGCTGTAAGGCACTCCGTTCTTTTGGATGTAACCGGCTTTCATGTGCGTGGTGACGAGGGCAAGCGATCCTCCGCGTCCGCCTTCTCCACCCGCGGGACGTCCACCCGCGAACTCCCAGCGCGCGCGCGAATCTCCCTGCCAGGAAGCATCGCCAGCGGGAATCGCCGACGCCGGAAAATGCAACAGACGCGTCTGCGTGCCGGTGTCGATTTCCACCTTCAGAACATTATCGTCCTGCCATGTAATGTGCAGGCGGTTCGGCATGCGGATGATGTTGACGGCTCCATAGCCTTTGCAGGCGTCGCCCGCGGCCTCGTCCTTGGCGGGATCCCAGGCATCGGCCAAGGCGCGGCCCGCGGGATTCAAGGGGACGCTGGGATAGTCGCTCTTGGCGGGCGTCATCATGCGATAGCGCCAGTCCTCGGTGACGAGCGAAACCCAGTAGCCGGTAAGATCGATGGGCGCAGCGACTTTCGCAGTCGCGGGAGCTTGCCCCGCGCGTCCTTGCGCGAAGGCGTTCGACGTCAGACCGAACAAAGAACAGCAGGCCAGCACCAGCGCCGCGCGTGGCACATTGGTTTTCATTACCTTCATATCAAACGAGGGATGCATAGCTAGCGAGCCGCCTTTTTCTCGGTCAGGCTCTTATACGCCGCGTCCAGGAATTTGTCGGTCGTCCAGAAGCCAGTGGTCGCGCCGTAGATGCCGTCGTAATCGTAGGTAAGCTTCGCGGCCTTGATCTGCGGAAGCGTGAGGCCGCGCTTGATCGCGTCCTGCAAACGGTCGCGGATGATCGTCGCCATGTCGCGATAGTAAGCCACGTCGGCGATGTCGCACAGATGTCCGTGGCCGGGGACGATCATGGTGCCGCCTTCCAGGCGAAACTCGGGAATGGCGATGTCCAGGATGTTATTGAGAGCGTCGAGCGTGCCCTGATAGCTTCCGCCGTGCTCGATATCGATCACCGGATAGCCGCTCGGAGAGAAAACGTCGCCGGTGGAGAGCACGTCCGAACCGCGGAAATACACCATGGTGTCGCCGTCGGTATGTGCGGTGGGCGCATGAATCAGCCGCACGCCGTCGCCGTTGAAGAAGTGGCTGAGGCTCATGCCTTCGGTGTGATACGTGTCGGTGGGAAACGCCTCGAATGCGATCTTCGGTTCGCCCGGCGCGGGATTCGACATGCGATTCAGCACTTCTTCATGCGCGTAAATCGCAGCCTGCTCGCCCGCATCGGCCAGGTTCCCCGCGACGTTGCCGCCGGTATACGTGCGTCCCGCCTTGGCCAGTACGGCGTTGCCGCCGGTGTGATCGGCGTGCACGTGCGTGTTGACGATGACGCGGATGGCTTTGGGAGGTCCGACGTTCACGTTGGGCAATCCCTTGGTTTCCACTTCCATGCTGAGCTTGTTGATGGCGGCCAGAACATCCGACGCTCGGTTCGCCAGGCCCGTATCCACCAGCAGCACGCCTTCGGGACCAATCGACGCCGTGATGTTGCCACCGGCGCCGACCAGCATATATATGTTGCCGCGAACGGGAAGCACGCCGATTTCGGTTTTGTTCGCGTTGCTCGAGGAAGGCGGCGCGCTTTGCGTCCGATTTTGCTGCGCTGCCGCGCCCATCGCCAGCAGGCTCGCGAGAGTCGCGACGGCCGCGGATGTGAGGAATGTTTTACGCATGTTAATCGCGGAACTCCGGCACGCCGGGCTTCTTCGCCTTCGCACCTTCCAGCTTCTTGCGATATTCGGGATACATAGTGGCCGCGCCGCCGCGCGTGGCTTCGTAGGGCACGCCGTAGCGCACGCCGAATTCTTTCACCATTTCGTTTTTGCCGGGCAGCAAGTTCGGCACCACGCCCTTCGCACGTTCCACTTCGCGCACCACTTCGCAAGGATAGGGAGGAACCTGCTGATGCACGTCCAACTCGTAATCCGTACTGCGGACGAAAGGCTCGGTGAGATATACCGGATCGTCCACGTAGGTCACAATCGTGAGCCAATCGCCGTGGCGAATCCAGTTTTCGCTGAGCTTGGCTTTTTCACTGCGCGCCAGGCCGTTGCGGCGCACGTAGCCTTCTTTCACGTGCGTGACGGTGACGTTGAGAACGTCGCCTTCCCATTTAGCCGTGGAAAATCCCGCCCACGTGCGCCCGGCGTATTCAGGCGGATGAGGACGGCCATCCAAATACACGGGCCGATCGATGGAGCGGAGCCACTCCGCATGAAACGCCGTGGTCTGGCGCGTGGTGGGGTCCACTTCTTTCCAGATGCGCAGGTTGGAAGGGCCGCGCCAGATATAATCGGCGGAATGCGGACGACACTGCCATTCCGGCAGCGTCATGATCGAGGCGCTCCACGTATCGCCGCGCATGCGAGCGGCGTCGTTGATGGGGATGCCGAGGTAATCGCCCAGCTCCGGGCCGGGCACGCGCTCCAGTTGATCCTCGTAAAATCGCGGCGCCCATTCGCCCGAAAAATCCACTTGCGCGAAGGCGGGTACCGCGGCAGCGGCGCACAGCGCCAGCCCCGCAATGGTAGCGATTTTCATAAACCTCCTGAGGGCTCTGCGAAGACCCAACTGAGTAATATATCAGGTTAGCTGTGCTCGCGATTCGGACAATTGATAGTAAGATGGCTGACGACGACCGAGTATGCATCGCGTCGTACAGATATCATGCGGGGAAAGCGGGAGGAGTTTTCGTGAAACTGTGCCGATTTGGGGAAGGACGTTTGGGGTTGGTGGAAGGATCCCAGGTCAAGGATGTGACCGCCGCGCTCGACGCGCTGCCGGCCTATCATTATCCGCTGCCGCAGTACGACGTCATGATCGCGAATTTGGATCGCGTGGTGGCGCGCGTGAAAGAAGTCGCGCCCACCGCGGGCTCGGTTCCGCTGGCGGAATTGAAGCTGCTGAGTCCGGTGGCGAATCCCGGCAAGATCGTCGCGGCGCCCGTCAATTATACAAAGCATCTGGAAGAAGCGAAAGCCGACGTCCAGATTCATTCGAACAACCCGGCGCACACGATGACGATTCAGAAAGCCGGATTATTTCTGAAAGCCAACAGCAGCCTGGTGGGAGCGAGCGAAGGCATCGCACTGCGCCACCTGGCGCGGCGCAACGATCACGAAGTGGAGCTCGCCGTGGTGATCGGCAAACGCTGCAACAAGATTTCGAAAGAACACGCGCTGGAATACGTGGCCGGATATTCCATTGGACTGGATATTTCCATTCGCGGATCGGAAGACCGCAGTTTCCGGAAATCCGCGGACAGCTACACGGTGCTGGGACCGTGGCTGGTGACGGCCGACGAGATCCCCAATCCCGGCGTGCTGGATCTGTGGATCAAAAAGAACGGCGAGACGAAGCAAAGCTCGAATACGAAGTACTTGATTTTGGGCGTCGCGGAGCTGATCGAAATGGCGTCGCTGTTTTACACGCTGTATCCGGGCGACGTGATCATCACGGGAACGCCGGAAGGCGTGGGGCCCATCGAGCCGGGCGACACGCTCCTGGCTTACGTTGAAAAAGTCGGCGAGATGACGGTGCAGGTGGGCGCGGCTCCGGGGTTTGAGGATTCGGCGGCGTCGGCGTAGGAGGAAATATGACCAGATCCATTCGCATCGGCCAAATTGTTCCGAGTTCGAACACGACCATGGAGACGGAGATCCCGGCGATCTTTTACGGCCGCCAGCGCATGGAACTCCTTGACTCGCGCGAGCGCGGGCAGCCGGACGAAGCGCAGTTCACGTTTCATTCCAGCCGCATGCGTATGAAGAAAGTGGTGAAGGAAGAGCTGGAGGCGATGGACCGCGACAGCTTGCGTTGCGCGGCGGAGCTCGCCGATGCGCGCGTGGATGTGGCGGGATACGCCTGCCTGGTCGCGATCATGTCGATGGGCAAGGGCTATCACTGCGAATCCGAAGCGCGGCTGACGAAGACCATGCGCGACGAAGGATGTAACGCACCTGTGATCACGTCGGCGGGCGCGCTGGTCAACGAATTGAAATTGGCGGGCGTGAAATCGGTATCGGTGGTGACTCCTTATGTGCAGATGCTGACCGATCTGGTGGTGGGTTATATCCGCCACGAAGGCATTGAAGTGGTGGATTCCATCGCGTTGTGCATCGCCGATAACCTGGAAGTGGGGCGGAGGAATCCTGCGAATTTACTGGCGGATGTTGGCAGGTTGAATACAAAAGGCGTGGACGCGGTGGTGATTTCGGCGTGCGTGCAGATGCCTTCGCTGCCGGCCATTCCTCGCGTGGAAGATCAGTTGGGATTGCCGGTGACGTCGGCCGCGGTGTGCACGGCGCGATCCATGATGCGGGCTCTCAAACTAAAACCCGTTGCGCCCGATGCTGGCTATTTTCTGTCCGAGAAGAACCTAGTGGAAGGCAGCCTTGCGAAAAATTCCGTAAGCTCCGTTGCAACGCTGCCTGCTGTCGTGAATCGCTAGCGTCTTTATTAAGCTTCCCGTGAAGCTTCACTAAAGAAGCTTCCGGCGCCCGAGCCTGCGGTGCCGCGGCAGCCACAAATGCCGGGTCAATAAGCCGTTAATTACTGTTCCTTTGGCTTGACTTGGACCGAAAAGACGGAATAAACTCACTGAAGCTAGTGTTTCGACCGCCGGCAGATCTTCAACGCGACGGCCGTGTATCAGGTGCCGAAATTCTCCAACAACGCGCTGCGTCTGGCGGCATCGGGCTGGCAAGTGGCGGGCATCGTCCGCGCGGACAAACGGTTTGCCGCTGGCGATCACGACGGGCGTGGATTCTTCGCTCACGGGTCAGTGCAACGGTCCGATCACGGGCTGCGTGGAGCGTCCGAATTACGTGGGCGGCACCAGTCTGTACGCTCCCAGTGGCGGCCTGCAGTATTTGAATACGGCGGCGTTCGCGCAGCCGGCCACGGGAACCTTCGGGAATCTGGGACCGGGCATCGCCATCGCGCCCGGGTTCACGGAAATCGACATGGCGATTTCCCGCGCGTTCTCGATTCACGAACGCTGCCGGCTGGATATCCGCGGCGAAGCGTTCAACGTCCCGAATTCATACCGCCCGGGCTGCCCGTCGGGATCCACGACCTGCAGCGGCGTGGGCTTCATCGGACAGAGCGTGGCGACGGCGGCGACGTTCGGAAAAATCACCAACGCGATGGATCCGAGAATCATTCAGCTGTCGATGAAGTTCGTGTTTTAGAGAACTTTTGTAGATCGCAACAGCGGATTCGGGGTAAAGCCCTTGGCGTGAGCCGGGGGTTACCTCCGAGTTCGATCGCACTTGCGAATGTATCCCCGCACTGATGTGCGGGGTTTTACCAATGGCCGGCGCACTCCGACATTGCTCGGGGACGAGCCGATTCCGGCACAAACAATAAAGCCCGCGGGAGAAATCCTTTCGCGGGCTTTTGTGCGTCTGATTTTCAGGATTTGCTGCGGGACCGAAGCCGGTCGCTTACGCTTGCGCTTTGCGGCCCCACAACTCCGCCGACGCGATGCGAGCTCCTTCGGCCATCGACTCGAGCTTGGCCCACATGATGGACGGATGCACGCGCCGGTTCAGCTCTTCCTGCGCGAAGCCGCAATCGGTGCCGGCGATGACATTTTCGCGTCCCACGCAGCTGGCGAAATTGAGCAGGCGTTCGGCGACGAGTTCGGGATGCTCCACGACGTTGGTGCCGTGGCTGACGACGCCTGGGACTAGAATCTTGCCTTCGGGGAGTTTGACGTCCTTCCACACTTTCCATTCGTGCGCGTGACGGGGATTGGCGGCCTCGATGAGATACGCTCCGGCGTTGACTTTCAAAATGAGATCGACGATCTTGCGGAGTGGCACGTCCGACACATGCGGGCCGGGCCAGCTGCCCCAACACACGTGATAGCGAACCTTTTCGGAAGGAATGCCTTCGAGCGCGTGGTTCAACACCTCGACGTGGCGGGCGAGCCATTGATAGTAATCGTCGAAGGATGACGGAGGCACCATGCGATCGTAGGTCACCGCCGCGCGCGCATCGTCCACTTGCAGCAAAATGCCGGAATCGGCGATGGCGCGATATTCGGTGCGCAGCGCCTCGGCCAGGGCGATCAAAAGCTCTTCGTCGGTCTTGTAGAATTCGTTCTTGCGATCGGGAATGGCGCTCGAAGGAGCGGCCACCGGCAGGAAGGCTTCGTCGGCGGCAAAGCCCTGCTCTTTGGACGCCTGCATCGCGGCCTTCAGATTCTCGATATCGCGCTGCACTTCCGCGTGGCCGCTGTACGAAATGGGCCCGGTGCAGACGGCGTCCTGGACAGTCACGTTCGACCAAGCCTTACTGGAACGCGCGCCTTCCAATTCGTCGTAGAAGTCCTTGAATTGTTCGCGGTCCACGCCGCGCGCGAAAGCGCTGGCCTTGGCCGGACGCATCTCAAATCCATTGAGGCGTTTCAAAATATAAAGAGACCAGCTGGTGGATTTCCCGAATTCGCCGTCGTTGATGATGTCGACGCCGGCTTCGACTTGGCGCTTGACAACGTCGGCCACGGAATCGCGCAGGCGTTGCTGATAGGCGGCTTCGTCGATCTTGCCGCCTTGCCTGGATTGGATCGCCTCCGCCAATTGCGGAGGACGGATCAGGCTGCCGACGTGCGTCGAGAGAATACGGCTTATACTTCGCTTCATTGGATTTGAGGTTTCTTTCGGAGAGGTGGGTACCTCTGATATTGTAGGGTTCGGCGGCGCAGTTCGGCAATGTACCTGACGAGGACGAACGATTACGGTTCAGAGCGGAGCGAGCAGCGCGCGTGGCGCTCCATGCCAACGGCGCAGCCGTTTTAGCAGAATACTGGGCATAAAAGGTACAGAGAATCATATGGGAATCCTACAAAGTTCTGGGATCTTACAAATTTCGAGGCGCGTGTTGCTCGCCGTTTTTCTCACCGCCCTGCTGGGCGTTCCGCTGTTCGCGCAAATGGAATTTTCCGGCGAATGGGCTCCGGTCCTGGATGAGGACAACGCCGGCAATCCCTACGTGGGTGAATTCGTCGGCATTCCGATGAGCCGTGCCGGAATGCTGCGCGCGCAGGCGTGGAACGCATCGCTCTATACGCTGCCGGAATGGCAGTGCCGTCCGCACGGGGCGATGTATATTTCGCGCGGCCCTTCGCAGGTGCGCATCTGGAAGGAAGTGGATCCGGATTCGCGCGAGATCGTCGCCTTTCACGCCGAGTGGTTGCGCTCCATCGATAACCCCTATTACATGGATGGCCGCCCGCGTCCTTCTAAATACGCGCCGCACACGTTTGGCGGATTCTCCACTGCCGAGTTTGTCGGCGATACGTTGAAGATCACGACCACGCATCTCAAAGAAGATTACTATCGCCGCAACGGCGTTCCGTCGAGCGACGAAGCCACGCTGACGCAATACTGGCTGCGGCGCGGCGATATCCTCACTTGGACCACCATCGCCACCGATCCTCTTTATCTCAGCGAACCGATGATTCGCGCCAGCGAATATCGCCTGGTGCTGCCCTTGCGCATTCCTCCGTATCCCTGCACCGTGATCGAAGAAGTGGATCGTCCGGCGGGCGTTGTTCCGAGTTATTTGCCGGGACAAAATCCCTTCCTGACCGAATGGGGCGAGAAGTATCACGTTCCGCAGGAAGCGGCCGGCGGCGGAGCGGCGGCCATGCATCCGGAATTGGCGAAGAAGATTTTGAAGGAAGCCAACGCGACCCCAGGGTCGGCAAAGAAGTAAATGATGGCGGCAAGTTTCAAAATGAGGAGTCTCAGCGTGCAAAAGAATTTCAAACGCGCCGGCCGCAGGAGCGCGATGCTGGCTGCTGCCGGTCTGGCCGTCGCAGGTTGCGCGGCTCTTGCCGTGGTGGTGCCGGCCGTGGCTCAGCAGTCATTGAACGCGACTGTGGATTCGGCGGATGGAAATATCGAGGTTCTGCAGATTCGCGGCAATGTTTATCTGATTGGCGGCGCGGGTGCGAATATTGTGGTGTCGGCCGGCGACGAAGGCGTGCTGATGGTGGATTCGGGCCGCGCGGAAAACACGGACAAAGTTCTCGAAGCGGTGAAAAACCTCACCATGGAAATGAATAAGTTCCGCCAGCCGGTCACGGGATTTTCGCATGGCGGCTCGGGCACCGTGCTCACCAGCTACCGCCCCCCCAAGCCGATCCGCTTCATCCTCAATACGAGCGCTCTGCCCGAACACACCGCGGGGAACATCAAAATCGCCGACGCGGGAAAAACATTTACCGGAGGCAATGTCACCGGCGACCTGGGCGACGTCACGGAAGGCGCGGCCATTCTGGCGCATGAAAACGTGCTGCAGCGCCTGACCGACGAAAAGATGCCGACGCGCGGCTTGCCCACCGAATCCTACTACGGTGGCGTGATGAAGCTGAGCCATTACTTCAACGGCGAAGGCGTGGTGATGTATCACATCCCCAACGCGATCACCGATGGCGACAGCATCGTACATTTCCGCACCTCCGATGTGATTGCCGCCGGCGATATTTTCAGCTTCGCCGGATATCCTCCCATCGACATTGCCAAGGGCGGCAGCGTGCAGGGCGAGCTTGCGGCGCTGAATCGCATGCTGGAAATGGTGGCTCCGGAATTTCGCTCGGAGGGTGGAACGTTCGTCGTTCCCGGCCACGGACGCGTGGGCGATACCGCGGATCTGGCCTATTACCGCGACATGGTGACCATGATTCGCGATCGCGTGCAGGAGGGCATCAAGAAGGACAAGACGCTGGCGCAGATCAAGGCGTCGAAGCCCACGGAAGATTGGGATCCCCGCTTCGGACGGAATCCAAAATGGACGCCGGATCAATTTGTGGAGGCGGTCTACAAGAGCCTCGTGAATCCGCCCGCCAAGAAATAGCCGGGGAAGAGAGAACATGAATCGTACGGCATTGCAGACAGCACTTCACCTGACGATCGCGGCGGTGCTCATGGTCGCCACCGGGGTTCCGAGCTTCGCGCAGGGCGGACGCGGCGCCGCTCCGCGCACCGCCAAGGACGTCGCGCCGATTGACGTGACCGGATATTGGGAAAGCCGCATCGTCGACGAGTGGCGCTTCCGCGTCACGCCGCAAAAGGGTGATCTCGCGTGGATCCAAATCACGGCGGATGCCCGCAAAGCGGCCATGGCCTGGGATCCCGCAAAAGACGAAGCGGATGGCAAGGCCTGCCGCGCCTACGGCGCCGTGGGCATCACGCAACGGCCCGGCAGGATGCACATCACCTGGAGCGATCCCTCCACCTTGAAAATGGATTTCGATACGGGGACGCAAACGCGCCTGGCCCATTTTGCGAAAGCCCCGGCCGACGCAGGTCCGGCGAGCTGGCAGGGCAATTCGACGGCTATCTGGCAGACGCCCGGAAACGTGTTGATCTTTACGGGTGACACTTACGTCCCGGCGCTGGTGCGCGGGCAGCCCGCCGGAGCTCCGACTACCGGAACGCTGCGCGTGGTCACGACGAACATGCTGCCCGGTTACGTTCGCAAAAATGGAATTCCTTACAGCGATAAAGCGGTGCTCACCGAGTACTTCAACCGCCTCACGGACAATGGCCAAACGTATTTGGTGATGACGCAAATGGTGGACGATCCGGCAAACCTGCCGCAGCCGTTCATTCGCACCTATACCTGGAAGCAGGTCCCCGACGCCACGGGTTGGGATCCCACCGCTTGCCTGCCAAAGTAGCGATGCGAGTATCGAGCCGCCGGTCCCGGTAATCGTCGATCAAGAGATTGCGCGTCAGCCGCGCTTTCGCGACCGGGCAGTGGCACGGGGCTTGTTCGGGGGATCATGAGACGATCCGCTCGTCGCTGATGGCATCGGTTTGCCAGGCATGCTACCGTCACCCGGGGGCGATACGAAAATTTAGAATTGTTCCGTCTGTCACCGATTTCCTTCCGGTCACCGATTTCCTTCACAGATTCATTTAGGCGTCTTTTATTTTGAACGCCTCATTAAACGGTACAAGAGCACACCCCCCTACAGTCGCGGCCTGCCCAAAGAGGGAGATTGCTAGGTCTATGTCAATAACGGTAATATGGATACCCTCATTCGTTTGCTCTTGATGAAAGTATCTGCCATGGGGTGTCTTAAAAAGATAGTAATGAGCCGTTCCGGAAGACACGCTCCAATACGCCAGCA
>Ga0182030_10021910_pt1 | contig 11928 bp, 6 predicted proteins | sample 812S3MmetaG_FD_121299 | JGI IMG/M metagenome (GOLD analysis project Ga0182030, IMG submission 121299) | Permafrost microbial communities from Stordalen Mire, Sweden - 812S3M metaG (Illumina Assembly) | ecosystem: Environmental > Terrestrial > Soil > Wetlands > Permafrost | place: Sweden...
AGCCGTCGACGCCGCGGTAGCCGACCATGACGACATCGTGCTGGGCGGCCAGGCGGCTCGCATCGGGAAACGTCATGTTGGTCTCGCCCGGGCCGCCGCTGCGATGGAAGATTGGCGCCAACGGGTGCGACGAGCGAGCCAGGATCCGGGTCACCGGCAGCGCGATCAGGCGCGACCGGGGGTCTGCCCGGTTCTCGGGCACGACGAGCGTTCCGCAGTCGGCGTGGTAGCCGCCGCTCTCGGTGGAATAGGTGCACGGGTGCATGGTCAGCTGTCCGGCGTGCGCCCCCTGCGGGACCGAGACCGTCTCCGGGCTGGACGAGACTCCCAGGTAGGTAAGTCCCGTTAGTAAGGCGGTGATCACCAGCAGGGCAGCGATTCGCGTCCAGATGAATGCCTTTGGTCTTTGGTCCAGCTGTACTGGTTGATCGACCGCCACGGTCTTGGCGTTGCGCTTAATGAGATGTCTTGGCTCGATCATTGGTCTCCCTTTCGTCGATGCTTCGGTGTTGCGAACAGCGTGCGCCCAGCGCCTGAGGTGGGACTGCCGTCGTGCTGATGTCGGCAGATCAGAGCCGCGCTGAGGCTGCTCAGGCACAGTCAGGTCGGCGGCCATAGGTGGCGGTGTGGAGGTGCGCCTCGCAGGCCCAGATCGGCCAGCTTCGGCGCACCCTCGGAGCAACTGCGATCGTCACCTCTGAAGCCGGCTACGCCCTCGAGGTCGGTCCAGATGACCTCGATGCGGCCCGCTTTGAGCCGCTGGTGGCCAAAGGGCCGCGCCTACTCCAGGAGGTTCACGAACGGATGGAACATGTGCCCACCAAGAGTGGTGGCTGCCGAACCGGACACAAATGCGGGGAAGTTTTCTCGCTCGCTTGGGACGGTCATGACAGGGTCTCCCCGGAGGCACGATGGCAGCCGGGAAGCTGGGCGCTGAGGTCCTTAAGCCCATCCCGGTTTCCTGTGCGACGTCGGAAGTCGGTAACGATGCGCACAGCGAGCGGGTCGCAGCCAACGCTGGCGAGATGCTCACGGAGCAGATCGGTGGCGCGACTGACGTTGCCGGCGGCTGCAGTCCGGACCACTTCAATGTGATGGCGTTCCCAGGTCATCAGGTGGCCAGCGGCGGGACTTGGGGGTGCTTCGGCGATGGCGGCGAGATCGGCGACGGCGAGTCCGAAGCCCGGATCGGCCTTGACTGCGTGACGGAGTGCCTTTACGGTCGCCGAGCCGTCCGCGGCCTGTTGTGCCTGGCGATAGAAGGCGGCGGCCTGGATGTTGGCCGTGACCACCCGACCGTGGTCCTCGACCGCAGGACCGCCAGGGGCCAACTGGCCATGGCGGATGTTGGGCCGTTCTGGATCTCGGTGCATGACTATCAGGTTGCGCTCGTGACCTGACGCCGCCCTGAGGTGGTGCTGAGGTGCCAGCGCCACGGCTGGAGCTGGCCTCGACGAGAACTCGAGCTGCGGCTTTGCTGGTTCAGGGCTCGGTCGGCGCGAGCCGAGTCGCCAATGCCACCAAATCTCGCTCGTCGGTGAGGGAGCGATGAGAGAGACCTGACGCCCGCTGTTGGGCCAACGCGACGATGCTGTCGGTGTTGCGCTGAGTGGGGTCTGCGACCGCGTTAGCTGCGGCCAGGGCGGAATCGGCCAGCAGTTGGGATTCGGGATCCCCGACTGCCTTTGCGGTTCTGACGGCGTCTACCGCGAAGATGACTGCAGCGGCGGGTTGATCTGCACCGATCGCCCACCAGGCCAGTCCCGCAAGCACTCGGGCTTGGCCGGCGGGAAGGTCAGCGTCCCGGTATCGTTCCGCGGCAGCGTCGAGCAGACCTCTCGCCCGCAACAGGTCACCGAGGTGACGGGCGACGGCCGCTTGGCCGACCATGGCGTCGGCCGAGAGCCACGGGTTGTAGCAGCACTCGATCGCCTCCTGGTAGAGATGGTCGGCGGCGGCGTCGTCACCTTGCCTGGCCCGCACGGTGGCGAAAGAGACGAGGCAAAAGGGCAGGTAAGGATGCTGCCCGGTGGCTCGGCACCGTTCCAAGAGCGCTTCGTACGCGGCGGCAGCGCCCTCAAGGTCACCCTTTGCTGCCGCAATTCCAGCGAGAGCATTCAACGAGTTGACCACCAGCAGGACTTCACCGGCTGTTTCGTAGCGAGCAATGCTCGAGAGGGCCGCCTCCTCGGCCTCGTCGAGACGCCCGAACGACGCCATATTCCAGCTGACCAACATGTCGTGGGTGGCGAGCAGCCACCCGTGCTCATGAGGCCCGAGGAGCATCTGCGTCTCCATCGTGTCCTCCGGTGAATGGCGTAACCACCGCTGGTCGTCCGGGCCGAGCAGCATCTGTGCTTCCGCCAAGGCAGCCAGAGATCGGTCGAACTGGTGGGCGCGTACGAGTACTGACGCGCCGAGCAGAAGCGCCTCCGCCAGACGAATCGCGTCGCCATGCGGCCGCAACACAGCAATCGCCTCTTCGCATTCGACGAGGCCTACCGACGGGCTGGACGACATGCCGACGCAGTAGCCGTGCCAAACAAGAGCGGTGGCATGCAGCTCAGCACGTCGTGTTCCTTCGGCATCCAGTGCGCTGGCCAGCCAACGGGCACCTTCGGCGAAATCGGTGTTGATGAACCACATCCACGCTAATCCAGAGGACAAGGAGAGGGCAGCGTCGATGTTCCCAGCCGCTAGGTGCCAATCGAGAGCGGTCTTCAGATTGCCTAACTCTTGATTCAGGCGTGCGCTCCACTCCGGCCCGGCGGCACCTCGAAGGCGTTCGTTGGCGTTCTCGGCGAAGCGGCGGTAGTAGCCGGCGTGTCTGGCGCGGATCATGTCGGCCTCATCGGACTCATCGAGGCGGGTGGTGCCATACTCCCACAACGTCTGCAGCTGAGTGAACCGAGTGTCGCCGGGTGTCGGGGCCGTGACGAGGGACTTGTCCACTAGTCGGCTCATGACGTCGAGGACCTCGGTGCTTGGGAGTTCGTCGTCGACGCAGACGGCCTCGACGGCTTCGAGCTCACAGCCGCCGACGAAGACCGACAGCTGAGCGAACAGTCGCCGCTCGTCTTCGAAGAGGAGGTCGTAGCTCCAGTCCACGACGGCACGCAGCGTCTGTTGGCGGGGCAACGCGGTGCGGGCGCCGCGGGTGAGCAGCGCGAAGCGGTCGCCGAGTCGCTCGGCCAGCGTGGACAGGGGGAGGGCTCGAAGCCGGGCCGCGGCAAGCTCGATGGCCAGGGGCAGGCCGTCGAGTCGTCGGCAGACGCCGTCGATGATCTCCTTGGCCGGCCCGTCGCCTTCGAATCCGGGCTGGACCGCACGGGCACGATCCACGAAGAGTTCGATGGCAGCCGGGGATGCCAGCCCGCCTATGGGTATGAGGATCTCACCGGGAACACCGAGTGGCTCGCGGCTGGTGGCCACAAGGCGAAGACCGGGTACGTTTCCGACCAGGGTGTGGGCAAGGCTCGCAGCCTCGTCGATGACGTGTTCGCAGTTGTCGAGGACGACCAAGAGCTCGCGGCCGGCGAGGTGGCGGGCGATGAGCTCGGCCGTCGATCCAGAGGGCTGGGCGTCACCCAGAGCAGGCCGTACGGCTCCGAGCGTGCCGGCCGCGGTTGGGGCGACCCCTCCGGGATCGGTGACGCCGGCCAGTTCGATCAGCCAGGTGCCGCCTGGGCGTTGTGCCCGCAAGCGGGCTGTGGCCGCGGCTTCGACCGCCAGACGGGTCTTGCCCACTCCACCGGGTCCGATCAGTGTGACCAGGCGGCTCGAGGCAATCGCTTCGCCCACCTGTTCCAATTCGGCGTCACGCCCGAGGAATCTGCCCAGTGGTTCGGGCAGGTTGCCGGGCACCGACGGCGGCGTCGGCGCACGAGGTGCTGTCGACCGCTCGGCGACGAGGGACGGGTCGTGGTCTAGGACCCGGGTTTCCAGTTCGCGCAGGCTCGAGCCCGGGTCGATCCCGAGCTCGTCGACCAGGCGGTCACGGATCTCGGTGTAGGCCCGCAGCGCTTCGGCTTGGCGTCCCGCCCGGTAGAGCGCCAGCATGAGCAACTCCCAAAGGCGCTCCCGTAGAGGGTTGTCCCGGCACAGCGCTTCAAGCTCGCCCACCAGCTCGTTGTGGTGGCCAAGCTGCAGGTCCGCTTCGACTCGGTACTCGGTTGCCACGAGGGCTAACTCGTTGAGATGGGCCCGCTCGGCGTCGGCGAAGCCGGCATAGGCGAACTCGGACAGCGGCTCGCCACGTCGCAATCGGAGGGCGTCACCGAGCACGGCGGACGCCCGCGCTACCTCGCCCTCGGCGCTCAGGCGGCGCCCTTCGGCTACCAGGTCCTCGAATCGGGCTGCGTCGAGGTCAGCGGCACTGATATCGAGCGCGTAGCCGGATTCGGAGGTGACGATGGCGGAGGTTCCGAGGGTTCGACGCAATTGGCCGATCTGCGCCTGCAGGGCGTTGGCCGGGTTCGCCGTCTGCCCGTCGCCCCAGAGCTGGTCGATCAGACGATCGGCGCTGACCGGGTTCCCACGGTTGAGGGCCAGGAGAGCCAGGAGGGCCCGCTGCTTGGCGCCCCGAACGGGTATCGCCACATCCTCTCTGACCACCTCGAACTCGCCGAAGAGCTTCACCTCCACACCCCCACGGTACGACCCATGACCAGGTGCGGCGTGATTGAGCTGACTCGCCCGCCTCAGGGCCACGTCAGCGTCACCTCAGGCACCGAGCGCAGGCTGCTTCCAGGAACGAGAACACGAGGAAAGGAAGAACAATGATCGAGGCGAAGCACCTGACCAAGCGCTACGGCAAGACGTTGGCAGTCAATGAGGTCTCCTTCACCGTTAAGCCCGGGCAGGTGACCGGTTTCCTCGGGCCCAACGGCGCCGGCAAGTCGACCACCATGCGCATGATCCTCGGCCTGGACACGCCGACGTCTGGTGACGTCATGGTGGACGGCAAGCCCTACCGCGAGCTGGCCGACCCTCTCCGCTCGGTCGGGGCGCTCCTGGACGCCGGCGCCATCGTCGGTGGGCGAAGTGCCGCCAGCCACCTCACATGGCTGGCCGACAGCAACGGCATCGCCCGCCGCCGGGTCAGCGAAGTGCTCGACATCGTCGGGCTCAGCGATGTGGCAGGAAAGCGGGTCGGGACCTTCTCGCTCGGCATGAACCAGCGGCTGGGCATTGCCGCCGCCCTGCTCGGCGACCCCGAGACGGTGATGTTCGACGAGCCAATCAACGGCCTCGACCCCGAGGGCATCCTCTGGATCCGCAACCTGATGAAGTCCCTGGCATCACAAGGCCGCACGGTGTTCCTCTCGAGCCATCTCATGAGCGAAATGGCCCAGACCGCCGATCACCTGATCGTGATCGGCAGGGGCCGCATCATCGCCGATGCCGGGACCGATGAGTTCATCAACCGACACACGGCGCCGAGCGTCCGGGTCCGGGCGGTGGAGCAGGCCGACCTGGCCGAGACCCTCACCCAGCGCGGAGCGCTGATCGAGTCCGGATCCGACGGCGCCATGGTTGTAACCGGGATGGACTCTGCCGCCATCGGAGGAGCTGCTTCCGCCTACGACATCACCCTCATCGAGCTGGCCCCACTTGGGTCCTCGCTCGAGGACGCGTATTTCGACTTGACCAAGGATGAATCCGACTACCACGCCGGCCAGCTGGTCGACGCGACCAAAGGAGCTTGACATGAGCACTGCGACCCACACCATCGATGCGATTCACTTCACAGCGCCGGCTCCGCCGGTACGAAGCTCTCCGCCCAGCTGGACTCTCAAGTCGGAGTGGACGAAGCTTCGCACGCTGCCCTCCACCTGGCGGACGGCCGTCGCGGCCGTCTCCATATCAGTTGTCTTGGGTGCCGTCCTTTGTATCTCCCAGGCCAACCAATGGGCCACGATGACTGCCGCGCAGCGAGCCACTTTCGACCCGACCGCCTGCTCGCTGGGGGGATTCTTCTTGGTCGGCGCTGTGCTGCTCGGGGCGCTCGCCGTGCGGACAGTGACAGCCGAGTACTCGACGGGGATGATCCGGTCCACCTTCACCGCCACGCCCACCCGTCGCCGGGTACTGGGAGCCAAAGCGGCGGTCACCGCCGCGTTCGCCTTCCCGGTGGCATTGCTGGCTGCCGTGGTCAGTTTCGAAGTCGGTCAGCGGGTATTCGCCGGCAAGCACCTCCAAGTGTCCTTCGGGTCTCCGGGCGTTCTCCAGGCTTTGGTGTTCGCTGCACTGGCGGTGAGCTTCGTCGCCATCATCGGCGTTGGTCTCGGCGGCCTCATCCGACACACAGCTGGAGCAACGACAGCACTGGTGCTGGTCATCGTGGGAGGAGCTGTGCTCGGCCAGTTCCTTCCAGCCGGCCTCCGTCAGTACCTGCCCGGGACCGCACTCGAGGCCGCGGTGACGGTGCATTGGTCGGCTGGCCTCCTGAAGCCCGGTACCGCCATCGTCGTTCTCGGCGCCTATGCCGGTATCGCCCTGGTTGCAGCATCGCTGCGAGTCACGCACCGAGACGCCTGACGGTGCCACAGCAATCACCTGACCCTGAGAGGTCATAGAGGACGGCGATGCCCCCGGCCAACACCCGGGGGCATCGCCACCTGGAACGTTCCTCAAGTCCACATGTACCTCAGTCCGATTGTCCCCGCGTTCGAGGGAACCCCAAGGTGCTGATTAGGACGAGGTGAGAGTCAACTTGTGCCACGGGTGATCCGGTGGTTCCGTCTGAGCGGCGGCATCGCCTTAGGAAGCCGGTGGTGCGAATTGGCAATCCGTTTTGGCAATCGATTAGGTGCGACCCAGCAGATTCAACGCGACGGTCCGGAATGGACCCCCTGCTTAGGGGAACGTGGGTGGGCGGAGAGGACGCTCTGGACAATCCGAATGGGCCTCCGGAGCCGGTGGCGCAGGTTCGAGTCCTGCCGGGGGCGCCACTGCATTTGACCTCGTCAGATGTCGCTTCTGACACCTGCGGTCGTCCGGGCCGCGAAGGGGAGTCCGGCCGGGCGGTTGACGTCATGGATCCCCTCATCCGAGGCGCCGGCGCCGAGCGGCTTCAGGATGGTCCGTTCGCAGAACTCGGCGGTGAGAGAACCCCCAGGTGAAGGTACTCCGCCTCCGATGATGGGCTCAGAGCGAGAAGTTGACCGGGAATGCTGTGCAGGTAGTAGCCCTGGAGCCACACGGTGAGATCGTCTGCAGGCAGAGGTCGGCTCCAGTAGTAGCCCTGGCCGACGTCGCAGCCGACACCGAGGAGAAACGCCAAGCCCGCGGCCGTCTCCACACCCTCGGCGACCACCCTCCTCCCGAGCCCGTGTACCAGGTCGACGATGCCCCGGACGATGTGGGCGTCGGCGTCGTTCTGTACGAGATCCATGACGAAGGACTTGTCGACCTTGACCCAGGAGACAGGCAGGTCGCGAAGATAGGCGAGGGAGGAGAAGCCCGTGCCGAAGTCGTCGATGGCCAGAGCGAAGCCTTTCTCGGTCAGAGCCGCCAGTACCACGATGGCCAGCGTCGGCTTGGCCATCACCCCTGATTCGGTCACCTCCAGCTCGAGAGCGCGGGGCTCCACCCCGTAGCGGCGACAGAGCGCCTCGAGCCTCTCGGGGAGGCCCAGATCGGTGAGCGAGTCGACGGAGAGGTTCACCGCCACTGGCAGGTCGAGCCCGGACGAGAGCCACCGGGAATGCTGGGCGACGGCCTGCTCCAGGACGAAGGCCGTGAGGTCGACGATGACTCCCGTTCGCTCGGCCAACGGGATGAACTCATCGGGAAACACCAGGCCACGCGTGGGATGTTGCCAACGGACCAGGGCTTCGACACCGACAACGAGTCCGCTGGCAAGTTCGACCTTCGGCTGGTAGTAGACGACGAGCTCATCGCCGGCGACGGCCGTTCGCAACTCGGCGGCCTGCTGTTCGGCATCGGTGTCGAAGGTTCGCCGCTTGGTGATGTCAGCAAAGCTCACCACGGCCCCCGTGACCACACCGTCGATGAGCAGAGGGGCCGCGGAGTACTCGACCGGCAAGCGGGTCCCGTCCTTGCGCCAGAACACCTCGTCATCGATCCGGCAGTCCTTTTCGGACACGGCGGCCAACTTGATCTTGCAGGAGGCCACCCCGTACAACAACCCATCCTCGTGGTGGTGGACCAACTGGTGCATCTCACGACCGACGATCTCGTCCTGCTCGTAGCCAAGCATCTTGGCCCCCGTCGGATTGATGGACGTGCACACTCCGTCCGCCGCGATGGTGGCGATACCCTCGGTGCTCGAGGCAAGCAGCAGCGCGTTGTGGCTACCGCCCTCCTCGCTCGCTCGCAGTGCCTGCGAGGTGCGGTCGGCGTGCGCCTGCCGGCGATTCTCCTCGGCGGCGGTGAGCAGCAGGGCCACGACCAACGCGCTGAGCCCGCCAAGGCCCCCGACGAGGATGATGACGAGGGCCAGGTTCTCGAGATCGTGGTACTGGGCTTGGCGACCCTGCTGGACCTGTGTCTCGGCGGCCTCGATTGCGGTCACCTTGTCGCGGATGGCGTTCATTGTGCTCTTGCCGGTGGCGTCCAATCCGAGCGAACGAGCGTCCTGGCCGGCGCCGATCGCCTCCTGCGTGCGCAGCGACTCGAGGGTTGCCATCTCTGAAGCGGTCAGGTCCTCGACCTGATGGACCCGGATGGCCTGGGCCGGCTCGTCGCCCACCAGGCCGCGGAGCGCCAACAGGGTTCCGGGCAACTGCGCGAGCGCCAGGTCGTAGGGCTCCAGGAACGACGCTCCTCCGGTCGCCTGATAGCCGCGCACGCCGGTCTCGGCGTCGATCAACAGTGTCAGTGCACCCTCCGAGCGGACCTGTACTTCGTTGGCGTGCACGACCGCCTGGTCTGCTGCGTTCTGGCTCCGGCCGACGATCAGGAGGCTCGCCAGTGCCAAAAGGATCGCCAGCACCGGGATCGCCGCCAAGTGCGCGGACTTGGCCGTCAGGAACCCCTTCACTCCGAGTGTGTGCTGGCTTCGCAGCGTGAACGGTTCACTAAGTTTGGGTATCGGCATGCTTGGTGCGTGCCTTGACCAGCCATTGAAGCCACGGTGCGACTCGGTCCGCCAGTGTGCCCAGGCGACTCACATGCCTCATCACAACCGCCTCGCATATCGCCAAATGTGTGTCTGGACGCCTCGTCGCCAGGACCAGTCGTTCTGAGCCATCGGTCACGTCAACGGGTGGGCATCGTCGAGAACCGGGCGTCCTGGGGTGCCTTGCTGGCGACCACCCGGTTGTTGCGGCGCACGCGAAGGCCCGCGAGGCCGTGGTCTTCACGATGGCGGAGTTGACATCGACCAGTTCTGCCGACGCCACGTGCGGTTGCCGTGCCGGAGGCTTATTCTCTCGCCCACACGCGTTTGGATCTGCAAGGGACATTCGGGGTCGGGGGGCCCGAGCATCGGACAGGGGAGGGCAGTGCACGGGCAACGGACTTCGTTCTCGCAGCAGCGGATGGGCCGAATGGCCATGATCGTGGTGGCAACCGCCACGTTGCTGACTGCGATCGGCCTGGTCGAACCACCGCACTCCCCCACGGCCTCGGCCAGCCCGCCAGCCCTCACCGGTTCATTCGCGGCGACCGGCTACTTCCACGTCACCCAAGCCGCCGACGGACGTTGGTGGTTCGTCGATCCCTCCGGGCAGCCCTTCTATTCCACCGGCATCGACCACGTGTCGGCCAGCCCCGATGTCGACGTGACCACGGGCCAGTGTCCCTATTGCCAGGCCATCGCCGGGGAGTTTCCGAGCACGGCCGCCTGGGCCACGGCCACGGTGGCGCAACTGCGCTCGTGGGGCTTCAACACCATGGGGGACTATTCAGACACCTCCACCTTTGCCCCCCTGATGCCCTACACGGTGCAACTCTCCATGGCCAGTGGGGACGATTGGTTCGCGCCGTCGTTCGTCATACACGCCGATCAGGTGGCGGCGACACAGGCGGCGCCCCTGGCCGACGATCCCAACCTCATCGGCTACTACACGGACAGTGAATTGGCGTGGGGCCCCAACGAGGACAACGACCAGTCGCTGCTCAACCAGTATCTCGCTCTGCCCCCCGGGTCTCCCGGTCTCGCCGTGGCTCAGCAATACCCCGGCGACCCCAACGGATTCGCCACCGCCCTGGCGACGCGTTACTTCTCCGTGACTTCAGCCGCGCTGCACCTCTACGACCCGCACCATCTCAACCTCGGGGTCAAGGCGGAATCGAACGACATTCCGCCTGAGCTCCTCGAGGTCGCCAGCCAGTACGTCGACGTCTTCAGCATTGACGACTACGCGCTGCAACCCGGTGACGCCGCTGCCGCTGTCGAGGCCTTCCCGCACTACCTCCCCGTCGAACCGAACTTCGCCAACTTCGAGGCGCTCGTCCACAAACCCATCCTCATCGCCGAGTACTCGTTCCGGGCCACCGGTCCCAACACGCCGAACACGGTGCCGAGCATCCTGGCCACCTATCCGACACAGGCTGCACGCGCAGCGGCCTACAGCAGCTACATCGGCACCATGGTGCAGAGCGCTCCGTGGGTGGTGGGCGATCACTGGTTCGAGTACGTGGACGAGCCCGAGGGTGGCCGCTTCGATGGTGAGAACAGCAACTTCGGGGTTGTCTCGACCGCCAACGTCCCCTACCAGGACATGGTCCAGGCCATGACGCTGATGCACACGGCCACGCCGGACAAGGCCGTCGATCCGGGACCGGAGTGCGACGCATGGTCGGCCACCCCCAATGGCACCGACTGCGTGGCGGACATGCCGGTCCTGACCGAGCCGCTGACCATTACGACCACTTCGTTGCCGACCGCCGACGTCGAATTGCCGTACTCCGAGGTGGTCGTGGCCGCCGGTGGCACCCCTGGCTACACCTTTAGTCTCCAAGGACAGCTGCCGGCCGGGCTGAGCCTGAATGCGCAGACGGGAGCGATCTCGGGAACGCCGCTGGCGCTGGGTGTGTTCGACGTGACCGTGCAGGCCACCGACTCGTCCAGCCCGGCGACCACCACCTCCGTGCCGCTGAGCGTGGACGTGATCCAGACAGAACTGTCCGACCCGGTACCGACCCTGACGTCCATTGCGCCGGCCCAGGGCGTCGGCTCCGGTGGCGCGACGGTCACCGTCAACGGAAGTGGATTCACCCAGGGCCTGGCCGGACCGACGTACGTGAAGTTCGGTTCGGCGCTCGCGTCCAACGTGCTCGTCAACAGCGCCGGGACCCAACTGACGGCGACCGTTCCACCCGGCGCGGGCAATGGACCCGTCGCCATTGAGGTCTCGACGCCTGGTGGCAGCACCGCCCCCAGTGCAAGCGATTTGTACACCTACTTCTTCGCCCAGCCTTCGGTCAGTGGCGTGTCGCCGGCCAGCGGCCCGGTAGGCGGAGGCACCTCTGTCACGATCATGGGAAATGCGTTCGTCGGAGCCACCGGAGTGAAGTTCGCCGGCACCCCCGCCAGTTACGTCGTGGACAGCAACTCCTCCATCACCGCCACCGCTCCGCCCGGGACGGGTGGCACCTCCGTCGACATCACGGTCAGCGGTCCGGGAGGGACCAGCAACGTGAGCGCGGCCGATCAGTACACCTACGGTCCCATCGTCAGTGGGCTCAGCCCTAGCACCGGCCCTCGCCTCGGCGGGACGGCCGTGACGATCAGGGGTGCAGGGTTCAGCGGGGCCACCTCGGTGGACTTCGGTTCGGCGCCGGCGAACAGCTTCACCGTGAATTCCGCCACCCTCATCACTGCGACCAGCCCGCCCGGCACTGCTGGGTCCGCGTCCGTCACCGTGACCGCTTCGGGGGGCACCACGCCCGTGACGACTGCCGATCTGTTCACCTACGTCGCCCAGGCACCGACGCTCACCGCTCTCTCTCCTACCA
>Ga0182030_10021911_pt1 | contig 11928 bp, 10 predicted proteins | sample 812S3MmetaG_FD_121299 | JGI IMG/M metagenome (GOLD analysis project Ga0182030, IMG submission 121299) | Permafrost microbial communities from Stordalen Mire, Sweden - 812S3M metaG (Illumina Assembly) | ecosystem: Environmental > Terrestrial > Soil > Wetlands > Permafrost | place: Sweden...
ATTGCTGCTGATCGCCAAGCTGACGACGCTCGCGGTGCCGTTCACGTTCAAATGGGCGATCGACGCGCTGACCGGCGCGGATACCGCTCCGGTGCAATCGTCGAACTGGACGATGTGGCTGATCGCATCGCCCCTGATCATGACCATCAGCTACGGCGGCATGCGCGTGCTGATGGCGGTCCTGACCCAATGGCGCGACGGAATCTTCGCCAGAGTGGCGATGCACGCGGTGCGCAAGCTCGCTTATCTCACCTTCGTCCACATGCATGAGCTGTCGCTGCGCTTTCATCTGGAGCGCAAGACCGGCGGCCTGACGCGCGTGCTGGAGCGCGGCCGTCTCGGCATCGAGGTCATTGTGCGGATGGTGATCCTGCAACTGGCGCCGACCATCGTCGAGGTTTCGCTGCTGATGGGGGTGCTGCTGTGGCAGTTCGACTGGCGCTATGTGCTGGTCACCATGATCACCGTCGTGATCTTCATGTATTACACCTACATCGCGACCGAATGGCGGATCGAGATTCGGCGCAAGATGAACGATTCCGACACCGAGGCGAATACCAAGGCGATCGACTCGCTTCTGAATTACGAGACGGTCAAATATTTCAGCTCCGAACAGCGCGAGGCCACACGGTACGACCGCTCGATGGAGCGCTACGAACGCGCCAGCGTGAAAACCTATACCTCGCTCGCGGTGCTCAATACCGGGCAGGCGGTCATTTTCACCGCCGGTCTCACCGCGACCATGCTGATGTGCGCGATCGGCGTGCGCAGCGGCAAGAATACGGTCGGCGATTTTGTCATGATCAACGCCATGATGATCCAGCTTTACCAGCCTTTGAATTTTATGGGCATGGTCTATCGCGAGATCAAGCAGGCGGTGATCGACATCGAGAAGATGTTCGGCGTGCTGTCGCGCAATCCGGAGGTCAAGGATATTCCCGGCGCGCGGCCGTTGATCGTGACGTCAGGCAATATGCGCTTCGACGATGTGCGGTTCTCCTACGACCCCGAGCGCCCGATCCTGAAGGGTCTCAGTTTCGAGGTGCCTGCCGGCAAGACGGTTGCGATCGTCGGACCATCGGGCGCCGGCAAATCAACCATCTCGCGGCTGTTGTTTCGCCTCTATGACGTCTCCGGTGGGAGGATCCTGATCGATGGCCAGGATATCCGCAACGTCACGCAGGCCTCATTGCGGGCGTCGATCGGCATGGTGCCGCAGGACACCGTATTGTTCAACGACACCATCCGTTACAACATCCGGTATGGCCGCTGGGACGCGACTGACGCCGAGGTAGAACAGGCCGCGCAACTGGCTCAGATCGACGCCTTCATCCGGATGTCGCCAAAGGGTTATGAAACCCAGGTCGGAGAGCGCGGACTGAAATTATCCGGGGGCGAAAAGCAGCGCGTGGCCATCGCGCGCACGATTCTCAAGGCGCCGCCGATTCTGGTGCTCGACGAGGCAACATCGGCGCTCGACAGCCACACCGAACAGGAAATCCAGGATGCCCTGGAGCGCGTGTCGCGCAACCGCACCTCTCTGGTGATCGCGCATCGGCTGTCGACCATCGTGGGCGCCGACGAGATCATCGTCCTCGATCAGGGCCGGATCGCCGAGCGCGGGACGCACTCCCAGCTTTTGGCATCGGGCGGACTTTATGCCAGTATGTGGAACAGGCAGCGAGAGGCTCAGGAGGCGCGGGAGAGGCTGGCGCGGATTGCCGACGAAAACGAAGCGCCGAACCGTCTGCCGCCGGCGGTCGACGATGCACTGCCGACGCCAGCTGCCGCAGAGTGACCAACGCGCAATCCCTTTCTTCTCCGGCTGGGAAGAGGGAACAACAGAATAGTGAAGGTTCATGTCCCTCGCCAATTCCATCCGCGGGCAGATTCCGCCGATCCATCCGGAAGGCTATCCGTTCATCGGCGGCTTTGCGCTTGCCAGTCTGATTCTGTTCTGGATCTGGACGCCGCTGGGCTGGATCGGCACATTGTTGACGGTCTGGTGCGCGCTGTTTTTTCGCGACCCGGTGCGGGTCACGCCGGTGCGGGAAGGCATTGTCGTGGCGCCGGCCGACGGGCGCGTCTCGATGGTGACCCAGGTGATGCCGCCGGCCGAACTCGGTCTCGGCGACAAACCGCTGCCGCGCATTTCGATATTCATGAGCGTGTTCAACTGCCACGTGAACCGCAGTCCGGTGGCGGGACGGATCGATCGGATCGCCTATCGGCCGGGTACCTTCATCAACGCCGAACTTGACAAGGCGAGCGAGGACAACGAGCGTAATTCGCTGGTGATCTCCACTCCGAACGGCCGCATCGGCGTGATCCAGATCGCAGGCCTGGTGGCGCGCCGGATCGTTTCTTTCGTTCGCGAGGGGCAGTCGATCGGCGCAGGCGAGCGGTTCGGGCTGATACGATTCGGATCGCGCCTCGACGTATATTTGCCCGAAGGCACCCAATCGCTGGTTTCCGAAGGTCAGACCGCGGTGGCCGGAGAGACCATTCTGGCCGATTTCAGGGTTTCCGACACCGGTCGGACCTATCGCGCCGATTAACCATTTGAGCCGTCGAACCGGCCGCCTGACCGCCACAATGGCGGAGCGGGCGCTTGCTTGCTATATGTATGCGAGCCATGCCGATGCCCTTCGATCCGAAATTCGCTGAAATGCGCCGCCGCCGGTTTCGCCCGATTCCGGTGCGGATGCTGTTGCCCAACGTGATCACCCTGCTTGCGATCTGCGCAGGCCTGACGGCGATCCGCCTGTCCACCGAAGGGCGGATGGAGTTGGCGGTAGCGGCAATTGTGTTCGCAGCCGTGCTCGATGGCCTCGACGGCCGGGTGGCGCGCATGGTCAAGGGCCAGTCGAAATTCGGGGCCGAGCTCGACAGCCTTGCGGACTTCGTCAATTTCGGCGTCGCACCGGGTCTGATCCTCTACTTCTGGCAGCTCCACGATCTGAGCAATGGCGGCTGGATCGCGTCGATGGTCTTCGCGATCAGCGGCGGCTTGCGGCTCGCCCGTTTCAACGCGACCATGGATGATCCGAACAAGCCGCCGTTTGCGGCAAATTTCTTCACCGGCGTTCCCGCACCCGCGGGCGCGATCACCGTGCTGCTTCCGATCTACCTCGCATTTGTAGGCGTTCCGAAGCCTCCGGCGATCCTGACGGCGCTCTATACGCTGGCGATTGCATTCCTGATGATCTCGCGGCTGCCGGTGTTTTCCGGCAAGACCGTGCGCATGCGTGTCCCGCCCGAAATGGTGCTGCCGGTTTTCGTCTCCGTGGTTTTCTTCATCGCGCTGTTGATCAGTTATCCCTGGTACATTCTTTCGGCGGGTTCGGTGCTTTACGTTTTGAGCCTGCCGGCCGGATGGAAGTCTTATCGCGACTATGAGCGTAAGGCCGCCGCGCACGCCGCGACACCGGCCGATGCCGCTGCGACGAATTCCACACCGCCATTCACAGCATCCGCCGCCGAGCCCGAACAGGACAATCGGCCGGCGCGGCTGAACTGAGCGGCCTGCTCGACGGGCGGACAACCTCATTTCCTGATATCTGCCGCCAGCGCCCGCCGAGGAGCGGCCTGACGTCTGGTCGGCATAGCGGAATCCCGTTTTGCCGATCGCGCGCTTGTCGGCTATATGCCTGATCCATGCACGGCCTTGAGAAATTGGCCGGCTATGAAATCTGGAGAAAACGCCAGTGCCAAACCCCGCAATCGCGCCGCTGCCGGCTGCCATCCTCGAAGCGTTGGCGCGCCATGACACCCCGACGATCTGCAATGCGCTGGAGGTCGTCGCGCCGGAACGTCGTCTGATCGGCTATACGACCAAGCCGCTGGTGTGCCCGTTCCCGGATTTGCCGCCGATCGTCGGCTATGCGCGAACCGCGACCATCCGCTCGGTCGCCGCATCCGGCCTTCCGTCCGCTGAACAGCAGGCGCGGCGGCTCGCTTATTACGAATATGTCGGCACCGGACCGGGTCCGCGCATCAATGTCATTCAGGATATCGACGGCGCCGACGCCGGCTTCGGCGCGTTCTGGGGCGAAGTTCAAAGCGCGGTCCACAAGGCGCTCGGCTGTCTCGGTGTCATCACCGACGGATCGATCCGCGACATTCCGCAATGGGCGCCTGGCTTCCAGGCCCTTGCGGGCTCGATCGGACCATCGCATGCCTATGTCCATGCCGAGAGGTTCGGCGGCGAGGTTCGCGTTGCCGGGATGACGGTGCGCTCTGGCGATCTCATTCACGCCGATCGTCACGGCGCCGTGGTGATTCCGCTCGACGTCGCCGCGAAACTGCCCGACGCGGCCGAGCTCTGCGGTCGCCGCGAGACGCCGATTCTTGAAATTGCGCGCAGCCCGTCATTTACACTTGAAAGGCTGCGAGAGGCGCTGGCCCGGTCGGCCGAAATTCACTGATGGCATGAGAGCGTTTTCCAGCGAAGTGGTTGCCGGTTCGCGTCAAGAAAACGCGTCAAAATAAAGAAACAGACCCTCCGTTCCGATTCAGTCGGAACCGAAGCTCCAGGAGCGCATCGCGATGAAAATGGCCGGCAAGACGGTGTTGATCACGGGCTCGACCGACGGCGTCGGCCGCTATGTCGCCGCCAAGCTCGCGGCCGCCGGAGCCAATGTCCTGATCCATGGCCGCGACGAGGCGCGGGCCAAAACGCTGGCCGATGAGATACGCCGCGACGGACACGGCGAGCCAACTTTCTACCAGGCCGATTTGTCGTCGCTGGCCGGCGCGCACAAGCTCGCCGAAACAGTGCTCGCCAAGCACAAGCGGCTCGACCTTTTCGTCAGCAATGCCGGTATCGGCTCGACGTCGCCCGGGTCTACGCGACAGATCAGCGCCGACGGCCACGAACTGAGGTTCGCCGTCAATTATCTTTCCGGGTTTCTGCTCGCTCGGCTGCTGCTTCCCCTGCTAAAGGCGAGCGCGCCGTCGCGGATCGTGAACGTCGCTTCGCTCGGCCAGCATCCGCTCGACTTCGACGATGTCATGCTGACCAAAGGCTACACCGGTACGCGCGCCTACGCGCAGAGCAAGCTCGCGCAGATCATGTTCACCATCGATCTCGCACAGGAACTTTCGGGTTCCGGCGTGACGGTGAATGCGCTGCATCCCGCCACCTACATGAACACCACGATGGTGCGCGAGGGCGGCATTACCCCGATCAGCACGGTCGAGCAGGGCGGCGACGCCATCCTGCATCTGGCGGCTGGCGAAGACATGACAGGCAAGACCGGGCTGTTCTTCAACGGCATGCAGCCCTCGAAAGCCAATCCCCAGGCCTATGACGGCGTCGCGCGGCAACGATTGCTCACGTTGAGCCTCCAACTCACGGGCCTGTCGGTCGCCTGAGGGGAATCCTCACTACAACCTAGCGGGAAAGCGCGACATCCTGGCCGGCGCTGGTCTTCCCCTCGAAGCGGTTGGATCCGGCCGGCGTCAGTTGTGCCAGGATCTGCGCATGGTGATCGCGTATCGCCAGACCGGCCTGGCTATAGGTCCACTTCCGGCTGGTGAAGAAGTTGAACGGGCAACCTCCTGCGGGCGCGATGGTGCCTTCGGAGGCGTCCTGGACGGCGTCGAACGTCATCGCGCACGACCCCGTCCCGGTGGACGAAAGCGTCCATCGGCCGGCCAGGCTCAGGGGCGGAGCGATGCCGGGAAGGTTGCCGCCAGGTCCGGCGCCGCTGTCGGCCGCCGGACGGTCGTTGCCGGCGCACGCCGCAAGCAGCGCCGAACAGAGGATCATGGCCATGGTCAGGATACGGAACGTCATGAAATGCCGGTGCGGGGCGGGAAGAAGCGTGCTCCGACCATGGTTAGCAGAATGTTGAGATCGTGTCAGGATGGCTGCCCGATTGGCTCGATTGGGGGGTTCGCTGGCTGCCTGCAACGAAACTAGCCGGCCGCGGCCGCGGCGATCCGCTCAAACTGGCTTAACCTTTACGCGTCTTTAATTGCGGGGTCGTAGTGTCCTATGACGCGGCCCGCGATGGGTCGCTCCACCGTCCAGGATGGCCGGTCGTTCGCGTACGCGTTGGAGTTCCCCATGGATATCATGACGAGCGTTGGGCTCGTGTCCGGCATCCTTGTCGTGACGGTTATGGTGCTCATGGGCGGTGATCTGCACATGTTCGTCAGCGAGCATGCGGTCATCATCATCTTCGGTGGTTCGATTGCCGCCACCATGATCAGGTTTCCTCTTAGCGCGATCCTGCATGGCCTGCCGCTTGGCGCAAAATTTGCCTTTACGATGAGCCGGCTGTCCGCCCGCGATCTCGTCGATGAGCTTGCCCGTATCGCGGAAATCGCGCGCAAGCAGGGACCGGTCGGCTTGGAAAAGGTCGAAACCGACGAACCGTTCCTCGCCAAGGGAATTCGTTATGTCGCCGACGGCTACGATCTGGAATTCATCCGCGACAACCTCGAACGCGACCGCGACAACTTTCTGATGCATCTCGACGAAGGCGGAAAAATCTACCGGGCCATCGGCGACTGCGCGCCGGCGTTCGGGATGATCGGCACGTTGATCGGCATGGTGCAGATGTTTGCCAACATGACCGATCCCTCGAAACTCGGTCCGTTCATGGCGACCGCCTTGCTGGCGACGCTTTACGGCGCGCTGGTCGCAAACCTGTTCTGCCTGCCGATCGCCGACAAGCTGCACGGCAAGCTTCTCGACGAAGAGACCAACCGCACGCTGATCATCGACGGCATTCTGATGATCCGGGATTCCAAGAGCCCGACGCTGGTTCGGGAAATGCTGCTGGCTTACTTGCCTGAAAAGCACCGCCATGAAGAAGGCGAACCGGTCCCGGCGTAAGCCGCCGATCCCGGTCCGGAAACATCAGCAATGGCCAAGAAGAAACGAGGCGACGCGCATGGAGGAGGGCACGGCTGGTTCGTGACCTTTGCCGACCTGATGGGTCTGATGATGAGCTTCTTTGTGATGCTCGTCGCATTCTCCACCATGGACAACAACAAGCTCAAGATCGTCGCCGGCTCGATGCGCGATGCTTTCGGCGTGCAGACCGAGACGCGCTATTCCGGAATCGTCGAATCCGACGGGCTGCCGACGAGACCCAAGCTGAAAAACACCGCGCACATTCCGCCCGAGGAGTCGTCGAATACGCCGACGCCGGATCAACAGGAGCGGAACCGCACCGAGGGCGCCCGCCTCAAGGTCGATCGTGAATTCGCGCTTGCCTCGGCATCCTTGCGGCAGGCATTGCAGGACATGCCGGAGCTGACCGAAATTTCAAAGCACATCCTGTTCGAGGAAACCAAGCAGGGCCTCAATCTGGAAATCGTCGATCAGGACGGCCGGTCGATGTTCGCCGACGGTTCGAAGGTGCCGTATGATCGCACGCGGCGGCTAATCGAGAAACTTGCAGCTCCGCTCAAGGCGACGCCGCTACGCATCTCGATCGTCGGTCACACGGCGGCAGGCTTCGTCCCGACGCAAAGCGACTACGGCGCGTTCGACCTTTCGGCGGACCGGGCCAACGCGGTGCGTCAGATCCTCGAGAGGGAAGGACTGCCGCTGGCCCATATCTTTGCGGTCTCGGGAAAGGCCGACAGCCAGCCGCTGTTTCCCGACGATCCCACGCTATCGGCGAACCGCCGCGTGACCATTACGCTGATGCGTGAAGATCCGGCGCTGCCACCCGATCTGAAGCCATAATTGCCTTGACGTTGACCGGCCGGATGGTCGAGGTCGCAATCTGAGGTGACAATCTGAAATTTATGCATTTTTGCATGGCTTGGTCACGAAATCAGGGTAGGCTATGCTTTAAGCGCAGGGCTATAAGCCGCGTCGCTTTGCTATGGTGCAGTGAAGCATTTTGAGGCCTCCATTCTCATGACCAGTGATGTTGTAGTCTCCGCCGCGGAAACGACGGCGGCCGATGGTCGTGGGAGCGCCCATTCCACCGCGGGCTTCAAAGCGCTCATGCTCGGCAGTATCGGCGTCGTCTATGGCGACATCGGCACCAGCCCGCTCTACGCGTTCCGCGAAGCCATCATCGCCGCCAGCGGGCCGTCCGGCACCGTCAATCCATTGGCCGTGCTCGGCGTTCTGTCCCTGATCCTGTGGGCGCTGATCGTCGTGGTGACGCTGAAATATGTGCTGATCCTGCTGCGTGCCGACAACCACGGCGAGGGTGGAACACTGGCGCTGATGGCGCTGGCGCAACGCGCGGTTACCCGCGGCGCCAGCGCGATCGTTCTGCTCGGGATCATCAGCGGCGCGCTGTTTTATGGCGATGCGGTCATTACGCCGGCACTGTCGGTGCTTTCGGCGATCGAAGGCATCAAGCTCGTCACCGCGGCATTCGATCCGTATGTGGTGCCGCTGACGGTGATCATATTGGTGGTGCTGTTCGCGGTTCAGTCGCGCGGCACGGCGCGGGTCGCCGCTTTTTTCGGTCCGGTAATGGTGGTCTGGTTCGCCGTTATTGCGATCGCGGCGATTCCCCAGATCATGCGGCATCCCGAAGTTCTGTTTGCGCTCAATCCGCTCTATGCCGTCTCGTTCATGATCCATCATGGCGTCATCGGCTTTGTGACCCTCGGCGCAGTGTTTCTCGCGGTCACGGGGGCCGAGGCGCTCTACGCCGACCTCGGGCATTTTGGCAAACGGCCGATCCAGACCGCGTGGCTTTTCATTGTGCTGCCGTCGCTGGCGCTGAACTATCTGGGGCAAGGCGCCCTGGTCATTGCCGATCCGAAGGGGGTCGAGAATCCCTTCTTCCTGATGTTTCCGGATTGGGCGCTGATCCCGATGGTAGCTCTGGCGACGCTCGCAACCGTCATCGCGAGCCAGGCCGTGATCACCGGCGCCTATTCGTTGACGCGTCAGGCCATCCAGCTCGGCCTGTTGCCGCGATTCGAAATCCGCCATACTTCGGAAGCGCATTCCGGCCAGATCTTCATGCCGCGCGTCAACTCGCTGCTGCTGATCGCTGTGGTGCTGCTGGTGCTGATGTTCCGGTCGTCGAGCGCGTTGGCGTCCGCCTATGGCATCTCCGTCACCGGGACCATGGTGGTCACCGCCATGATGGGCTTTGTGGTGATCTGGAAGGTCTGGAAATGGTCCGCGATTGCAGCCGCCGCGCTGATCGCGCCGTTCCTGTTTCTGGATCTCACCTTCCTGGCGGCAAACCTCCTGAAAGTCCTGGAGGGCGGCTGGGTGCCATTGGCGCTCGGCGGTTGGGTGATGCTGTTGATGTATACCTGGCGGCGTGGCAGCCGGCTGTTGTTCGAGAAATCGCGCAAGCTGGAGTTTCCGCTGGCGGATCTGGTGGCGATGCTGGAGAAACGGCCGCCGCAGCGGGTTTCCGGCACTGCCGTGTTCCTGACCAGCGATCCAGCCAGCGCGCCAACCGCGCTGATGCACAGTCTGAAACACTACAAGGTGCTGCACGAGAAGAATGTCATTCTCACCATCGAGACCGCCCCGACGCCGCGAATTGACCTGGCCGAACGCGTGCGGCTCGAGGAGATCAGTGCGACCTTCACCAAGGTCACGCTGCGGTTTGGCTTCATGGAATCGCCCAACGTTCCCAAAACGCTCGCGATCGCGCGCAAGCTTGGCTGGCATTTCGACATCATGTCGACCTCGTTCTTCCTGTCGCGGCGGGCGCTGAAGCCGGCGGCGCATTCTGGAATGCCGCGGTGGCAGGATCATCTCTTCATCGCGCTCAGCCGCACCGCCAACGACGCGACCGACTATTTCCAGATTCCCACCGGCCGGGTGGTCGAAGTGGGAACGCAGGTCACGATCTAGAGGCCTCCTCAGGCGCTTTGCAGGCTTTCTAGCGCTTGATTTTCGCTACGGCAGAGGCGACGTTGGCAGGGAATGGCAAACCACCCGTTCCGCTTTTGCCGAACGCGTTCGCAATAAGGTTATCGTTGGGAGGATGTGAGTGGCGGATCAGGGTCATCGAGTTCACGATTTGACGCCGGAAGACGTATCGAAGGGAATAGCCGAGGGGCGCTATCTTCTCGTCGATGTCCGCGAACCGAATGAGGTTGCCGTCGATGCGTATCCGGACGCGGTCGTCGTTCCGCTTTCGAGTTTCGACCCGCAGCATATCCCCGACCCCGATGGCAAGCAGGTGGTTTTTGCCTGCCGTTCGGGCAAGAGGTCGGTGACGGCGTCGCTGGCCGCGCAAGCCGGCGGCTTGGCCCATGACAAGCATCTGGCGGGCGGAATGCTGGCCTGGAAGGCCGCGGGTTTGCCGACCAAGACCGGCGGCTGATCGCTGCCATGACTTCCACGAACAAGGTCTTTGCGGATCTTCCCGTTACGATTTTCGAGGCAATGTCGCAGCTTGCGCGCGACAACAACGCGATCAATCTCGGCCAGGGTTTCCCGGATGATCCCGGCCCGGAGGACATCCGCCGCGCCGCGGCCGACGCCGTCATGGACGGCTACAACCAATACCCGTCGATGATGGGCATCCCAGAACTGCGGCAGGCGATATCGGCGCATTACGGGCGCTGGCATGGCCTCGTTCTCGATCCGATGAGCGAGGTGATGGTGACCTCGGGCGGTACCGAAGCGTTGACCAGCGCCATTCTGGCCGTGGTCGAGCCCGGCGACGAGGTGGTCGTCTTCCAGCCGGTGTATGATTCCTACCTTCCGATCATACGTCAGGCGGGAGGCATACCGCGTCTGGTGCGCCTCGAGCCGCCGCATTGGCGGTTGACGGAGGAAGCGCTGCAGGGCGTCTTCAATCACAAGACCAAGGCCGTTCTCTTCAACAATCCGCTCAATCCGGCCGCGGTGGTCTATCCGCGCGAGGACCTCGAGCTACTGGCGCGCTTTTGTCAAGAGTTCGACACCATCGCGATCTGCGACGAGGTCTGGGAGCATGTGATCTTCGATGGCCGCGAACATATTCCGCTGATTACCATTGCGGGCATGCGCGATCGCACCATCAAGGTGGGCTCGGCCGGCAAGATTTTTTCCCTGACCGGCTGGAAGGTCGGCTTTGTCTGCGCCGCGCCGCCGCTGTTGCGTGTCGCTGCCAAGGTGCACCAGTTTCTCACCTTCACCACCCCGCCCAATCTTCAGGTCGCCGTCGCCTATGGCCTCGGCAAACCCAGGGATTATTTTCTCGAAATGCGCAAGCGATTGGCGCGGAGTCGCGATCGTCTCACCCAAGGGCTGGAGCGCATCGGCTTCCCGGTCCTTCGCTCGCAAGGCACTTATTTCCTCACCGTCGATCTTTCACCGCTGGGTCTCAACGAAACCGACGAGGCGTTCTGCAAGCGCATCGTGACCGATTACAAGGTTGCGGCGATTCCGGTTTCGGCCTTTTATGAAGAGGACGCGGTGACGTCGGTGGTGCGGTTCTGTTTTGCCAAGAAAGACGCAACCCTCGACACTGCGCTGGAGCGTCTGTCGGATGCGGTGCACCGTCGATAGAGGGGTGACGAATGATGCGCGGCTGGACCTGCACGCGAATCCGGCTGGTCGCCGCGATTGTCTCGGCTCTCGCGATGCCTTCCTATGCTGCGAAGGCGCAGCAGCGCACCGTCAATTTCTACAACTGGTCAAACTATGTGGCCCCCGGAGTGCTGGAGGACTTTACAAAGGAGACGGGCATCAAGGTCGTCTACGACACATTCGACGCTAACGAGACGCTGGAGACCCGATTGCTCGCGGGCAAATCGGGTTATGATGTGGTCGTTCCCACCGCGTATTTCCTGCAACGCCAGATCACGGCGAATATTTTCCAGAAGCTCGACAAGTCGAAGCTGCCGAACCTCGCCAACGCCTGGCCCGAGGTGACGAAACGGCTTGCGATCTACGATCCCGGCAACGTCTATGCCGTCAACTACATGTGGGGCACGACCGGGATCGGCTACAATGTCAAAGCCGTGCAAAGAATTCTC
>Ga0182030_10021912_pt1 | contig 11926 bp, 9 predicted proteins | sample 812S3MmetaG_FD_121299 | JGI IMG/M metagenome (GOLD analysis project Ga0182030, IMG submission 121299) | Permafrost microbial communities from Stordalen Mire, Sweden - 812S3M metaG (Illumina Assembly) | ecosystem: Environmental > Terrestrial > Soil > Wetlands > Permafrost | place: Sweden...
CTGGCGCACCTCTATGCGCTGGCGGATCGGCGCGCCGCCCTGGCCGGGTGCCGCCGAGACCTCGGCCGCGATCGCCAGGGCCCGTTCGGGGGTGTCGACCTCGACGATCCGGTAGCCGGCCAGGAGCTCCTTGGACTCGGGGAACGGGCCGTCGGTCACCAGGGGCGCCGAGACGCCGTCGGACACCACGAAGCGGGCGTCGTCCGGCCCGGCCAGCCCCTGGGCGTCGACCAGCTCGCCGAGCTGCTCCAGACGCCGGTTCAGGGTCTGCTGGAACCGAATGTGGGCGTTGACCTCCTCGGGGGTCCATTCGTACATGGGTGCGCAGTCGGATTCCACACCCCCGTAGTTCTGCAGCAGCATGAATCGCATGACTCCATCCTTCCCTCTCCGGCGCCCCGCTGGCGCCGTGTGGGGGAACGTCGGAGCTGGGCCGGTCTTCTCGACACGCCGGTACGACATTTTCGGGGCGTAGCTGGCAGACTGCCGGGACCACGCCGACCAGAGGAGCCAGCGACATGATCCGCCTCAGCGTTCTGTACCCCGCGACCGAGGGCGCGACCTTCGACCACGACTACTACCGGGACAAGCACGTCCCCCTCGCCGTGCGGACCTGGGGGCTCGACGGGGCCGAGATCGACAAGGGCATCGACGGCCCCTACGTCGCCGCTGTGCACTTCAGGTTCGAGTCCCTCGAGGCCCTGGGGGCGGCCATGGGTGCCGAGGGTACGGGCGACGTGCTGGCCGACGTCGCCAACTACACGTCGATCGCCCCGGTTCTGCAGACGAGCGAGATCGTCGACTGAACGGGGCCGCGCCGCGCTGACCCGGGCTGGGCTTGCACCGGCGGCGGCCGCCAGCGGTCAGGTGACGACGAGGCCCCGTCCGGTGATGGGTGGCAGGTCGAGTGCGGTGACCAGACCGGGCCGGGCGGCGACCACGGCCGGGATCGCGTTCACGAGCCGCATGGCCGTCGCCTTCAGTCCGGCCGTGTTGTGGTCGCCGTCGGTCCCCATCAGCTGGAGATCGAGCGTGTAGTTGGGCTCGCCGGTGATCTGGACCCGGTAGCAACCCTGCCCGGCCGGCTGGGGCCAGGCGGCGCCGAGGTCGTCGCGCAGCCTGGTCACGTGCTCGAGCACGACGACGGGCCGGTCGCCCACCATGCCGCGCACCTCGAAGTGCAGCGCGGCCGCGGTGCCCGCCTTGATGGTGCCGGCGGGGATCTCGAAGTCCTCGGGCGCCGGTTCGCGCTCGTACCACTCGGTCACGCCGGTCAGGGTGACGCCGAGGCCGGCGGCGATCTGGCGGACGACGCTGCCCCAGGCCATCGTCAGCACGCCGGGCAGGAGCAGCATGGGCACGTCGTGCAGGTCGCGGCCGAAGCCCATGATGTCGAAGAGCACCATGGGCTGGTTGTAGGTGTTGTAGTTGAGCACCTCCGAGCAGCGGACCTCCTCAATGCGCTCGCAGATGCCGGAGAGCACGAGAGGGAGGGCGTCGTTGGCGAAGCCCGGGTCGACCCCGTTGACGAAGAGGGAGACCCCCGCTGCGGTCGCCGCCGCGATCAGCGGTGCGGCCATGGGGTCGTCCGGCTCGGGGTACTGGAGGAAGACGGGTCCGGAGGACACCACGTTGATGCCGGCGGCCAGGAAGCGCTCCAGGTCGGCCACGGCCTCGCCCAGCCGGTCGTCGGCCATGGCGGTGTGCACGATGCAGTCGGGCTTCAAGGCGAGCAGCACGTCGACGTCGCTCGTGCCTGACACGCCGAGGGTGCGGCCCAGGCCGGCCAGCTCGCCCGCGTCGCGGCCAACCTTGTCCGGGTTGGACACGAAGAGCCCCACCAGTTCGAGCTCGGGATGGGCGTCGATCCCGGCCAGCGTGTTCCGCCCGACGTTGCCGGTGGCCCACTGCACGATGCGGTAACCCATGGCGCTGTCTCCTTAGAGGTCGGGGAGCGGGAACTCGAGGTTGGGCGACTGCAGTCCGCCGTCGACCTCGATGATCTTGCCGGTGACGTAGGCGCCGGCGGGTGAGGCGAGGTACAGGATGGCCGATGCGATGTCGTCGACGTGGCCGAGGCGCCTGAGCGGCGTGGCGTCCTCCATGGCGGTGCGCAGCTCGTCGCTCGACATGACGATGTCCAGGGCCGACGTGGCGGTCGACCCCACGCCGATGGCGTTGACACGAATGCGCGGTGCGAGGTCGCGCGAGGCCAGGCGGGTGTACTGCTCGAGCGCGCCCTTGACCGTCCCGTAGGCGAGGTAGCCGCGTCCGGCCACGTGGCCCATGACCGAGGAGATGGAGACGATGGCACCACCGGGGTGGTCGCCCTCGAGCATGCGAGGCACGGCGGCCCGCACGAGCGCGTGGCCGGCCGAGACGTTGAAGCGGAAGGCCTCCTCCAGGAAGCGGGGCGACGTGTCCAGCAAGGGGCGCGGCATGGTGCCGCCCATGTTGTTCACGACGATGTCGAGCCGGCCGAACTCGTCGTGCGCCCTCTGGGCCAGGGAGGCCATGAGGTCGAAGTCCGTGAGGTCGCCCGGCACCACGACGGCGCGTCGGCCGGCGGCCTCCACCTGCGCCGCGACCTCCCGCAGCTGGTCCTCGGTCCGGGCGGCGAGTACGACGTCGGCCCCAGCCTGGGCGAGCGCAATGGCCGAGGCGGCGCCGATGCCGCGCCCGCTGGCGGTGACGATGGCGACCTGGTCGGTGACGAGGAATCGATCGAGGATCATGCGAGGAATGTAGTTGGCCTTGCGCTCCTCGGCCCGGTGACCTGCTCAGGACGGGGGCGCCCGGTCATGGTCCGCGTCACCGGGTGCGGGTGCTCCTTCGCTCGAGTCCTGCCGTCCCACGCGGTCGAGCAGCGAGAGGTCGGACTCCAGGATCGGGAACGGCTTGGGCAGGACCTTCTCCCTCACATCGTCGGGCAGGCTGAGGTCGCCGCCTGTGTGCCCGACGCTGAAGACGCGCTCGGGCCGGGCGCTCCCGACCATCGAGGTCCCCCAGCGCCACAGCGCGGCGACACGGTGACCGAAGCCATTGAGGAACGCCACGTGGACGAAGAGCCACACCACCCAGCCGGGGAAGCCGCTCAGGTGCAGCCCGCGCACGCTGACGATGGCCTTGAAGCGGCCGACGGCGGCCGCGCTGCCCAGGTCTCGGTACTTGAACGGGACACTCTCGCGGCCCTTGAGTCGCCGTTTGATCGTGTTGGCCGCGTGGAGGCCGCCCTGCATGGCCACCTCGCACACGCCGGGCAGGTCGTCGATGGTGGCCATGTCGCCGAGCGCGAAGACTTCAGGATGGCCGGGCAGCGTCAGGTCCGGGAGCACGGCGACCCGGCCGGCCCGGTCGGTCTGCGCCCCCGTGGCCTGAGCCAGCAAGCCGGCCAGCGGCGAGGCCCGGACCCCGGCGGCCCAGATCGTGGTACCGCAGTCGATGCGGCGCTTCTCACCACTGTGGCCCTCGGTGTCGACGCCGAGGGCGTCGACACCCACGACGCGCTCGCCCATGCGGAGCTCGACGCCCATCTTCGTCAGCTCCTTGGCGGCTCGTTCGCAGAGGCGGTCCCCGAAGTTGGCCAGCGGCTCCTTGCCGCCGTCGATCAAGAGGACGCGGACGTCGGCTGGGTGGATGTGACGGAAGTCGCGGGTCAGGCTCCGGACGGCCAGCTCGCGGATCTGACCCGCCAGCTCCACACCCGTGGGCCCGGCGCCGACGATGGCGAACGTCATGAAAAGGCGCTGCTGTTCGGGGTCTGTGAGTGTCTCGGCGATCTCGAGGGCCCCGTAGACGCGGCGCCGGAGCTCCATGGCGTCATCGATCGTCTTCATCCCCGGGGCGATCAGTGCGTACTCGTCGTGGCCGAAGTAGGACTGGCCGGCGCCGGCGGCCACGATCAGGCTGTCGTACGGGTAGTCACGCACTTCGCCTGGAATGGAGGTCGTGTGCACGACACGCCCCTCGAGGTCGAAGCCGGTCACGCTGGACAGGACGACCTTGACGCTCTGGTAACGGCGCAGCAGGTGGCGCAACACCGGCGCGATGTCGCCTGCAGAGAGAATGCCCGTGGCCACCTGGTAGAGCAGCGGCTGGAACAGGTGGTGATTGCGCCGGTCGATCAGCGTCACGTCGAGCCCGGCGTCGCCGAGCACCCGTGTCGCAGGCAGGCCGCCAAAGCCGCCACCGACGACGACGACCCGGTGCCGCGCTGCGGTCTTCATGGCGTCCCTCCCGTCAGACGGGGCTGGTGTCGCGCTCTGCTTCGATGAGCCGGCCGACCGCGTCGATCAGGGCCAGGTGGGTGAAGGCCTGAGGGAAGTTGCCGAGGTGCTCACCGGTGGCGGCGTCGATCTCCTCGGCGTAGAGCTGAAGCGGCCCGGCGAACGCCAGCAGCTTCTGGCACAGGGCCCGGGCGCGTTCGGACTCGCCGATCATGGCCAGTGCCGTCACGAGCCAGAACGAGCAGATGGTGAAGGTCCCCTCTTTCCCCTCGAAGCCGGTGTCCGTGGTGTCCACCTTGTAGCGCAGCACGAGGCCGTCCTCCGTCAGCTCGTCGGCGATGGCGAGCACGGTGGCGCGCACCCGCTCGTCGTCGGGAGGCAGGAAGCCCAGGATCGGGATCAGCAGGAGCGACGCATCGAGCTCCTCGTTGCCGTAGCTCTGCCGGAAGCGTCCCCGCGAGTCGACGCCCTTGTCGAGTATCTCCGCCTTGAGCTCGTCGGCCGCCTTGCGCCACCGATCCGCCCGGTCTTCGTCTCCGCGGGTGTGGGCCATGTCGGCGCCGCGATCCATGGCGACCCAGCACAGGACCTTGGAGGCGGTGAAGTGCTCGGGGTCACCCCGGATCTCCCAGATGCCCTGATCGGGATCGCCGGCGTGTGCGATGGCGGAGTCGACCAGCGTGCCCAGCCCCTCCCAGACGGGGACCACGATCTGTGCTGCGCCCTGGCGAAGGTGGATGTCGACGGCATCGAGGATCATGCCCCACACGTCGTTCTGGTGTTGGTCCCAGGCACCGTTGCCCACCCGCACGGGCCGGGAGTTCCGCCAGCCCGAGAGATGGTCCAGGGTGTGCTCGGTCAGGTCCTTGCGCCCGTCGATGCCGTACATGATCTGCAGCGTGAAGTCGCCGCTGCCGACCATCGCCTCGAGGACGAAGGCGAAGTACTCGAGTGCCTCCCAGTCGAAGCCGAGCCGGTAGAGCGAGCGCAGCATGAACGAGGAGTCGCGTATCCACGTGTAGCGGTAGTCCCAGTTGCGCGCCCCTCCGGGGGTCTCGGGGAGCGAGGTGGTTGCCGCCGCCATGATGGCCCCGGTGGGCGCGTAGCTCAGACCCTTGAGGGTGAGGGCGCTGCGCTCCATGTAGCTGCGCCACGGGTGGTCGGGGAAGTGGCCGTTGGAGAGCCAGTCCCTCCAATATGCGACGGTCGCGTCCAGCTGGACCCGGGCCTCGTCGAGGTCGGCGACCGGGTGATCGCCCCAGGACAGCGACACGAAGGCCGACTGCCCCTTGTCGAGCGTGGAGCGGCCGTAGCAGCGTGCGCCGGCGGAACCGAGGCGCAGGGAGGACGACACCGTCACCACCGGGTCGCCGGGCGGCGGGCGGACGGTCATGCTCTGGTAGCCATCCCCCTCGTAGGCCCAGATGCCGGTCTGGGTCCCGTACTCGAAGACGGGCACCGCGTTGGCCACCACCTCGACATGCCCCTCGAGGCACGTGGCCAGGCGCAGCAGGGTCCCTGTGGCGGCGGAGTCGCTGGGTGCCCGGCGGTAGTCGGGGCGCCGAGCCCCGTCCGTCACCGGCTGCACCACGAGCAGGTCCTCCACGAGGAGCCAGCCCGTCGGGGTGTGCCAGGTCGTCTCGAGCACCATGGTCCCGGGGATGTAGCGGCGGTGGTGGGGTACGCGGGTGCCGTTGGGCCCGAAGCGGAAGTTGCCTGCCGCCCGGTCGAGCAGGGCGGCGAAAATGCTGGGTGAGTCCGGCCGGGGGAGGCACAGCCACTCGACCGATCCGTCCGGGGCGACCAGGCAGCTGTTCTCGCAGTCCGAGAGGAAGCCGTAGTCGGCGATCGCGGGAAAGCTGTCGGTTCGGCCCGATTCGGTGTCGTCAGTCACCCCCTCGATGCTACGGACCGCGGGATGCCACTACCAGAGCAAATTGTCCCACCTCGGAGGGCGGCTCTTCCCTCCGGCTGGACGGCTCGATATCGTCCGGGCATCGCATGAGAGCGCGCCCCAACGGGTGTGGAACGGAGGCGGCCCATGGCCGAGGACCTGCAGGGCAAGGTGGCCATCGTGACCGGTGGTAACACCGGCATCGGCAAGGCGGTGGTCTGCGCCTTGGCGGACAGGGGGGCGAAGGTCGTCATCGACTACGTCGCCAACGAGGAGGCGGAGGAGGAGCTCGAGCGCAAGATCGCCAGCCTGGGGGAGGTGGCGGCCGGGATCGAGGCCGACGTCTCCAAGGTGGAGGACCTGCAACGCATGATCGACACCGCCGTCTCGAAGTTCGGGCGGCTCGACGTCATGGTCAACAATGCGGGGATCGAGACCCGGACCTCGGTGCTCGACACCACCGAGGCGCAGTTCGAGAAGGTCATGGCGGTGAACCTCAAGAGCGCGTTCTTCGGCACCCAGCTGGCGGCCAAGCAGATGATCGCCCAGGGTGGCGGCGGTCGGATCATCAACATGACGTCCGTCCACGAGGACTGGCCCATGCCGGGCAACACGGCCTACTGCCTCTCCAAGGGCGGCATGCGCATGCTGACCAGGACGGCAGGCGTGGAGCTGGCGCCGCACAACGTCCTGGTCGTCGGCGTCGGTCCGGGCGCCGTGAACACCCCGATCAACGCGCAGACCGTCGCCGACCCGGCGGCGCTGGCCACGCTCGACAGCGCCATCCCGATCGGCCGCATGGCCGAGCCCGAGGAGATCGCGTCCGTGGTCGCGTTCTTGGCCGGTGACGGAGCGAGCTACATCACCGCCACGACGATCTTCGCCGACGGCGGCATCATGCAGAGCAGCCCTGGGCTCTGAGTCACCGAGTCACCCTGGACCCCGGAGGGCCGGCCGCTCAGGTTTCGGCCGGCACCTCGGGGGACTTCTCGGCGACGTCGTCGCCACCCACCCTCGGCACCGCGAGGCGCTTGCGGAAGATGTGGTAGCCCCAGGCCTGGTAGATCAGCACGATCGGGAAGAAGATCACCGCCACGACGGTCATGACCTTGAGCGTGTAGGGCGGGCTGGCCGTGTTGTTCACCGTGAGGGTGTACGCCGCGTTGGTCGTCGAGATCATCACCCGGGGGAAGAGCTCCTGGAAGATCGACCCCACCGTGGCGCCGATGCCGACGGCGGCGGCCACGAAGGCCCATCCCTCCGCCTTGACCGAGGCCAGCCACGCGGCTGCGATCACCGCAATCAGGCCGAGCGTCTCAATGGGCTTGGGCACGAAGCCGTTGCTCAGTCCGACGTGGATCCACGTCATGAACCCGAAGGTCACGACGACGGCGACCACGCCGATGGCCGCAGCAGCCTTCTGGGCCCGCTCGCGGAGCTCACCGGTGGTCTTCAGCGACAGGTACGTGGCGCCCATCAACAACGACAGGACCAACATCGTCACACCCGACCACAGCCCGAACGGCGTGAGGAGGGTGAAGAAGCTGCCGGTGAACTGGTGCGCCTTGTCGATGGGCAGTCCGTGCAGCAGGTCGCCCAGGGCCACGCCGGCAAGCAGCGGGATGAGCGCGCTGCCGATCGTCAGCGACCAGCGCCAGGTGGAGCGCCAACGCGGGTCGTCGATTTTGCGCTGGTACTCGAAGGACAGCCCGCGCAGCATCAGCGCGAGCAGCAGCACCACGAGGGCCAGGTAGAAGGTCGAGAACATGGTGGCGTACCAGCCGGGGAAGGCGGCGAAGATCACCGCACCGGCCACGATCAACCACACCTCGTTGCCGTCCCAGACCGGTCCGATGGTGTTGACCAGCACCCGCCGCTCCGAGTCGCTGCGACCGAGGAACGAGTGCAACATGCCGACCCCGAAGTCGAACCCTTCGAGGACGAAGAAGCCGACCCAGAACAGCACGTCGACGATGAACCAGAGATCTCCCAGTGTCATGGCAGGCTCCTAGTAGACGAGGGCCGACTCGTCCTCATCGGACGACTCGTGCTCGGTGGACGATGGACCGGCGTCGCCGCCGGGTGACACCAACTTGGCCAGGGGGTCGTGCCCCAGCTCCCGCCGGCCGTAGCGCAGCATGAGCCAGGTGTCCGCGACGCCGAGCACCAAGAAGATCAGGACGAAGATCACCAGCGAAATCCAGATGTCGGTGGCCGACACCGACGGGGACACGCCGTTGGCCGTCTTCATCAGCCCCTGCACGATCCAGGGCTGGCGCCCGTTCTCGGCGAGCATCCAGCCGGCCGTGTTGATGAAGAAGGGCAGGATCACCACCCACGGCGCTATTCGCAGGAACCATTTGGCCTGGTCCATCCGCTTGCGGTAGAGCAGCCACCCTCCCCACAGGGCGAAGACGAAGACCAGGGTGGCCAGGTAGGCCATCACCCGCATGGACCAGTACTGAATGAAGACGTTGGGGATGTAATTCCCCGGCCCGTACTCCTTCTGGTACTGCGCATTGAGCTGGGTGAGGCCCTCCACCTTCCCGTTCGGGCTGTTGGTGGCAAGGATGGACAACAGGCTCGGGATCTCAATGATCTGGGTCGGCGTGTGGTCGTTGTTCCCCCCGCCGATCTGGAAGGCGGAGAACGAGCAGTGGCTGTCACAGGTGTTCCACTGCGCCTCGGCCGCGGCGATCTTCATCGGCTGATAGGTGGCCTCCACCACGCCGAGCTCGCTCCCGACGAACAGCGCAAGGATGACCGCCGGCAGCAGCACGGCGAGCGAGATCATGGCGGAGCGGTGGAACGCTTCGACCTGTTGCTTGCGGCGCATGTGCCACGCGGAGACGGCGAGCATGATCACCGCCCCCGTGACCAGCGAGGCCAGGAGCACGTGGATGTAGCTCCACACGAAGACGGGGTTGGTGAACAGGGCCCAGATGTTGTTGAGCTGGGGCTGACCCGTCTGGTGGTTGATCACGTAGCCGACGGGGTGTTGCATCCAGGAGTTGGCCGCCATGATGAAGGCGGCCGAGAGGATCGTGCCCGCCGCCACCAGCCAGATGGTGGCCAGGTGTGCCTTCTTCGACAGCCGGTTCCACCCGAAGATCCAGATGCCGAGGAAGGTCGACTCCAGGAAGAACGCCACCAGGCCCTCCATGGCCAGCGGGCCGCCGAAGACGTTGCCCACGAGCCGCGAGTACGCCGACCAGTTCATGCCGAACTCGAACTCCTGAATCAGCCCCGTCACGACGCCGATGGCGACGTTGATGAGGAGCAGAGCCCCGAAGAAGCGGGCGAGGCGGCGGTACGTCTCGTCCCCGTTGCGGTACCACGAGGTCTGGAGGAGCGCCACCAGAAAGGCCAATCCGATCGTCACCGGGACGAAGAGGAAGTGGTAGATGCTCGTGATGGCGAATTGCCACCGGGCGAGGTCGAGGTTCACAGTGTGTCGCTCCCTTCGGTGATGGCCGCCCTCAGCCCGCCGGGAGAGGCGCGGCCCGGGGACGGCTCGTCATGGATTGGTCGGTCGCTCATGCGCTCTTCCCACCACAGGCCGGCGTAGCGGCCGCCCGAGGCGAGGAGCTCGGTGTGGGTGCCCCGCTCGACGACCCGGCCGCCGTCGAGGACGACGATCTCGTCGACGCGCTCGAGGCCGGTGAGCCGGTGGGTGATGAAAAGTGTCGAGCGCCCTTCGGTCAGGGCGAGGAGGTCGGTGGTCAGGGCGTCGGCGGCGGCAGCATCGAGGTGCTCGGCCGGCTCGTCGAGCACGAGGATCGGGAAGTCGGCGAGGAACGCCCGGGCGACGGCCACCCGCTGGCGCTGGCCACCCGACAGCCGGGTTCCCATGGAACCGACCTCGGTGGCCAGGCCCCTGGGGAGGCCCGAGAGCCAGTCGCCGAGGCCGACGCGGGTGAGGACGCCGGCCAGCTCCTCGTCGGTGGACGAGCGTCGGCCGATCCGGAGGTTCTCGGCCAGGGTCGTGTCGAAGAGATGGGGATTCTGCTCCACCAGGCCCACCACGCGTCGCACGTCGTCCGCGGCCAGGCGTTCCATCGGGATCCCGTCGAGGGTCGCGTCTCCGGCGTCGACCGGCAGGAAGCGCACGAGCACGTCGGCCAGCGTCGACTTGCCGGCGCCGCTCGGCCCGACCAGTGCCACGCGCCGGCCCGGTCGGAGATCGAGGTCGACGCCGCGCAGCGCCGGGCGGACGGAGCCCGGATAGGAGGCCCACACGCCGCGGAGTGCGAGTGAGTGGGGACCGTCGCCCACCTGCACCGGGACGTCGGGGTCGACCACCGCCGGTGAAGCGTCCATGGCATCGAAGACGCGTCCCGCCGCCACCCGGGAGCGCTGCAGGGCCTGTGTGGCGGCGGGCAGCGGGGACACGAGCTCGAAGGCCGCCAGCGGGACGAGGGCGAGCACGGCGAGGAGCGCGCCGTTGAGCGATCCGGCATGCGTGGCGTGCACACCGAGGGTCAGCGCGCCCCAACTGGCCAGACCGGCCAGCGCGGTCGTGAGGCCCAGGCCGATGCCGGTGGTGCCGGCGCCGCGCCGCGCGATCGATCGCAGCACCCCGTCCGACGCGTCAATGCGCGCCAGCTGGCCGTCGGTCGCGCCCATGACCACGAGCTCGGGCGCTCCTTCAATGAGGTCGACGACTCCGGCCGAGAGCTCGCCTCGCGCCGTCGCCTGCCGCGACTCGGCGCGAGTGGCGAGGCGTCCCGTCAGCCATGGCACCGCGGTCGCCGAGACCAGGAGTGCGATCAGCAGCACGAGGCCCGCCTGCGGGAGGAGCCACCACATGGCGGCGACGGTCGTGACGCCGACGAGGATGGCGACCGCGAACGGCTGGATCACCCGCAGCACGACGTCCTGGAGCGAGTCGACATCGTCGACGACGCGCGCCACCAGGTCGCCGCGGCGGAAGGTGGGCAGGCCGGCGGGCGCCAGCGCCTCGAGGCTCCGGTAGACGCGCACGCGCAGGTCGGCCAGCACACGCAGCGCGGCGTCGTGACCGACCAGTCGCTCGCCGTACCGGAAGAAGCCGCGCGACAGGCCGAAGAACTGGACGCCGACGATGGCCAGCGTCAGCGAGGCCTCGGACGGGTGCTGCGAGGCGCGGGAGATCAGCCAGGCGGACGTCCCCATGAGGGCGATCGAGGCACCGATCGCCCCTGTTCCGAGGAGGGAGGCCTGGGCCAGGCGGCGGCGTGCGGCGTGGGCGATCCCGAGGGTCCGGCCCACCGATGCCGGGTGGTCACTCATGCCGGCACCAGGGCGGCGGGGAGCTCGACCACCCGGTCCGCCAGCGCGGCGAGTGCGGGTCGGTGGGCCACGATCAGTGCCGTCCGGCCACTGACCAGCGTGCGGATCGCCGAGAGCACGTCCGCCTCGGTCTCGTTGTCGAGGCTGGCGGTCGGCTCGTCCAGCAGGAGAATTGGCGCATCGCGCACGAAGGCTCGCGCCAGTGAGACGCGTTGGCGCTCTCCGGCCGAGAGGCCCGCGCCGCCCTCGCCGAGGGGCGTGTCGGCGCCCAGTGGGAGACGGCGCACGACTTCGGTCAGCCCGGCGGCGTCGAGGGCCGCCGCGACCTCGGCGTCGGAGGCATCGGCCCGGCCGAGCCGGACGTTGTCGGCGACCGAGCGCGCGAAGAGGTGCGGTCGTTGGGGTACCCAGCCGATGTGGCGCCGCCAGTCGGCCAGGTCGAGGTCGGTGAGGTGCACGCCGCCCAGCGTGACGGTGCCCGCGTCCGGGAGTCTGAGCCCGAGGATCACCGAGAGCAGGGTGGATTTGCCGGCGC
>Ga0182030_10021913_pt1 | contig 11926 bp, 12 predicted proteins | sample 812S3MmetaG_FD_121299 | JGI IMG/M metagenome (GOLD analysis project Ga0182030, IMG submission 121299) | Permafrost microbial communities from Stordalen Mire, Sweden - 812S3M metaG (Illumina Assembly) | ecosystem: Environmental > Terrestrial > Soil > Wetlands > Permafrost | place: Sweden...
CGCCATCACGTGGGCCTTTATTGTGTTGCTGCTAATTCTCATCGCCGCCTGGACCCTGTGGGCCGGACACAAGGCCAACCTTCCCTCGATGTGGGCGCCGGACTAAAAAGCATAGAAGGGACCCCCTGCTAAAGCTCGCGGCATATTGCGCCTATCTTGCGTCCTGGGTTGTGTTCGCGCTGGCCGCCGTGGTGGGCGCGCTGCCGCGTTTGCGCGGGCAGGCTTCCGTGCCGACGGCGATCAACGCGCCGATGCTTATCGGATCGCTCCTGCAGGTCTTGGCAGCATTCGCCATGACGCGCGCCATGCCAACTGGACCGCTGCACCCTGGGACGTTCGAATTGGTCGGCGCACTGCTGCTCGCGCCGCTCGGCGCGGCTCTCTTCACGTGGGCGCTTCAATCTGTTCCCAAGGACGCCGGTGCAAACACGCTCGTCACCGGAGGAGCCTACGCATGGCTGAGGCATCCGATTTATCTCGCATTTCTCGCGATACTCGTGGCCACGGGCTTTCTTATTTCCGGTGGCATGAAAATGATTCTGCCGGCGCTGCTGTACCTGGGCGGGTCCGAGTTGCGCATCGCGTCCGAAGAAAATGAACTCGTGCAAAAATTTCCCGAAGGATATGCACGGTACCGGAGTCGCACGCGCTGGCGATATCTCCCGGGGTTGAGGTAAACAACGTAAGGCACGTCGTGGGTCTATGATAGAGGCTGAGGCGCCGTGGATAACCTCGAAAAACTCATCGTCGATCTGAAAGACAGCCTGGAGCGCGAACTCGCTGCGCTGAGACACGACGTCCAGCAAGTTCAGCAAGGAGTCGCTCAACTCAACGGCCGCTTTGATACGCAGGCCGCGCGCCTGGAGCGTCACGCGGGCCTCTGGCAAACTGGCGCGCGCTGGAGCAGTCGCATGGACGCCTGGGCTGAAAAAGTGGATGCAGCGCTCGAAGCGAAAGACCACGAAATCGCGGAATTGCGCGAGCGCCTGCAGCGTCTGGAACGCCGGTCAGCATAAATCCGACGAGTCCGTTCTTGGCGATTTGGCGCTGCGCTCGATCCTGTAAACTGGAAGCTAGGAATTGGGTCCATGGACGTGTTGGCCGAAAAACTCGATTCAAAACTGCGCACCTGGAAACCGGAAACGGCGGCGCAAGTTCGCGAGCGCGTTGCTGAAGTGATCGAACTAGCCGACGACGACGTGCTCGACGTGATGCATTCCCGAGCTCGCGAGCAGGAAGTTCTGGACATTTTAGATGAGCCCTCGGCCGGGTGAGGTCTGGCTTGCGGATCTCGGCTTGGCTGCCAAGACTCGTCCTGTGATCGTGGTTTCACGTTTCGACCCCAATGCTCCTCGCGCCCTTGCTCTGTACGTTCCGCTCACGACCCAAAATCGGATGAGTCGTTACGAAGTGGCCCTGCCAAAACTCCCTTTCCTGGATCGCGACTCCTTCGCGAACGTGCAAGGGCTCGCGTCGATGCCCACTGTGCGACTGGAGCGTAAGTTGGGCCGACTGCCGGCAGCGGTCATGTCGGAATTGAGGGCCGCACTCGTGTTCGCCCTGGATCTCGGAGCATAGGACACCGGGGCGGGGGATCCGTTTCTGCGAGACAATAGTTTCAGAGCCGCCGCGACTCTCGCGTGCCGAGCTCTCCGACCTCTCAATACTTAGTGCCTCTTTTACTGAACACCAACAAAATCTCCAAAGCCTTTGGCGTGGAGCCCTTATTCCGCAATGTTTCGCTCAGCATCCACGATGGCGATCGCCTGGGATTGATCGGACCGAACGGCTCCGGGAAATCCACGCTCTTGCAGATCATGGCCGGACGTCTGGAACCCGACACGGGCGATATGGTCATTCGCGGCGGGACACGTTTGGTTTACGTCCCCCAAGACTCGCAATTTGCTCCAGGTGAATCCATCCGCACCGTGCTTCGTCGGGCGCTCGCATTGGCGAAGGTTCCCGAGTCCGAGTGGCAAGGCCGCGAATCGGAAACCATGGGACGCACGGGCTTCAAGGATCTGGACGCCGAAGCCGCGACGCTCTCGGGAGGCTGGCGCAAGCGCTTGTCGATTGCAGAAGCCTTCGTCCAACATCCGGATGTTGTTCTTTTAGATGAGCCCACGAATCACCTGGATCTCGCCGGCATCGAGTGGCTGGAAAAGTTTCTGCAAGGCGCGCCGTTCGCCTGCGTGGTGATCAGCCACGATCGCTATTTTCTCGAAAACGTCCCGACGCGCATGGCCGAACTGAATCGCGTCTACCCCGACGGCTTGTATTACGTCGACGGCAACTACAGCGCGTTCCTCGAAAAGAAGGCCGAATTCCTGCACGCCCAGTCGAAACGTCAGGACGCGCTGGAAAATCGCGTGCGCATCGAAATGGAGTGGCTGCGCCGAGGTCCCAAGGCTCGCGCGACCAAGGCCAAAGCTCGCATCGATAACGCCGGCGAGTTGATCGCCGAACTGTCCGACCTGAAATCGCGCGGCCAGACTTCCACCGCCGGATTCGATTTTGCGGCCAGCGGACGCAAGACCAAGCGCCTGATTCATATGGAAGGCGTCGGCTTTTCTTATGACGAAGGCGGCAGGCCGTTGTTTCAGGACCTCGATTTCACCATCACCTCCGGCATGCGCGTGGGACTGGTGGGAGCAAACGGCAGCGGCAAGACGACCTTGCTGCAGTTGTTCCGCGGCGAACTCCAGCCGACAAAAGGAGAGATCCAGCGTGCCGACAATTTGCGGATTGTGTACTTCGATCAGAAACGGCAGATCAATCCCGAGCTGACGCTGCGGCGCGCGCTGGCGGCCGATAGCGATTCCGTCATCTACCGCGAGCGCGTGATTCACGTAGCGTCGTGGGCGTCGCGTTTTTTGTTTACCAGCGAACAGCTCGATCAACCGGTCAGCAAGTTGTCGGGAGGCGAACGCGCACGCGTTCTCATCGCCAACCTGATGCTGGAGCCCGCCGATCTCCTGCTGCTCGACGAACCGACCAACGATCTGGATATTCCGACGCTCGAAATTTTAGAAGAGAGCTTGCTCGAATTTGAAGGAGCGCTGGTGCTGGTGACCCACGATCGCTATTTGCTGGATCGCGTCTCGACCGTTGTGCTGGGACTGGAGGAAGGCGCCAAACCTGAACGTTTCGCCGATTATTCGCAGTGGGCGGCGGAGCTCGCCGCGCGCAAGAAGGCCAAGCCGAAAGCGGCTACGCCGGCCGCTGGTGCTTCTGCGGGGTCTTCGTCGCAGAAGAGAAAACTTTCCTACATCGAAAGCCGCGAATTCGAATCCATGGAACAGAAAATCGCGGATCTCGAAGAGGCGCTGCACGAGAAACGGGCATTGTTAGAAGCCGCCGCGCTGGAGGCGACGCATAAAGATCCCCGGCGGTTGGAAACCCTGTATCAGGAGATCGAAACCGCGCAAGAGGAGATCGACACGCTGTACGTTCGATGGGGCGAGCTGGGAGAAAAAGCCGGCTCGTAAGCGCCGCCCATTTTCGCACAGCCGATTTTTGACGGTTTTCGGAGCGCTGAAACCCCCGGCGGCACCGAAATCGGCCGCGAAACCGGGATTGTTGCTTGGGGCGTGTCTTCTTAATATGAGTCTTCGCGCGAGCGTCGTGCATCCGATTAAGGCAGGGGATCCAAGATCAGGCAGCCAGGCCTAACCGAATCTTAAGAAAAGCATTCTACAATAGTAATTTCGATGAGTGGGCGGCTCGGGCGCCCGACTATGGCGGTTCGCCTGCCGGGCGCGGTAAACTGTAACTTAGCCTCTGGGAACAGCCGCAAGATCCTCGCTCAAACGCATTCCGGGAACGCCGGGCGTGCGCAAGAATGAGGAAGTTTCATCTCCTCGAAAGGAACGGACGGGTTAGTCGTAAGGTATGTCTACTACTGAGGTTTCTGCAGTCTCTTCGCTCTCAGCCAAAAATCCAAAAGCGATCGTCAACGATTTTTGCATTCAGGTTGCCACCGCCAACGGGTCCGGCAGCCAAACCGCGAATAACGTGATGATGCGCGGGATTTTCCAGATGGGGATTCCCGTCTCCGGGAAAAACATGTTCCCCTCGAACATTCAGGGGCTGCCGACATGGTTCACCATTCGCGCCAGCAAGCACGGATACATTTCGCGCAAGCGGGAAGTCGACTTCCTGGTCGCGATGAATCCGGAAACCGCGCGCGAAGACGTGATGAAGCTGGAGCCGGGCGCCGCCGTGGTTTACGACGAGCCGCTCAAGCTGAGCGAGCTCCGCAGCGACCTGCACTTTTATCCGGTGCCGTTCGACAAACTCGTCGGTCCCGTGTGCCCCGAGGCCAAGCTGCGCAAGCTGGTCAAGAACATGATTTACGACGGCATCGTCGCCTGGGTTCTCTCCATCGAAATGGAAGAGATTCACAAGGCGCTGTTCCGTCAATTCGGCCCCAAGAAAAAGAAGGCCGCCGATTTGAACTGGGGCGCGTGCCAGGCCGGTTACGAATACGCCGCCAAGACGTTCACCAAAACCGATCCCTACCGCGTGGAGCGCATGAATGCGACCGCGGGCAAAATCATCATCGAAGGCAATCAGGCCGCGGCCCTCGGATGCGTGTTCGCCGGCGTGACGTTCATCAGCTGGTATCCCATCACCCCGTCGTCGTCGCTGGTTGAATACACGATCGGCTACCTGAAGCGCTTCCGTCATGACAACGTATCCGGCAAAGCGACTTATGCCGTGGTGCAGGCGGAGGACGAACTCGCGGCGGTCGGCATGGTGCTGGGCGCAGGATGGGCGGGCGCGCGTTCGATGACCTCGAGCTCCGGCCCCGGCATCAGCCTGATGAGTGAATTCGTCGGCTTGGGCTATTACACGGAACTTCCGGGCGTGATCTTCGACGTGCAACGCGTCGGCCCGTCCACCGGACTTCCCACGCGCACCGCGCAAAGTGATATTCTTTCTACCGCCCTGCTCTCGCACGGCGATACGAAACACCCGCTGCTGTTTCCTGCATCGCCCGAGGAATGTTTCCAGTTGGCGATGGAGGCGTTCGAGCTGGCGGAATTCTTCCAGACCCCCGTGTTTGTCATGCTGGATCTCGATCTCGGTATGAACAGCTGGATGGCGGATCCGTTCGCTTATCCGACGAAAGATATCCATCGCGGGAAAGTGCTCGGCAAGGAAGACCTCGAGCGGCTTGGCGGTTTCGCGCGTTACAAAGATGTCGACGGCGATGGCGTCGGCTATCGCACGCTGCCCGGCACGGATCATCCGCAGGCCGCCTACTTTACGCGCGGCAGCGGCCACAACGAAAAGGCCCAATACAGCGAGCGCGAAGACGATTACGTCAACAACATGGATCGCCTGAAACGCAAGTTCGAGACGATTCGCACCAAGCTTCCCGCGCCCGTCGTCGAATTGAAGGAAAAGGCCAACGTTGGCATCATCGCCTTCGGCTCCTCGCACTATGCGGTCGAGGAATGCCGCGATCAGTTGCTGGCCGAGCATGGCGTCGAAACCAGCTACTTGCGGCTGAGGGCCTATCCTTTTTCCGACGAAGTCCGCAAATTTATCGACGCTCATGATCACGTCTATGTGATCGAGCAGAATCGCGACGCGCAAATGCTCGGACTCATGCGGCTGGATTTCGATCCGCCGGAGATCGCGAAACTGAGAAGCATCCGTTATTACGGCGGTCTGCCGCTGGACGCGCGGACCCTGTCCGAAGAATTTATCCGCCAGGAGGGCATGTGAGCACCACCGTTACGCCGCCACCACCGAAGAAAGTCAATCGCATCGGCCTGGAGGTCCTGAATTATAAAGGCTCCAAGACCACTCTGTGCGCCGGTTGCGGCCACAACGCCGTCTCCGAGCGCATCGTGGAATCTTTTTACGATCTCGGCATTCAACCGTGGAACGTCGCGAAGTTTTCGGGCATCGGCTGCTCTTCGAAATCTCCGGCGTATTTCCTGGGTCTCTCGCACGGATTCAACTCGGTCCACGGACGCATGCCGGCGGTCGCGACGGGCGCGCTGCTGGCCAATCGCAGCATTCTCGGCATCGGCGTCAGCGGCGATGGCGATACCGCCTCCATTGGCCTGGGCCAGTTCATGCACCTGCTGCGCCGCAACCTGCCGTACATTTACATCATCGAAAACAACGGCGTGTATGGTTTGACAAAAGGTCAGTTTTCGGCCACGGCCGACGTCGGATCGAAAGCTAAGACCGGCAGCGCCAACGAACTGCCGCCCTTCGATTGCTGCATGCTGGCGCTGCAATGGGGAGCCACGTTCGTGGCGCGCACTTTCTCCGGCGATAAGAAGCAATTGACGGCGCTGCTGAAGGCCGCCGTGGCGCACAAGGGACTCGCCGTCATCGACGTGATTTCTCCGTGCACCACGTTCAACGATCACGAAGGGTCCACCAAGAGCTACAGCTACGTGAAGGATCACGAGGAAGCCATCCACGAGCTGGATTTCGTCCCATATTATGAGGATATCTCGGTGGAAATCGAGGAAGGCACCGTGCAAGATGTAAGAATGCACGATGGCTCCCACTTGCGCATCAAGAAACTGGAGCGCGACTACAACCCGTGTGACAAAATGGCAGCGCTCAAGGCCATTGAAGAGGCCAACAACAGCGGCGTGGTCCTCACCGGCCTGTTCTACGTCAACCCGGAGAAGCCCACGTTTGTCGACATGTTGAACATGGTGGACGCTCCGCTCGCCACTTTGCCCCAGTCGGTCACCCGTCCCGGCCAGGATACGCTCGACCAGGTGATGGAAGAGCTGCGCTAGCCGCTCGATCAAGGTGTAGAGCTGCGCTAGCCGCTCGATTAGGTTTGGAAGAGCTGCGCTAGTTTCGGCGGCTATTTCTGCGACTCCGCGCATCTCCATCCGCATCCCGTGGTGCCGCAACCACGAAAGTGCGAAAATGTGGTTGGTCATGCGGAGCCTTGGGAAATGCGCGCGCCGGTGTTGGCCGGTGGTGGGAGCGGCTGTATTTGCCGCGCTTACCGCGTACGTGTCTTTCGCTGCGCCTGAAGATCCCACGGGGGCTGCGGTCGCCGATTTGAAGGTTGCGATCGCTCAATTGCAAGGCAAGCAAAGCGGCAACGGACCCGCTTCCCTGCAAGTTCTGGCGCCTAAATTGCCGCAGCTTGCCGATTACATCGCATGGTTCCTGGCTTCGGCGCAGTTTGACGCCGAATCCTACACCGACGTTCCCGCGACGCTGCAGCGGGTGTTCGCGCAATCGCCGCCATCGCCGCTGGTGTGGCGTGCGGCCCTGCTCACCTCGCGTGCCGATCTGCAACTGGGGCGCTCTCACGACGCGGTCGCGCTGCTCCGCAAATATTACGACAAGCTTCCGCAACCGCAAGGCGATCTCGCTCTGGCGACGGCCTTCGCCGCCGATAACGATTTGCCGAACGCCGCCGCCTACGATCAGCGCGTGTATTATGGATATCCGCTGGCGCCGGAGGCCGCGCAGGCCGAGGCCGATCTCGCGAAGCTCCGCGACCAGTTGGGCGATCGCTACCTGCCGGTTGCCGGCAACGCTATGTTGGCCCGCGCGCTGAAGCTGGTCGATCTGAATCAGCCCGAGCGAGCGCGCAAGGAACTCGTGGCCCTGGTGCCGCAGCTCACCGGAGCCGAGCGCGATCTGGCGCGCGTCGAAATCGGCGTCGTGGATTATCAACGCAAGCAGACTGTCCCCGCGCAAGCGTATTTGAAAGGCCTCGAGCTCAGCCCCGGAGAAGCCGATGCCGAGCGTCTCCACTATCTTTTGTTGTGCGCGCGCCGCCGCGAGGATCGCGCCGCCATGAACGAGATTGTCGAACAGCTGGGCGAACAATATCCCGCCTCGCGCTGGCGCATGGAATCGCTATGGGCGTTGGCAAGCAGCTATCTGGCTGAGAATCAACCCGCCAATTACGAGCCTCTCTATCGCCTCTGCTACGAAAGTTTCCCGGCCGATCCTCGTGCCGGCGAATGTCACTGGAAGGTGGCCTGGTCGCATTACTTGCGCCGCGCGGATGACGCGGGCGAGTACCTGCGCGAGCAGTTGTCTAAATTTCCAGCGTCGGAGGAAGTTCCCGGAGCTTTGTATTTTCTCGCGCGCCTCTCCGAATCCGGGGGTGATGCCGAGGCCGCCCGTAGTTACTACAACGAGATCGTTCGCGAATATCCCGGTCACTATTACACCGCGCTCGCGCGCGAACGGCTGGCGTCCACGCCGGCGGCCGCACGCCCAGCCGTTGCCCGAGCCGATTCCTCGCAACACAATAATCGAGCCGACGAATTCCTCCGCACCGTGGCGTTTCCGGTGCGTGCGCGCACTCCCAGTTTTCTGCCCAACGCCCTCGCGAAGAAACGCATGGAGCGTGCCCGCATGCTCTCCGCCGCCGGCCTTGAGGATTGGGCCGAAGGCGAGCTCCGTTACGCCGCACAATACGAAGATCAGCCGCATGTGATCGCGCTCGAACTGGCCACCGAACAAACCCATCGCGATCTCTACGCGCAGGCGCTACGCTACGTGAAGCGCTACACCGGCGATTATCTGCGCTTTCCCATCGACGCCGCGCCCACGGATTTCTGGCACTTCGCGTTCCCCGTGCCCTTTCGGGCCGACTTCGAGCGCTCCGCGCGCAAGAACAATCTCGATCTTTTTTTGTTGACCGCTCTCGCCCGTCAGGAATCGGAGTTCGATCCGAAGGCCGTCAGTCCTTCGAGCGCTCGCGGTTTGACGCAACTGCTTCCCGCGACCGGTCGCGAACTGGGGCGCCGCCTGCAGATCAAGGCGTTCACCACCGCCAGCTTATTTCAGCCGGCCGTGAATGTGGACCTGGGCGCATACTACTTGCGCTCCATCGCCGACGCTTTCGATGGACGTTGGGAAGTCGCTCTTGCGGGCTACAATGCCGGCCCCAACCGCGCCAAAGCATGGCTCACATGGGCCGATTTCCGCGAGCCCGCCGAGTTCATCGAGACCATCCCCTTTCGCGAAACGCGCAACTACGTGCAGATCGTTTTGCGCAATGCCGATCTTTACCGCCGCATTTACGGTCCCACAAAAGCTGAGAGCGCAGATCCGCGAAAGTGATGAGCCCAACGAAAAGCGGATCCCTCGACTTCGCTCGGGATGACATTCACAGAAGCTATGCTATTTGAATGGGGACTCGCCACGTAGCCACGCCACCTCGCATCACCAAGGAGTCGCTCTTCAATCTCCCGCCCGCCGCCGAATCGCCTGCGCGTTTTCGCAGCCATCGCGCCGCTGCCATGACGGAGAGCGTGATCCGCGAAATGTCGCGTGTGGCGAATCGCTATAAGGCGATCAACCTCGCGCAAGGATTCCCGGATTTCGAGGCGCCTGCGGAAATCAAGGCCGCCGCGTGCGACGCGATTCATCGCAACATCAATCAATATCCCATCACCTGGGGAGCGAAACCCCTGCGCGACGCCATCGCCGCCAAGTACAAGCGGCACTACGCGCTGGATTTCGATCCCGAGCGCGAGGTCACGGTTTGCTGCGGGGCGACGGAGTGTATGATCGCCGCCATGATGGCCATTATGGACCCCGGCGATGAAGTGGTCGCGTTCGAGCCCTTCTACGAAAACTATGGACCCGATTCGATCTTCTGCGGAGCCAAGCTGAGCCTCGTCAAACTCCACGGGCCCGATTGGACGTTCGATCCCGACGAACTGCGCAAGGCCTTTTCGCCGCGCACGAAAGCGATCATCCTCAATACTCCGAATAATCCCACGGGACGCGTCTTCACGCGCCAGGAGCTCGAAGCGATCGCGGCCCTGTGCCAGGAATTTGATACGCTCGCCATCACCGACGAAATCTACGAACACATCGTCTTCGACGGCGCGCGGCACATTCCCATCATGACGCTGCCCGGCATGCGCGATCGCACCGTGCTCATCAGCAGCTTGAGCAAGACGTACACAGTTACCGGATGGCGCGTCGGCTGGGTGCTGGCGAGTCCCGATCTCAGCGATTCCATCCGTAAGATCCACGATTTTCTGACGGTCGCCGCCGCGGCGCCCCTGCAAGCCGGAGGCGTCACCGCGCTTGCGATGCCTGACGATTTCTACGCGGGCATCAGTCGCGAGTATCAAAAGAAGCGCGACATGATGCTCACCGCGCTCACCGATGCCGGATTCCGCTGCTATCGCCCGCAAGGCGCGTATTACATCATGACGGATATCTCGGACTTCGGCTTCCCGGACGACATCACGTTTATGGCGTATCTTGCCGAACACGCGGGCGTGGTCGGCGTGCCCGGATCGTGCTTTTTTAAAGATCCCGAATCCGGGGCGCAAAACGTACGCTTCTGTTTCTGCAAGAAATATGAGACCCTTGAGGCGGCTAAAGATCGCTTGAAAAAACTCGCAATCTAGGCGGATGCTGAAAAACAGGAGATCCTGCTCGATTACTCTCGCGGTTCGGTTTGAGGCTTCCTTACTTCCAGCGGCGTAGCTGAGCCGCGACAGTGATGGAGCGGGGTTTGATCGAGCTTTTCAACACCGCGTAAAGGGGGACCGTAATCATGTTGCCCGCATATCTCCTACCCGAGCAGATCGCCTCTGAAGGCGGACAGGGCGCGCACATCGCTTTGGACCATGCGCTGGACCAGTTCCACGTGCCGCACGTAAAGCTGACGCTGGGAATCACCAGCATCCTGGAACGCGAAAACCTGGCCGTCGATGTCTGCGGTTCAGCCGATGGCGAACACTGGAGGCGCCTGGCGGCGTTTCCTCGTAAATCGTTCTGTGGGACCTACACGCTGACGCTCGATTTAGCGCCGCACCGCGACGTCAAGTACCTGCGCACGGAATGGAGGATGGATCGCTGGAGCCACGAGGAATCGAAACCCGTGTTCGGCTTCTATGTTTGGGCGGAGCACCTGCATCTGAAGGCGCTGCAAGCCGCTTCGTGAATTACAACCGATTCATCAAACTCGCGGCATAGCCCGCGCCGAAGCCGTTGTCGATATTGACCACGGTCACGTTGCTCGCGCAACTGTTCAACATCCCCAGCAGCGCCGCGAGCCCCTGGAAGCTGGCGCCATAACCGATGCTTGTCGGGACCGCGATCACCGGGACGTTCACCAATCCGCCGACGACGCTCGGCAGCGCGCCTTCCATCCCCGCGCACACGATCACCACGCGAGCCTCAGTTAATTGGTCTCGGCTGTTCATGAGCCGGTGAATCCCCGCCACGCCGACGTCGGTCAGCGTGATCACTTCGTTGCCCATCACCTGGGCCGTCACTTGCGCTTCTTCCGCTACGGGCAGATCGCTGGTGCCCGCGCACACGACGGCGATTTTGCCTTTCCCGAGTACGTCGCGATCGCGCCAGAAGCGCAGCGCCCCGGAGGCAGGGAAGAACTCGCCGCCGGAGTGTTCTTTTAGGAGTCTCTCTGCGACACTCGCGTCTGTTCTCGTAACCAACACGTTACGCGCTTGCGCGAGCAGAGCCGCCGCGATGGACGAAATCTGATCCGGCGTTTTACCTTTTCCGAAAATCACTTCGGGCATGCCGTGGCGAATGGCACGATGATGGTCGACCTTGGCAAAGCCCAAGTCCTCGAAAGGCATGTGGCGCATGCGTTCCATCGCCGCATCGATGCCGGTTGCTCCGGAACGCACCTCATCGAGGAGAGAGCGCAATACTTTTTCATCCATACGTCTTCAGAATAGCGGAGCGAGGACGGACCAAGCGGAATCGATCTCCGCTAGTTTTTCGTCGACTGCGGTTCGGGGCCGCGTAGGATGTTCTTGGGCCACCTCTCGAACGCCAGCAGCAAGAAGAACACGAGCACCGACAGCGACGACACGATCGTCCACGGCTTTCCCGCCATCGAAAATGCGAACGGGATCGGCGTCGACAGCAACGTCGCCACGCTTCTGGAGATCTGATTCGTGGATCGATA
>Ga0182030_10021914_pt1 | contig 11926 bp, 11 predicted proteins | sample 812S3MmetaG_FD_121299 | JGI IMG/M metagenome (GOLD analysis project Ga0182030, IMG submission 121299) | Permafrost microbial communities from Stordalen Mire, Sweden - 812S3M metaG (Illumina Assembly) | ecosystem: Environmental > Terrestrial > Soil > Wetlands > Permafrost | place: Sweden...
GAATATGGATTTTTATATAATTGTGATTATGCTATTATAATAAGAGGTATCCCAATCACTATTTCCAAAAATCCGGCGCTTGATTCTTTACTATTTAAAATAGCAGCAAATACTTCAACAGCGAGAATTGGTTCAGTGGAAATAGAAGGTTGTACTTCCCCTTTGAAAACGGTATTATATCAGTATGGACAATTGACGGGTATAAACGGGACATCTCAAAATGATATAGAAGTTATGCCAAACCCATTCACAAATGAGATTTATGTTAATATACCTTCTGATTGTAATGAATGTAAAGTTACCATAACGGATTTATCAGGAAGGGACATTTATAATAATATATTGAATACCGGGAATAATGAGATAGATTTGCCGCAGATCGTGTCCGGATTTTACTTATTAAATATTTCCGGAAACAATGTAAATTATTCTACTAAGATTATAAAGGAATAGGAAGGAATATAGGAATTTAACATCATATCTTAATCAAATTATAAAAATTGTGATCCGAAACAAATCATATCCTGTAATTGAAAACATTGAAATCACTGATATTGCAGCTGAAGGCAATGCCATTGCACATGTTGATGGCAAAGTATTATTTGTACCCAAAGCCATTCCCGGTGACATTGTAGATGTGCAGATCAGGCGCAAAAGAAAAAGCTACATGGAAGGTACTATTGTCGCTTTGAAAAAAAAATCAGATCAAAGAGTAAACCCTTTCTGTGCTCATTTTGGAACTTGCGGGGGTTGTACCTGGCAACATTTACCTTATGCAGAACAACTCAGATACAAGCAAAAGCAGGTAATTGATAATTTTCAGCGCATAGGTAAAACCGAAATCGGGGAGATCATTCCCATTCTCCCTTCAGAAAAAACGATGTATTACCGAAACAAGCTTGAGTATACTTTTTCAAACAAGCGTTGGTTAACAGAAGAAGAAATCGCTACCGGGGCAATCATTGACCCACAGCCTGCATTGGGTTTTCATATTCCCGGCATGTTTGATAAGGTTTTTCCTGTGGAGGAATGCTTTCATCAACCGGATCCATCCAACCAGATCAGGTTGACTGTCAAAGATTACGCGATAGAAAACAACCTGGACTTTTTTGATATCAGAGGAAAAAAAGGATTTCTAAGAACACTGATTATCCGCGATACTGCCAATGGTGAGGTGATGGTTATTCTTGCTATGTTTTATGAGGACAAAGAAAAACGTGAAAAATTATTAGATTATTTAAAAAATAAATTTCCTTCTCTTACTTCACTTCAATACGTAATCAATCCCAAGCTAAATGATACCCTTACCGATCTTAAAATAATCACCTATTTTGGCCGGGATTATATTATGGAAGAAATGGAAGACCTGAAATTCAGGATTGGTGCGAAATCATTTTATCAGACGAACAGTCATCAGGCATATCGTCTTTATTGTATTGCGCGTGATTTTGCCGGTTTGAAAGCTAACGATATCGCTTATGACTTATATACAGGAACCGGCACCATTGCCAATTTCTTAGCGCGTCAATGTAAAAAAGTAATTGGCATCGAATATGTGCCGGAAGCCATTGATGATGCAAAGATCAATTCACAAATCAACAACATCAACAATACACTCTTTTTTGCAGGAGATATGAAAGATGTGCTTACAGAGTCATTTGTCAATCAATATGGGCATCCTGACGTGTTGATTCTTGATCCGCCAAGATCCGGAGTGCATGAGAAGGTAATTGATACAATCAAATATGCCAATCCCGATAGACTCGTTTATATAAGCTGTAATACAGCCACTCAGGCAAGGGATATTAATTTATTATCATCCGTATATAAAGTTTCAAGAGTTCAACCGGTAGATATGTTTCCTCATACTTTTCATGTAGAGAATGTAGCATTACTGGAAAAAAAATGATTTAAAATATCTGATACGGGCAGTTATTATTCAATGGTGACATTTAAACCTCTGATAATTAACTGATCCCTCATGGCTTTTAAAAAGTTTTTATTGCCTTTTTTAATATCACATTGTCCCTTTTGATGAGTCAGATAGGCACATTGTTCTGCCTGAACCTTTTCATGCATGCAAATTTCCATCAATGCATTAATGACAAATTCAAAGGTATTGATTTCGTCATTATGAAGCGTCAGAAAATGATCGGAAATACCTCCGCTATCAGGATCCATTACTTCATCCGGATTGGGATTAACTTTTGGATTCTTTTTCAGATTCATATAAAATAATTTTCAACTTCAAATATACATCATAAACATTTAATTAAACATATATAAAATGAAAAATCAACGCCTTCTTCTTTATTTAAAATTGCTGTTTAAATAAAGAAAAAGTCATTTAATTATTGGAAAATTAAAAATAATTGTATTTTTGCACTCCCCAATTTCAGGGAGTGTAAAAATTAGGGGATCTCGGAAAAGAAATTTTCGGGATGTCTATTTGTAAATTGTTAATTAAAAGCTTAATACAGTGAATACATTAAGTTACAGAACTATTTCGGCGAACAATACAACTGTCAGAAAAGAATGGGTTGTGATTGATGCCAGTAATCAGATATTGGGACGCTTATCGTCAAAAGTTGCCAGAATTTTAAGAGGTAAACTTAAAGCAAGTTTCACTCCACATGTAGATTGCGGAGACAATGTAATTATTATTAATGCCGAAAAGATTCGTCTTACCGGTAAAAAGTGGACAGACAGAGAACATTTTCATTATACCGGTTATTTGGGTGGACAGGTTATTCAATCTCCCGCTGATATATTTGCTAAAAGTCCTGGCAGATTAATTGAAAAATCAGTACGTGGTATGCTTCCCAAGAACAAATTGGGAAATGCAATCATTAAAAACCTTCATGTTTATTCGGGAACTGAACACAAACATGAAGCCCAACAACCCAAGACGATTGACTTAAATACTATTAAGTAAAATATTTATGGAATTAATTAATACCATTGGTAGAAGAAAAAGAGCTGTTGCACGCATATATGTTCGTGATGGCAAAGGTCAGATTACAGTTAATGACAGGAAAGTTGAAGAATATTTTACAACCACGCAGCTTTTATATATTGTAAAACAACCGCTTTCATTACTTAATGTAAGTGAAAAGTTTGATATAAAAGCCAATATTGATGGTGGCGGTTTTAAGGGACAGGCTGAGGCTCTCAGGTTAGCAATATCAAGAGCATTGGTAAAAATGAACCCTGAAAACAAACCATCTCTTAGGACAAATGGATTTCTCACACGTGATCCCCGGGAAGTTGAACGTAAAAAACCAGGGCGTCCAAAAGCTCGTAAGAGATTCCAGTTCAGCAAACGTTAAACGTATGCAGATTTAGTTTAGTATCTAAATTGCTAAGACTCTCCTTTAATGAGACTACTCAGCAATTGATCATATACAGAATGTAAACTTTAAACAAAAAATAAATGCCAAAAGTAAATTTTGAATTATTATTAGATGCAGGAGTGCATTTTGGTCACCTGAGAAGAAAATGGAACCCTGCCATGGCTCCTTATATATTTATGGAGAAGAATGGTATTCATATTATTGATTTGCAAAAAACAGCTGTAATGCTTGAAGATGCTGCAAGCGCTATGAAACAAATTGCAAAATCGGGAAGAAAAATTCTTTTTGTAGCTACAAAAAAACAAGCGAAGGATATTGTTGCTGAAAAAGTAAAACAAATCAATATGCCATACGTAACGGAAAGATGGCCCGGTGGTATGCTAACGAATTTCCCCACAATCAGAAAAGCTGTAAAGAAAATGTCTTCTATTGATAAAATGGCTACTGATGGCACATTTGAAACTTTATCAAAAAGAGAAAAACTACAGATTGGTCGTCAGAGAGCTAAGCTCGAAAAGAATCTTGGAAGTATTTCCGATCTTACCCGTTTACCAGCGGCTCTTTTTGTTGTTGATATTTCTAAAGAACATATTGCAGTGCGTGAAGCAAAACGCTTAGGGATTCCTGTTTTTGCAATGGTGGACACAAATTCAAATCCCAATTCCGTTGATTTTCCAATTCCTGCTAATGATGACGCTTCAAAATCAATATCTTTAATAGTGGATGTGGTTTGCGAATCCATTCAGGAAGGATTAACTGAAAGAAAAGTTGAAAAAGACAATGAACCGGTTATTGAAAAGAAGACCGAGAAAAAAGAAATAAAGAAAAAATCGAAAGATATATCTAAACCTGCTACTGTTGAAGTATTTGAAGAACTTGAAATTGCAGGCGCCATAAAGCCAGAACCTAAGAAGATTCCTATTAAAAAGAAATCAAAATTAGCAGAAGAATAAATTTAAAAAGCAATATATGTCACAAATCAGTACAGCAGATATAGCTAAATTAAGAAAAATGACCGGAGCCGGAATGATGGATTGTAAAAAGGCTTTGGAAGAATCTAATGGTGATTATGAAAATGCAACCGCCATAATCCGTAAAAGAGGACAGCTTGTTGCCAGCAAACGCGCTGACAGAGACGCAACAGAAGGAGTTGTATTGGCGGCTATTTCTAAAGATGGAAAATTTGGAGCCGTTACAGCATTAAATTGCGAAACTGACTTTGTTGCAAAAAATCAGGATTTCACCAATCTGGCTGAAAAAATAATTAACGCTGCCATTGAAAAACAACCTGCCGATTTAGAATCTCTAAAAAATATTACTTTTGATGGTCGGAAAATAGCAGATCATATCATTGAAAAGATAGGTGTTACCGGCGAAAAGATGGATCTTAGCTTTTTTGGTTCCATTAAAGCTGAAAAAGTGGTTTCATATATACATCCCGGGAATGGATTGGCTACTGTTGTAGGATTTAATAAATCAGGTTTAAAGGATCAGGTTTATAAAGATGTGGCCATGCAGGTTGCTGCCATGAATCCGGTTGCTATTGATAAATCTGATGTGCCTGCTGATAAGCTTGAAAAAGAAAAGGAAATAGGTCGTGAAAAAGCCCGCGCAGAAGGCAAACCTGAAAATATGATTGAAAAGATTGCTGAAGGTATGCTGAATAAATTCTTCAAAGAAAGCACCTTGTTAAATCAGGATTTTATTAAAGATAATAAAAAAACTGTAAAACAATATTTGCAGGAAGCGGATAAAAATATAATTGTTACTGGGTTTAAAAGATATATTCTAAAAGATTAATTTTTAAAATCATATATTAACTAAGGCAGTAAACATATACTGCCTTTTTTTTTAAGAGATGAACCGGGCATATGAAAAATTATTTTTTTGTTTTGATCACATTATTTTTCAGCTTGTATGAGGCGAATTCTCAGGAAGCGATGGATTATTGGACTAAAAGTCTTTCTCAATTAAAAGACGAAAAAGATTATATTGGAGCCGTAGAAAGTCTGAATAAACTTCTGGAATATAATTCTTCTATCCCTGAAGCTTATTACAACAGGGCTATTGCTAAAATCATGCTCGGTGACTTTAAAGGTGCCTGTTCGGATTTTAACCTTACAAAAATATTTGACAATGTCACTAAAGACAAGAATAAACTTATAAAAAGAGCGCCAGATTACATTGATTACTACTGTAATAAAGACTACCTGTTAAATCTCATGCATAAATATTTTTACAAAGGAGTGAAGTTAGATCCGGAACATGATAATCGTCCTTTCTACACGATGCGTGACACATTGAGAGGAGCTCTTCGTCCTGAACGTGCATGCTTTGATGTTACGTATTATGATTTGAATGTACGAATTCTTCCTGTTACAAAAAGAATAAAAGGGAAAAATGATATTTATTTCAGAGTCATCCATGCTACTAAAACGATCCAGATAGACCTTTTTGAACGATATGATATTGAGAAAATAGAATGGAATGGTCAGCTTTTAGCATATGAGAGAAGATATGACGCTATATTCATTAAGTTTTCTGATTATCTTCCTGCCGGCTCGAAACAAATGATCAGTATAACCTATTCAGGTAAACCCAGAAAAGCACCAAATCCACCATGGGACTGCGGCTTTGTCTGGAAAAGAGATAAAGATCATAACCGCTGGGTCGGCGTATGTTGTGAGCAATATGGCGCCAGCTCGTGGTGGCCGAATAAAGATCATCTGTCAGATAAATGCGATTCCATGCAGATATCAATAGAAACACCAGGTAATTTACCGGTTATTTGCAATGGCGTATTCAGAAAATCCACCAAACTTGAAGATGGATATACCCGTCATACATGGTTTGTTAGTTATCCCATCAATAATTATGATGTCACTTTCTATTGGGGTAATTATCAGCATATTCCCGATACAGTGGTTTTTCAGGGAGATACTTTAAAAGGCAATTATTATGTATTACCGAATAATTACGAGAGGGCAAAAAAATATTTTAAACAAACAGGAGAGGTGGTTAAATTTTATTGCGCGGCTTTTGGAAGATACCCTTTCTGGAGAGATGGATTTGGTCAGGTGGAATCTCCTTATGAAGGGATGGAAAATCAGGAAGCTATTGCATATGGTAATTCGTTCGGTGATGATACCTCAAGGGATTATCATTGTAAAAAATATGATCCTATCATCGTTCATGAATTTGCTCATGAATGGTGGGGAAATTCTGTTACCGCTTCCGATATGGCTGATGCCTGGTTGCATGAGGGATTTGCCACCTATGCTGAACTTATGTTTCTTGAACGTAAAATAGGATATGATGAATATAGGATCGAATTAAAGAAAAACAGAGATCGTATTTATAACTTCTGGCCAATGATTGAAAATTATAATGTGAATGAAAATGCGATGGCGAGCAGTGATATTTATATGAAAGGATCAGCAGTGCTTGATAATCTGAGATCAACCATTAATAATGATTCCGTATTCTTTAAAATATTGCATGATTTTCCTGAGAAATATAAATACCAGGTTGTGAACACCCATAATTTTGTGGACTTTGTGGACAGTATGACCGGTGATAATTATATGCCTTTTTTTAATAAATTCTTATATGAAACTACTTTACCTGTTTTAAAATATAAATATGAACGCATGGGAGATAGTACCCTGTTGTCTTATAAATGGGCGGAAGTTGAAAATGGGTTTAAAATGCCGGTATGTATAAAAGTTAATGACAAAAAAAGCATGAGATTAGATGTTACCACCGAGTGGCAGACGATCTTACTGGAAGATGCTAAAAAATTCGGAATATATACACAGTGGTCGGAAGATGATGGAGCCCTAAAGAATGCATATACTTATTTCTGGACAGAGAAAGAAAGCGAGTAACCTTATTCAAACGAAAACAAGATGACTTTAATTATTATCATTATAACCTGTATTGTTTCCTTTATTTGTTTTAATGATTCAACATGGTTTCGAAAATTGCAATTTAATCCTTATCAGGTTTATCACCGAAAGGAATATTACCGTTTGCTGACCCATGGGTTTGTTCACGCGGACTGGATTCATTTAATAGTAAATATGTTTGTACTTTATTCTTTTGGTGAAGGGGTAAAATATTATTTTAACACGTATTCAACCGGAATTCTCAGGTATCCGGAGTTGGTTTATCTGGTTATTTATTTAACTTCTATTCCATTTGCGTCATTGTCTACTTTAAGAAAGCATAAGGATGATGTCTGGTATAACTCAGTGGGTGCTTCAGGTGCTGTTTCAGCGGTTCTTTTTATTTGTATCTTCTTTGACCCCTGGAGAAAAATATTTTTATTTGCAATTATTCCTATTCCCGGGATTTTATTTGGAATAGGCTATTTGTATTACTGTCACTATATGGGTAAAAAGGCAGGGGACAACATCAATCATGATGCGCATTATCTCGGTGCTGTCTATGGCTTTTTCATACCGGTAATTATCAATTACAAATTTATTACTATTTTTCTTGATCAGTTGTTGTCCGTTTTCAAATAAAGGTATTCAGGTTGATAAAAATAGTAATCTAATAATAGAGAAATGAATAAGGCTGTGTTTATTGACAGGGATGGCGTAATAAATAGCGATGAAGGACATTATTATATTTATAAAACTGAAGATTTTAAAATAAATGAAGGTGTGATTCCTTCGCTGAAAATGCTCCAGGAAGCAGGGTACCTGCTTATTGTAATTTCCAATCAGAGTGGTATTGCAAAAGGTTTATATTCCAAAACGGACACCGATAAGATTCACGATTCCCTTAAAAATATGATGGCAAAAGAAAAAATACAATTGACTGAAATATATTATTGCCCTCATCATCCTGATCAGGGAAGATGTATCTGTAGGAAACCTGATTCATTAATGATAGAAAAAGCCATAGCACGTTTTGATATTGATATAAAAAAATCTTTTTTGATTGGCGATTCGGCAAGAGATGTTGAGGCAGCCCTGAAAGTAGGGCTAAAAGGTATAAGGGTTCATAAAAACACTAATATTTATGAAGTTTGTTCATCCTTTATCCATATCTGAAACCCACTACAGTTATATCATCAATCTGCTCCAGTGCTCCTTTCCATTCAAGATGTTTCTTAATCAGAATATCTTTTTGTTCAATCATTGGTTTGGTATGAATTTCAGCCAATAATTTTTTAAAACCAACCGATAAAAATTTAGTTTTGTTTTTTTCACCAAGCTGATCCTGGTATCCATCTGAAAACAAATATATCCGGTCATTTTTTTCCAAAGCAAATTCTTTTCTGGTAAAGGATTTTTCGACATTGGGATGCATTCCAACCGGTAATCTATCTGCATCTAAAATTGTCAATTCATTGTTTCTGAATAACCACAAAGGGTTATGTGCTCCGGAAAACTCAAGATGATTCTTTTTCCCATCAATAATACATAAGGCAATATCCATCCCATCTTTATTTTGATTATCTTTATCCTTCTGGTGTAAAGATTCAATAATATAATATCTCAATTTATTTAAAATGCTTTCTGTATGAAACGATTCAACATGCAAATCATTAATAATTTCATTAAGAAATGAAATCCCCAACATGCTCATAAAAGCGCCAGAAACTCCATGCCCGGTGCAATCAGCTACTGCCAGTAATAATTTATCGTCTTTCTGTGTCATCCAGAAAAAATCACCGCTGACAATATTTTTAGGAAAATAAATAATAAAGTGTTCGGCTAGCATTTCGCTTATATACGTAGGAGGAGGTAATATAGCAGACTGTATCCTGCTTGCATAATGGATGCTGTCTGTTATTTTTTGATTTAAAATCAGTGTCAAAGCATGTTGTTTTTCAATTTCAACATTCTGACGTTTGATTTCCTCATTACTTTTTTCAAGCAACCTGTTGGCGCGCTTCTTATCTCTGAGTTGTTTAAAAATGATCACTAACGAAATTCCTCCCAGAGATACAATTAGAATTAATGCCAGAATAATCAGTTTGCGGCGTTTCTCAACAGCCTGTTGTGCCTGAAGTTGTAGATCTTTTAACTGCTTTTCTTTATTAAGCAGATTAATCTGTAATTGTTTTTCTACGTTAACCAGAATTACTTCCTGTAATGTATCAGTTGTTGCTTTTAAAACTTTTTTGGTATTGACGGCAGTTTCCTCAGCATGCATCGTTCTAGACTGAAATTCATTGATCTGCTGTTTTTGCTGATGTCCTGAAATAGTAGCTGCAAGTTCAAAAAATTCCTGCGACTTATTCGAATCTCCTTTTTTCTTATAACTTTCAGAAATGGTTGAATAGCACAATTTCAAATTGTTCATATCATTCAATTCTTTAGCAAGTGAGATGCTCTCATTCAATAAGGTTATTGATTCATCCAGTTTTCCAATACTCTGATAGGCTGTAGCTTCATTAATCAGATCGGCCAGCAATTCTGATTTCTTATTTATCTGTCTGTCTAAGCTAATTGATTTTGTCAGGAAGGTGATGGCATTCTCATAATCCTGCTTTTCAATATAAATTGAGCCAATATTTGAACATAGAACACGAACAGCATTCGTGTTTCCATTATCTTCATTATACTTGATGGATTCTTTAAAAGTCTCTATAGCATTGATTAAGTCTTCATTCTGCCAATACAGATACCCAAGTTTATTTAAATATTTAAGTAATTCATTTTTATTTATTTCCTGTTTGTATTTTTGTACATATGAAGCACATTCATTGATTTGTTTCTGAATATTGTCCTGTCCAAATAAATGAATTTGTAAACTGATTGTCAATAAAATACAAAATGTTTTTATTTTAAATTTAATCATTTGAATATTATTTTATTCCATTAGTACGTCAGGTGTATACCTAAGGTTGCATCACAAGGAATGAATAAATTATTTTAAAAACATGAACTCATTTCGGAAATTTTTATCGGAATTTTTATTGTAAATCTGGCTCTACTACCTTTACCTAGTCTGTTTCCGACAATCAAAGAAGCGAATAACTCCTCAGGATTTGGCATGTTATCTTCGTAGATTACCTGACATTATCCAATGCCAAATTTAATTCTAAAATATTAATTCTTCGTTCACCAAATATAGAATATTGAAGTTCTTCTGTCTTATCTACAATAAGTTGTTTAACTTTTTGTTTTTGCGTTTCATTAAAGTTTCTTGCTTTTACCACTCTTTCTAATTGCAGAAAAGCAGCTTCGGGTGAAATGTGCGGATCAAGACCGCTTGCCGATGCAAATATCATTTCTTTTGGAATAGCCATCGTATCGGTAATTGAATTCTTTGTAGCAAAGAATCTGCGTCGTTCTGCAACCTGCTTTTTTAACTTATCACTTGTTGGTCCGAAGTTGGAAGCTCCTGATGGTATAGGATTGTAATCAACGGCTGATGGTCTTGACCAGAAATAGATACAACTGTCAAACTTCTGTCCGATTAATTCAGATCCAATAATTTTACCATCTTTTATGATCATACTTCCATTTGCTTTGGAAGGAAAGATAAGTTGAGCTAATCCTGTCATAAAAAAAGAATACAAAATACCAGTAAGGATGGTCATTACTAATAAAAACTTTAATGCTATAACTGATTGTGTCTTCATTTATTTAATATTTTAATTATTAATTGTCTCATGGAGTTCTCAACCTCCTAAATCATGTGTGTAAAAACAACGAACATATCTATCAGCTTGATTCCAATAAAAGGAATGATGACACCGCCAATTCCATAAATTACAATATTCAAAGCAAGTACCCTGTTTGCCGAAATAGGACGGTACTTCACACCTTTTAAAGCGAGAGGGATAAGAGCTACAATAATCAGGGCATTGAATATAACAGCGCTTAAAATAGCGCTTTCGGGAGTTGCCAGTTTCATAATATTTAAAACGCTTAAAGGAGATATTCCGGAAGCTGTCACATACAATAATGTTGCGATAGCAGGTATGATGGCAAAATATTTGGCCACGTCGTTGGCAATGCTGAATGTTGTCAGAGCTCCGCGTGTCATCAGTAACTGTTTCCCGGTCTCCACTACTTCTATGAGTTTTGTAGGATTGCTGTCCAGATCAACCATATTTCCAGCTTCCCTGGCTGCCTGAGTTCCGGTATTCATCGCTAAACCCACGTCGGCCTGTGCTAAGGCAGGAGCATCATTTGTTCCGTCACCAATCATCCCTACCAGATGACCATTTGCTTGTTCTTCCCTGATGCGATAAAGTTTATCTTCCGGCGTTGCTTCAGCCAGAAAATCATCAACACCGGATTCAGCAGCTATAGCGGCTGCTGTTTGCGGATTGTCACCTGTGATCATTACTGTTCTGATACCCATTAAACGAAGTTGTGCAAAACGCTGCTTAATACCTCCCTTTACTACATCCTTGAGAAGAATAACACCTAAAACCTGTTTGTTTTCCGCGACGACCAATGGTGTAGCACCCTGGCTTGACAGATTAAATACAACCTCTTTAATTTTTTCAGGAAAAAACCCATTGTTACTCTCAATAAACTTTCTGATCGCTTCAGCAGCGCCTTTACGAATACTACGTAATTGACCGTCAGATTTCCTTA
>Ga0182030_10021915_pt1 | contig 11926 bp, 8 predicted proteins | sample 812S3MmetaG_FD_121299 | JGI IMG/M metagenome (GOLD analysis project Ga0182030, IMG submission 121299) | Permafrost microbial communities from Stordalen Mire, Sweden - 812S3M metaG (Illumina Assembly) | ecosystem: Environmental > Terrestrial > Soil > Wetlands > Permafrost | place: Sweden...
AAAGGTGATTTGGACGGCGCGCTCCGCGATTTGAACAAAGCTATTGAGTTGGACCCTAAACTGGGCGAGCCATACTACAGCCGTGGGGTTATAAAGCGAACCAAAGGTGATTTGGATGGTTCAAATGCTGATTTTAAAAAAGCCGTCGAATTAAACCCGAAAATGCTGAAATTCATTGAAACAAACGGCTGTTCGTTGAGCGTTACAAATTCAAAATGATCGTCAGAATTGAATTTTTTGCATCTCCAAAATAGTGATGTCGGGAAATGATTTAATTGGACGGGTAGGCTTAATATCAGCCGGCCTCGCGTCTCAAATGCCCAAGTTGCGTTTTGATTCCAAGTTTGAAGCATGGCACTCGCCGCGTCGGCGGGCGGCCGAGAAGGGCCGCAAGCATTCGAGACTTGAATTGATGTCCGCGTCACTGGAGAATTTGGCACAAAAAAAACATGAGTCTCGATTCCGCCGCCACGCCCTTTTCCTTAATCGCGCTGAACCGCATCGTTGAGGAACGGGCCGCCGCCGACCCGAAGTTTCGGCGCGATTTGGAGCGCCGGGGCAGATCGGTGCTTTCGCACGCCCGCACCTTGTCCGACGAGGCCTTGCTGGAAAAATTGCACCGGGTGGGCATCGAGATTGACAAGAATTCCTACGCCGAAATCGCCGAACACGCGCTGTCGGCGGAAGAGATTTTCAACACAGCGATGACGTCCGAAGTGCGGGCGCGATGCCGCGAGCGGTTTGCGGAGGATTGGGTGTGGTTTGCGCTCACGGTGCTGTGGGAACGCTGGTATCCCCAATGGCCGAACTTCGAGCAATTGGACGATCAGATGCAAGCCGGTTATGCACGCTTGACCGGCGATGGTCCCGGCGCCTGCGAGCAATGGCTGGCCGCCTGGGAGGATTTCCGGCTGATGTTTGACGCGGGCAATTTCAAAAGCCTCGTCGAATTTGACGAGGCTTTTCGCGGATCCGAGTTCGTCGCCAACTGGGTTGGCGATTTGGAAGCGGAATTGGGCAATGCCGCCCTGGGGGACGCCAAATGGCACGGGCGGCGAATCCAGTTTTGTGAAGAGTTTCTGCGGCAATTCCCGGAGGCAGACCCGCTCACGCGCGAAAACATGCGCCGGGCGCTGGCGACCGCCACATTTGAAACGGAAGGCCACGCGCGCGCCGACGCGCTGTACGAACAATGGCTGCAAGCCGATCCGCAGTGGGGCTGGGGTTGGATCGGTTGGGGGGACATTTATTGGCTCACCGACACGGCCGTGAACCGGGATTTGCCGCGCGCCGAAGCCTTGTGGAAACAGGGACTCAGCGTGCCCGAAGTTCGCGACCGCGCGGACATTCTCGAACGTCTGGGCAATCTCTGCACTGAACAAGGGCGACTCGAGGAAGCCGCGGCCTTTCGCAGGGAGAGCGAATCCGTCCGCACCGGCGGGCGGAGCTTTTCCCCAAGGACCGGTTTCGACTTTGGCGAAACGGGCGTTTCAACGGAGCAACCGCCCGCGGTGGCCGTGCCCGCCGTGAGCCGGAAAATCGGGCGCAACGACCCGTGCCCCTGCGGCAGTGGCAAGAAATACAAGAAATGCTGTCTGCCCAAGGACGAAGCGGCGGCGCGCGAGAGGGCCAAAGCAACGCAGGTGACACCGAGCCTTTTGCGAGACGAAGCGCCAATCCCGGCCGCGCCTCCTGTAGCTTTGCCGGATTTGCCCCCCGATTGGGACGGCCGGGCACTAGGCGAAGTCACACTGCCAACCGAAATCGAGCGCCGGGTGGACGAGTTGTGGACTGAGTTTGAAGAATTGCCCAAACCGACGATGGAGCAGATGGACACATTCCTCGGCCGCTTGCTGGAGCTGCCGACGGAGGCGACCGATTGGGGCGAATTATTGCACCAGTTTGCCCGCGCGGGCCACGCCGATCTTCCCGCGGTTTTCCGCAGGATTGCCGGGAACCTGGCGCACACGCCGGAGGCCGCCATGGCCTACTATTATTGGGGAGCGGCCGAAGTAATGAGCCAGCGCGGCCACCAACAGTTGCTGCCCGAGGTCGCGGCGGGATTTCAGAAATTGGATCTGGAGAGCTATAATCCGGACGCGCTCTGGCACTTGCTGGACTGCCTGCTGGCGGAGGGCTTCGAGGCGGAAACGCTGGCGTTGGCCGAACATTTTCTGCCGATTCTGCGGGCGGACGACGACCTGATAGGCTACACGGTGGTGGAGACCTGCAATCTGATTTTTGAACTGCGCGTGGGAGCTCATTTGCGCGATGATACAAACTCCGCACCCGAGGTGAAACGGCTGGCGGAGGAACTGCGCCGGGATTTGGAGGAAGACGTTCACCCGGATACCGCGCTCGCTGCCGCCGCCGTGATCGCCGACCGCGCCCCGGCACCGCCTTGGAGCCGCGCGGAGTTCGAGTTTTTGAAGGGGAGCATCAAAGAGGGGACAAAAGCTTGGGAGGATTGCATGCGACTGGTGCGCGCGGCGGTGCAGGTGGCGCGCGAGGCTTGGCGGTCCGAGCAGCGATCACCCGGCGGCGCGCTGCACGGGTTGAGCCTGATGCTCAATTCCGTTTACAACGAATTGGATTCGGGCGGGAAGAAATCCAAGAAAGCCTCCCGAAATTTACTGGACTACCTGCTCCCCGCCGGGTTGGAATCCCGGCTGGTTCACTCCTGCCGCGACATCATCGGCGTGAACGAACCGCGCGCGCGGCTGCTGCTCGCCGGCCACGAGGTGCTGTTGCGCTTTGCTACGCGGCAGCAACTGCTGTCCGAGCCGGACCTCGCCCGCTCGCGCCAAAATCTGGACCGTCTGAAAGAGCAACTCGATAAGGCCACTGGCGTCTCGCAAACGCAACCAAACGCAACCCCGCTCCTGAAAAATGAACCATAAAATGGGTGCCCCTGCGTTTTGGACGCAATGACGGACATCAGCCGTCCCGCTAGGACTCAAGCCTGCCCCGGCGATGATCGGCGTTGAAACGCCGGCCTATTGTCATGCCGTCGCGTCGCGACGGCCAAACACCGGCACTTTCTTAAGTCCTTTTACAGTTCGAGTAGTTGGGGCTGTTTACGGTGCAAGCCAAAGCATTGCGCCCAATGCTGGGCGGCATTGGGCGTAACTTTGTTCCTGGACCCACTTTTGAACAAGGAGCCGTTTCTGTCGCTCCGTTTTTTCGAAAGTCAGCCCCGCGTTCGCTTTCCCCGGAACCGGGGCGGACTTGCCTCACTCCTCGCCGGAGCGGTTGACGGAGGTCATGGCGATCTCGCTCAGCTTCTCGTCGGCGGCGGATTCCTCGTCCAGCGTTTCCTGGAGCAATTTGGCCGCATCGTCGTGGCCCATCTGTTCGGCCCAGGCGCGGACGGTGCCGTAGGAGGCGATTTCGTAATGCTCCACTTTCTGGGCCGCGGCAATTATAGCCGCGTCGAGAGTGGGTTTGCCCTTCTGCTCCTCCAGCAATTCGGAAGCCTCTTCGATGAGGCCCTCCATGGCGGGACAGGTCTTTTCGGGCAGCTCCTCGTCCAGGCTTTCGGCGGCCTGTTCCAAGCGCCGCACGTGCTGCTGAGTCTCTTGGAGGTGGGAGGATATGGCCGTCTTGAGCTCTTGGGATTGGGCGGCTGCGACCATTTTCGGCAGGGCGCGGGTCAACTGTTTCTCCGCGTTGTAGAGGTCGGCCAGCTCATCCAGAAAGAGGTCGTGCAAATCTTCGCTCATTGCTTCCCGGTCATCGGCGCCGCCGGTGGTCTCGGGGTCAGTGGAATAGTTTTTCATAATTGTTTTGTTTCATGGTTAACTGCTTCTCACCGTTGAGCGTTTAACATGCCACGGCCTGAAGACCCTGTTTTTGCGAAGATTTTGCTCAGCAGAAGCCCGCTGGGCGTCGCGCAGATTGCAATCCGCTCGAACGCCGTGATGTTTTTGCAATGCCCAATAAAGGTTCTGGGGCGTAAGTTCGGCGACGAAATCATGTGGGACATCATGACGCTTCAGCCGTCCCGTTGGGACTCGCGCCGGTGCCGGCGATAACCGGCGTTGAAACGCCGGCCTATTGTCATGGCGTCGCGTTGCGACTCCTTATTCCGCCTGCCCCACTAATGTCGGCTGCTTCGCGGCCGCGAAGGAGACGTTGAGCTCCGAATCGAGCGTCACCTGGTTGCCGTCGAATTTGAGCGTGAGCATGCGGTGATAAGGCGTCTCGAAGGCGCAGAGCTTGATGGCGCAGGTGTTGTCGGCGGCCCAGGCGAAAGTGCCGGCGGTGGGCTCGTCCGGGAAGTTGGCCAGCTTGCCCGCAAAGAAGGGCGCGCGCGTCTTCTGCCAGACATGGTAGCCGCAGGGGATGATCACGTCGGCGCCGGCCACCCGGAGCGTCAGGGTCAGGGTCTGGGCGGGATCGGAGCCGGTGAGCGCGAGGCTCTCCAGCTTTTGGTCGTTGGCGGGGAATACGAATTTCCGGTTCAGCAGTTGCGCGGCCAGGGGAGCGGTCGGCGCGCCCTGGGCCGGGCTCACGGTGAGGTGCGATAAAGTCTCGGCGAGTTTGGCCACTGCCGGTGGATCGGCCGGCAGCGGTGCCGATTGGAGATGGGGCAGGAGTTGGTCCCAAATGGCGTTGAGCACTGACTGCATGTCCTTCACGCCGCTGTTGATCGCCACGACCGTGTCCTGGTCCGGCATCACGACGCAATATTGGCCGAAGGCGCCGTCGCCGCGGAAGGCGTTATGCCGGCAGCGCCAGAATTGGAAGCCGTAGCCCTGGTTCCAATCGCTGTCCGGGTTGCTGCCGTTGGAGGTTTGGCGCGCGGTGGCCATGGCGACCCAGGATTCCGGGAGGAGTTGCCGGTCCTGCCATTTGCCGCGTTGCAAATAGAGCAGTCCGAACTTCGCAATGTCTTCGGTGCGCACGCGCAGGCCGTAGCCGCCGAGGCAAATGCCCTGAAAATTTGTGTCCCAAACCGGGTGCTCGATTCCCAGTGGCTCGAACAGGCGCGGCCGCAGATATTCCAGCTCCGTCTGACCCGTGACCTTCTGGACAATCGCCGACAACATGAACGAGGCGGCGGTGTTGTACTTGAAATGTGTGCCCGGCAGATGCGGCACGGGCCACGCCAAAAACGATTCCGGCGAAACCTTGTCCGGCGCCGTCGGGGGTTCGTCCTGGTGGCCGGTGGACATCATCAGCAAATCGTGCACCCGCATGGCTTTCAGATTGTCGCTCGGGTTGGCCGGCGCCTCGTCCGGAAAGAACTTCAGCACCGGATCGTCAATGCTCAGTTTGCCTTCGGCCACGGCGAAGCCCACGGCCGAGGAGGTAAAGCTCTTGCTCAAGGAATAGAGCACGTGCTGATGTTCGGCGTCATAAGGCGCCCACCAGCCTTCGGTGATCACCTGGCCATGGCGCACCACCACCACGCCGTGCAGGCCGTCAATCTGGTTGAGGGCGTTTACAAACTGGAGCATGGCGGTGGCGGAGACGCCCTGCGCTTCGGGCGTGCTGCGGGGCAGGGGAGCGGCGGCCGCGCCGAGTTGCCAGGCGGCGGCCAGCGCCGTGATGAGACCGGTTCTGATCAGCTTTTTCATAGGAGATTTGAAGGTTTCTAACGGATCGCCTGTCGCATGTCACGGCTGAAATGTTTCCTTTTCAATCGCCGATTCTCCATAATGGCTGCATGCAGTCAGAGATTCCATGCGCGGGATGCGGCACGTGTTGCCGCTGGCCGGGCGAGGTGCGCCTCGACGAGTCCGAAGTCTCCCGGCTGGCGCGGCATCAGGAGCTGCCCGAGGCGGTGTTCATTGAACGGCACACGCGGCTGCGGCAGGACCGCCGCGGACTGGCCCTGCAGGAACAGCCGGACGGCGCGTGCATTTTTCTGACCGCTTCCGGCTGCGCCGTGCACGCCGTGAAGCCGCAACAATGCCGGGACTTCCCCGCTCTCTGGGTGAACTCATTGTGGGGCAAAGTGCCGCGAGCGGCTATGGAACGGGACTTCCCCATGTTATTTGCGTGCCCGGCGTTCAAGAACTTTCTCAAAACCGACCGCCGGGCGCACCTGGCGGGGGATTCTTGACGCTAACCCGGATCTTTCACAGGCGATCCGGTAGCGCAGACTTCCAAGTCTGCTGTATCGCGGGTTTCCAAACCCGCAGACGTCGCGCAATGGCGACACCCTGCCGATTTGGAAATCGGCGATACAGCAGGTTTTGAAACCTGCGCTACGCCGGTGTTGCCCTCGTCCGCCAATGCCGCTGAGAAATATCCGGGCTAAAGAATGGTGCGTCCGGAACCCCTGGTTTATTTTGCGCGGGTGCCTGGGGAAATTCACTCTGCCCAACCGGCGGCCGATCCGCAACTTTGGCTGCTGGACCGCGACGTGGTCTTTTTGAACCACGGCTCCTTTGGCGCCTGTCCGCGCCGCGTGTTGGAGGTGCAAACCGGGTGGCGCGCCCGCCTGGAACGCCAGCCGCTCCAGTTCCTTGTGCGGGAGGTGGAACCGCTCCTGGATTCCGCCCGCGCCGTCCTGGCCGAATTCGTGGGCGCCCGGCCGGACGACCTCGTTTTTGTGCCGAACGCCACGCACGGCGTGAACACGGTGCTGCGTTCCCTGGAATTTCAGCCCGGCGATGAATTGCTCGTGACGAATCACGAATACAATGCCTGCCGCAATGCGCTAGATTTTGTGGCGCAACGCTCCGGTGCCCGCGTGGTTGTGGCGCCTATTCCCTTTCCCGTGCGTGGGGCGGAAGAGATCATTGCCGCCGTGCTCGCGCGCGCCACGCCGCGGACGCGGCTGGCGCTACTGGATCACGTCACCAGCCAGACGGGGCTGGTGCTGCCGTTGGCGGAACTGGTGGGGGAGTTAAACCGCCGCGGCGTGGATACGCTGGTGGACGGCGCCCACGCGCCGGGCATGGTGCCGCTGAATCTCGGGGCACTCGGCGCCGCTTACTACACCGGCAATTGCCACAAATGGCTGTGCGCACCCAAAGGCGCGGCGTTGCTGCACGTGCGGCCGGATCGGCAGGACCGCATCCGCCCGCTGACCATCAGCCACGGCGCCAATTCGGGGCGAAAAGACCGGTCGCGTTTTCTCCTCGAATTCGGCTGGCAGGGAACGTTTGATCCCGCGACTTACTTATGCGTGCCGGAGGCGATTCATTTTCTCGGCTCGCTCCTGCCCGGCGGCTGGCCGCAAATCATGGCCGCGAACCGGGCGCTGGCCCTGGCGGCCCGCAAAGTTCTCTATCAGCGACTGGAAATCCCCGAGCCATGCCCGGCCGAAATCGTCGGTTCGCTGGCGTCCGTGCCCATCCCGGACGCGGGGCCGGAGGCATTGCCCGGGGAGCGGTTCAACGAATATCCGCTGCAAGACGCACTGCGCACAGAGCATCGGATCGAAGTGCCCATCATATCCTGGCCCGCGCCGCCGCACCGGCTGCTGCGCATTTCGGCGCAACTTTACAATTCCCTGCCGCAATACGAAGCCCTGGCCGAAGCTCTCGTCCGCGAACTGCGGCGGGACGGAAGGCACGCGACCACATAGAAAGCGAACTTCCCCTGTCGGGAAGAGAATTCCCCGAACCATTTCGCACCTTGCACCTCTGAACCACCCGCAAATTCAGCGTCGCGCCATCGCCAAGACGCGGAAACCGTTTCTCCCTCTCCTCGGGGGAGAGGGCCGGGGTGAGGGCGGACTTCTTAACACTAGAATTGCTTTGAGGTTCGAAGAGGAAACGCCCCCAACCCGTGGGCAAGACCATGCGTTCTCCATATTGATGTCAGTACTAATGGAGAGGAGTCAGGCAAAGCGATCAGTCACGTCTTGACGATAATATGCTAATGGAAACGTGCGTGTCTCTAAAAACTGTCGGATGATGATTCGCGCATCGCGCATGGCTAGGATCTGCGAGCTGTCCACGGTTACAGCACCCGTCGATACTTCAATGCGCTCTTGCGTGCCATTCGGTGCGCCGCGACCGAAAACCCAATGAGTGTACGAACCATCCGGCTGAAACTGTCTGGCCTCAACTGTCAGACGCGTCTTCTCGCCGAGACACTGGATGTAACTTTTATCTGAAAGCGTGAAAACTGCGAAAGGCCGGCGCTCGGAATCGAAATAGCGCAACAACTTGTTTGCGGTCTCCCAGTCTCGAATCTTCCATCCAGTGGGACAGTCGGAGCGAGCGTAATGAACTGGTTCAGGAAACACGGAAGTGCAAGATGCGTCATCGGGCCGCCCGATTGTTCCCGGTTCAAGGGTTCAATGCGCGGCTTCTCGGGGCGGAGCCGTTTAGTAAAGCTTGACCAGCTTGCCGGTGTTCACGGATTCGTGGGCCGCGTCCAGAATTTCAACGACGGTCACGTTCACGTCGATCGAGGCCAAGCCGGTCGGCGTAATTTCCTTTCGCGCGACGGCTGCCAGGTAAGAAACGGGGTCCGCATTCGGGCCCGTGAGCGCCGGCGGCATGATCCGGCTTTCCTTGGGGGACGATTGCGTGCGCAGCAGTACCGTGTTCGGGTCCGGCACCAGGATCTGGCCGGTCTGGCCGTAGATCTCCATGTCCTTGCGATCAAACGGCCAGTTCCAAGACGGCTGGAGGATGACCTGCGCGTTGGAATAGGTCAGCACGATGGTGGCTTCGTCTTCCACCTTGGGATAAACGTCGGGTTTGAGGTGGAGCGCCACCGCCATGACGGTCAGTGGCCGCTGGCCGTCAAAGAACCAAGTGGCCAGGTCCGCGCCGTAGCAGCCGAAGTCATTGATGGCGCCGCCGCCGTTGAGGACGGGATCGGTCAGCCAGGCCAGAAAGTTCGTGGAACAGCCGATTTCCTGGGGTCCGCGATGCCCCTGGTGAAACACCATCTCCCAGATGTTTCCAATCTGGTGCTCGTCATGCACCATGGCGTAGGCCACCACGTTTCCCGGGTACCAGCTCGTCTCGTAATTGACAAATGCCTGAATGCCGCCGGCCTTGGCCGCGGCTTGGATGGCGCGCGCCCCTTTGAGATCGGTCGCCAGCGGCTTTTCCATCATCACGTCCACGCCATGGGCGGCACACGTCTCTACCACGCGCTGATGATCGTAGGGTGACGTGAAGGTGGCGACCGCCTGAACGTTCGTGTGGGCGAAGAGTTCCTCCATGCTCGGATAAAAGATATACGCCGGCAGGTTGAACCGGCTGGAATAGCGGGCGATCAGGTCCGTGTTGGTTTCCACAATGCCGACCAGTTGAAGCTGGGTCTGGCCCGCGAGCCGGGGCAGAAAGCCCATGGCATGGTCATGCACCAATCCAACCATCGCAAACCGCACCGGCGGTTTGGTGTCTTGGGCCGACGACGCGGAGACACCCAGACATAGAAGTCCGCAGAGCAGGAAAATTTGTTTGTTCATAAGTGGGTGCCAGCCAACCAGAATTCTTGCGGGAACGCAATCCTGAACCAAGTCCGGATTTTTGGCGGGCTCTTCCGGGGGCAACGATGGGGGTGGGGAACAGCTTGTTCCCACTCGGCTCGTGCCTGCGGGCTTCCGGTTGGCCATCCGGGGAGGCCCGGCCCCACGAATTAAACCTCAAGCCGCTGGCGACGAGCCGTCGCCACTCCTCGGAGTATGTGCGCTCTGAGTCTTCGCCGCAAATCAAGGACCGTGATGCGCCGTTTCCAGCGCCTGTTCACGGCTGCGGCTGTGCCTTGAGGAATTGCTTAATGACCTCCATCTTCTGCCGGAAAATCTGTTCCCGGATCGCGCCGTTCGAATGCTGGCCTCCGTATGGAATCTCACAGATAAACTGCGAGCAATCCGCCGTGACCACCGCCATATTGGGCGCAAAGCCCCCTTCCTCCGGGCCGGAGAAGCCCTGCTTGACCGCCGCGGGAACCTGGTTCAATTCCGTCTCGTGCCGCACGAACACCAGCACGAGCTGGTTGTGAAAGGCCAGGTAAAAGTGGGCGAATCCGGCGTTGCTGCCTCCCTCCATGGGGCGGGTGGGTCCGTACATGGAGTCCCATTCCATGATGAACCCCAGCAGCTTCTTCTCTGCTTTGGCCCTGGCTTTGGCCGCCTCCAGGTTGTCCAGCGAGAACGCCATGGTCTTGGTCATGTTGATCGCCAGATCCTGCCGCGCCAGCTTCAACCCAAGGTCAAAGGGATCGTAGTGGTACTTCTGCTTCACCGCCTCCGGGAGCTGGTCGAACGGCACCGTGACGCCCCGCATGGCGGCGTTGGTCCCGGTCACAAAAAACAGGCCGTTCGGCTTTAGCGTGACGTCCTGCACCGCCGTGTAGGTATGTCCGTCCAGGGTCGTGATATCCTCCGCCACGGCGCGGCCTTGCAGCAGTCCCGCCAGCGCCAACAGCGTGGCAATAAATTCCAGTTTCATTTGGGTTCCGATCCGATTGGGTTTCGGCAACGCCCAGATTTGCGCACCGCGCCCCATATGTCCATAAAGAAGACGCGCCACGAGAGGCCAAATCGGCGCGTGAATTTTCATTTGAAATCCTCCCGTTCTCAGTCCAAATTTGCCCTCAAGCTGGCTTGGTCACCGGATTGTTTTCGGATTGTTTTGAGCGGGAAGGACGTGGTTCCGCTTTGGCGGCCGGCAAAAACATTCTTTGAGGTATGGAGCACGATTTTATGCAACGCGGTTACTTGCTGCCGCCCGGCTGCAAAGACCTGATTGACGTTTTGAACCTGCAAGGCACGAAGGGGGCCATGGATCTTCCCATTTGCCTGATTGATCTTCCCAAATTCGCGCCGCAATTGCTCAAGCTGACGCCCGAGCAGCTTGACCACTTGCTCGGGATATTGAAGAAGGTCGGCCTGGAGTTTTTCAAGTGTGACCCCCTCTCACCGCACTCGCCGTCAGCGAGCCCGCTGCCGCCGGTGACGAGCCAGGTCGTCATCCCCGCCGAAACCTCGGCGGCCCAAGTGGCCTCGCTCCTGGGGCAGAAGGTGTCACGGATCATCGCCGACGTTTTGGAATTGGGCTTTTACGTCACGGCCAAGGACGCGCTCAGTTTTGAGATCATTTCCAGCGTGGCCCGCAAGCATGGCTTCCTCGCCATCCGCGCCGCCACCTAGAACATTTTCAAACAGGAAGAACCGAATTGGTTTCAAGCCCCGCAAGTCTGGCGGGCGTTTTTGTTCGGTATGCCAGGCAAGGGCTCAGTGAGTTGGAGATTTTACCAGGAATAATGGACGGAGTACGTGACGACGCGCTCCTCGTCGGGCTGGACGGGGATGCGGAATTCGATGGTCTGGGAGTCTTTTTTCTCGAAGTCGTCGGAGTGCTTGGTGATTTCCCAACTGCTCCAGCGGTAGAGGTGCTCGACGACGCGAATGACGACGGGGGCGTCTTTCTTTCGGTTGCGAAGCTTGATCTCGAAGGATTCGTCGATCCATTTATCCCCGGTGTCCACGTGGAAGTTGGTCTGCTTGCGTTCGCCGACGAGGTCGAAGGCGTTGCCGGTGGTGACGCGGACGGTTTCGTTGCGCGGGGTGTGGTCAATGGTGTTTTCGCCAACGAACTGCAACTGGCCGGCGTCGTCGCGGCGGTAGAAGCGGAGCTTGCCGGCGGGGAGAGCGATGCCGAGCTGGTTGGTCTCGGCATTGACGAATTCGCGTTGGACGAGGATTTTTTTATTTTCGGTGCGGCCGAAGTCCTGGTCGAGGTTCAGGCCGTAAAAGCCGAAGCCCTGCGCGCCATCGTAAACGTAGATCGTGGGGGCGTACATTTTTTCGGCATGGGCGAACTCCACCTGTTTGGTTTCGTGGTCGTGGAGGGTGGTGGGCCGGGCGATGGAATAGAGATGAAACTCGTCGAAGGCCTTCTCGGTGACGGCCGGAGCACCGCCCATGCCACCCAGGGAGACAGCCGATTGGCGCATCGTACGGCTTAAAAAGCCAGCTTCGGGAATTCTGTTGACGTCG
>Ga0182030_10021917_pt1 | contig 11925 bp, 10 predicted proteins | sample 812S3MmetaG_FD_121299 | JGI IMG/M metagenome (GOLD analysis project Ga0182030, IMG submission 121299) | Permafrost microbial communities from Stordalen Mire, Sweden - 812S3M metaG (Illumina Assembly) | ecosystem: Environmental > Terrestrial > Soil > Wetlands > Permafrost | place: Sweden...
GTGGTCTCTCAGTCCCTGGTCTAGGACGAATTGGTGGGGGAGGAGGTGTTGGGAAGCTGGCATTTGCAGATGGTTCAGGTGATGATCTATAAAAAGTCACAGGAGACGCCCTGGTTGCGGGAGATATGCCAGTATTGGAGTTATCTGCTTGTACCGTCGCTGGTTGTTGACTTCGTGGTGGGGAATAGGGTGGCGGGGCGGGAGTAACCACTATATCTTTATTAGCCGAGTCACAAAATAATTGCCGGCAACTTTGAAAAGCGTATGAAACGTTGCGCAATACCTTCGCTGTCTTGAAGCCGACTTGACGAAAAGTGAGGTTGTTGTTGTACACCATGGCCAAGATCTGAGGGAGAGGAAGCCCACTGCTGAGGATTGTATTCCCGAACAGCGCTGAGTGGTGTGTATGCAGCAGGAGTGTACCCAAATTGTGCACTCAGAGAAGCTGCAGAGAGGGCGGAGGAAGGAGTCTGGTGAGATAGAGGAGGCGTAGGAACATTGAGCGACGAAGTCGTGATTGGATTTAATTCTAATCGGCGTCGAGCTGCCTGATCCCTCAACATACTCATTGTCGTTTCGTCTCGTTCGCGTCTTAAAATAGCATCAAAGCCTTATCGCCCACGGGAGTCGAAACCCTGCACTCTGCAAAGCTCTCCCGGCTTCGTCGTGAGGCTATAACTTCGCCCAGAAGGCATCTGGAGGAAGAAAGAACAAAAAGAATTTGAGGCTCGTCGTTGTTTGACGGAGAGAGGGTCCCGGCCACACACTTATGGGGTCTGCCATCGAGGCCCATGTCAAGTACGGAGGTACACTGGTACGATTCTGGACTTGGTGCTGGGGCCTGCAGTTGCTTCTCCCGCACGGCCCCTAGGGTCCCAAAATGGCACAACCCACGATTGGTGTCGCTCCTGTGATGTGCAGGCCAGCCTTGCAACTAGACCCGGCATCAACTTCAATGCAGCGAATAGTTGAACGTCGTTTGCGTTTAACCCCGACACGTCTGCTTCTCGGCGCTTACGTTCTTCATGCGACTCGAGCACGAAGGAGGAGGCGATACTAGTACTAGTACTAGTAACATGCAGCATCACCACCGTTAATTAAGCTTTTTTCTATGTGAGAGGCATCATGGTAGTGGTGGCAGAGATGGATGGCGTGGTGAGATCTTAAATCACCAAAATATACTCGAGGATCTGCTCTAGGCGCAGATCAGGCCGCTGCAGACTGGCACAGCAATGCAGCCTATACTCCAGAAGGCGGTGCTGCAAGCCCGTTAGATCAAGCTTTCTTTTTTATAACTATGGATAATGCAGCTTGGGATACCCCATGATCGGCACATCCTTTCTCAGTCGACGTGGGCCAGTGTACAAGAATTTCTGGCTTCTAAGTTATGTTCTCCTGAGTCCCCATGAATAAAATCCCTCGCCAAATCTTCTACCAGTGTTCCCAAAATAGAACAATGCGACCACGATTCGGACCACAATTCGTTTCTAAGATTAAACACGGGAATTCGACCCGAGTAAGAAGCTCTTTGTTCCTTCTAGAACAATGTCACACGGAGCAATTGAGCGGTCTGCCCAAACGGGCAATGTGCGTAGGGCTGTTCGAATCAAATGATTGCTTTCGTGAGATTCTTATATTTTCGGAAAGCTTTCCGGATGCCATGCCCTGATAGGCGCTTCAGCAGCCAGTGATAACATACAGCTTCGTCTGAACTTGCTGACCGATGACCGAACATGCGAATGGTATGTAGGCTCTATGCGATGAATACCACATTGTGCCCTCTGTGCCTCTGCCATACTTACCAAGATCTTGTGGACCATAGCTGCATCGCCGTTGAACGTTCTCTCAGTGCTCGAGACGCCAGCTTCATCCTTCAACACGCCCATTTATAGCTTGAATCCAACACTTATTGTCCGAAAGTCTATTCCTGCTTTCCACCGCTCCCACTATCCTCGCCAGAACCAGCATAGGAAAACTCCTCTGGTAAATCCATTCCAACCCTTCTAGCCGTCAACCTCACTCTTTCCTCCTCGTCCATATTCATCCCAGGATTGTATCTCTCGAGTAATGTTGCATACATTCTCTGCGCCTTGACATATTGCAGAAATTGCTCAGCTTGTTCGATTGGTGTGCTAGAATCTGAGGCGATTGTATTTCGGATGCGGGATTGCAGCGGTGACCGAGAGGTTTGGGAAAGAGGCCGAGATGGAAGTTCACGTAGAAATGCCCGGTAGATAGAGCGTAGCTTTTGTGGGGTAGCCATTTCGAGTTTGGTTGTCAGTTGGGATGTGATTGATTTGAATGAAAAAAAGATGATGCTGTAAATATTTCTGTAGCGATGCTGCAAGAGCTTCGGTCGGCACTAAAAACGTCCGACATCAGCCTTGCGAGCTCCCTAATAATAATTTTGTATAGTTTTGGTGCAGGACCTGAAAGTCAACAGCACCCTAATCAAGTTTGGTTTAAAGACAATGACAACGATTTTCAAGCTGCATTCGGGTCTTCGTACGCAGCTCCAGCCATTTCGACTTTCGAAGGGACTCTGCCGGACTCTTGCCACTGCCACCACTGAACACCTACCATCTTCGTCCAAATCACTTGAGCTTCCCGCCGCATCTCTATCCTACCACTGGGATACAGCTCCTCCTACAGCCGAGCAACTCAAATATGCGGCAAAATTCTTCGAAAAACTACCTCCCACATTCCTATGGTCTGCTCCGAAATTCAAGACCATGGATTTCGGCGACAGCCCTGAAGTCTGCTTCTTGGGACGATCAAATGTGGGAAAGTCGTCTCTCTTGAACGCCCTTCTAGGAAGAAATATAGCACATACTAGTTCGAAGCCTGGACGAACGAAAGCCATGAATGCATTTGCCATTGGTGGGTCCGAGGATAATGGTAAGAATAGATTGGTTGTTCTGGATATGCCAGGATATGGAAAAGGAGGTAGAGCGGATTGGGGAACGCAGGTGTTGAAATATTTAGGCAAGAGGAGGCAATTGAAGAGGGCATTTTTGTTGGTGGATGCTGAGCATGGCGTTAAGGATAGCGACCGACAACTGCTGGAATTATTCCAGGAACAAGAAGTCCCACATCAAGTCATCTTGGCAAAAGCAGATAGGATTCTTTTCCCGGGAACTAGGGACCCGAGTCAAACTGTCTTGGAGGCTAAGCTTTCGGAGCTGAGGAGGGCAATGGAGAGTGTGAAGGAGTTCGTGCAACCAAATTTGGAGGATGATAATCAAGTTGTTGGCGAGGTCATTTCATGCAGTTCCCAGAAGTGGATTGGTGGAAAACGCTTGGGTGTTGATGCTGTCAGATTCGCAATGCTGAAAGCTGCTGATTTGGAGTTCAAACCAAAGATGAAGCTAGCTTCTCCAGTAGAAATTGTTTCTCACGAGGAGATATTTGGGATGAGGCATACTGGTTAAGTTTGCCAAAGAAAGACATCCGGTCGGATGATGCTAGACTGTTTTTAAGTTACCAGATGATGAAAGATGGTACGTCAAATGCTTTGGGGTTATCCAATGCCGCAGAAGAATGCTAAACGGCCAAAATATTGGAGACGATACTCGACTTTAGGGCTTGGAGGCTTGGAATATCGAGGGGGAAAGCCCAGAATGTGGCTTAAAGAGTCAGTCTTCATTTTGTTAACCAGGTACATCTTCATGTGTCTTTGGAGAAGAGGCCAATCCAACTTCTCACATAGCCATGAAGATCGAAGGGGTCAGATCCTGAGATAGCCAGATAAAGAAGGAGGCTGACTTCTGGAAATCTTTCGTTGTGCCCTTTGAACTCAGGGATTGGGATATTGAAACTGCGTATGAGAGAGGATTTCGATTCAGATACCTAGGGCTTATTTCTGCTCGGTGTGCAACAAGCCAAGCATACAAGTTCCCTGCTTCAGATTCGTCCAGCAGAAGTCTATACCAGCATCACGAAACCTCAACCGGAAAAAGCTAATTCGAGGGAGAAAACTTTCATAGATTTCCCCGAATCTTCCGACAGAGTACAAATACTTACCAACCACCAAAGACATGTGATGGATATTATCTTTGGGGAAGAGGTTCAAAAATGTTGGATGTGATGAAGAAAAACAATGGGTACCAGCAGGTAAGGCTTTGGGAATCAAGTTGCTTGAACTGCAGGAAAGCTTCTCATCAGGTTGCTCAACTGATGAGGAATCTAGTATCCATGAAACATCTTGGATAATCTCAGGCATACGGTCAATTAACACTTCCAAGAACCGTTGACATTCAATCTCCTCTTCATCTCATACCTTGAAATGCACCATGACTACTTGTAGCAGATTAAATCATCTCTGACACTACCTTGAAAGATTGAACCATATGCTTATAGGTAACATTAGAGGTGCCAACTTTTGGAGACCCTGACTGTACCTGCAGGAAACGGTTCTGAATGAGCTGGGTTGTCACTTAATCCAAACTATTGGGATGACAAAGTTATTCTGAAGTGGCAAAATCGCTCCCAGGATCTTGGAATCTTTCCAGGTTTGAAATCCTCAACCCTTCCGCAATTCTTATTCTTCACTACCTATCTCAAATATTTGAACGTATTCCGGCCTGAATTTAACGCTGGTTTTAAATAGAACTAGCGGGAAGCTTGGCGCGAGTCGTCATCGTTGCCATCTGAATTTCAGTGAGCCACATCTATCGCATAATCGATATCAGCCACGGAATATTGTCTGGCAACAATTGAAACACTCTTTTCACACTCTCGAAACCCAGTCCTCTGATCAGCCTTCTTTTTCCTTTCCCTTTAACCAAGTCGAGCGGGCTGAGCGATACTGTATCTCGGCGCAATCTCTCAAGCGACAACGAGTTGTCATTCAACCTTCCCGCAGCTCCGCACCGCGAGTGCCACGATATTAAGCACGACTGGAGTGCTCTAAAGCAAGAAGACAGCTCAGACAGCATTCGACATATCAGTCGCCGCTCCTTTCTCCTATACCTCCTAAAACCTATTCTCCAACGACCTCGTCGCAACGATGTCGAAAGTAATAAGAAGTGTTAAGAATGTCACCAAGGGATATTCGAGTGTCCAAGTCAAGGTTCGGAATGGTATGAACGTTGCGCATGCATCATGAAGCCTCTACTAATTCTCCATAGCGACAAGCAACGATCCATGGGGTCCAACTGGCACAGAGATGAGCGAAATAGCTCAAATGACCTATAACTCGTACGTCGATGCACTTTTGCCAAGAATTTGTCTAATGGATGGCTTATAGGTCAAACGAATTCTACGAGATAGTGGATATGCTAGATAAACGTCTGAATGATAAGGGCAAAAATTGGAGACACGTATTGAAGGCTCTGAAGGTTTTGGACTATTGTCTACATGAGGGATCCGAATTGGTTGTAACTTGGGCTGCTAAGAATCTCTTTATCATCAAGACTCTGAGAGAGTTCCAATATATTGACGAGGATGGACGAGATGTGGGCCAGAATGGTTAGAATTTGCGGCTTTGATAGAATGAGTTTGGCTAATTGACCACCTAGTTCGGGTATCTGCGAAGGAATTGACGTCGTTGATCATCGATGAGGAGAGACTCCGGAGTGAGCGCAGTGATAGAAAGACTTGGAAGTCAAGAGTCACTGGCATTGAAGAATTCGCGCAACCGCACGACCGACCTCAACGTCGGGAACGTCCCCACCGAGCGCAACGCGCCGACGAAGAAGATGCCGAGTACAAGCTAGCAATTGAAGCAAGCAAATACCAAGAAGAAGAAGATCGAAAGAAGCGTCAAAGTAGAGGAGGAGAGCCAGACGATGAAGATCTTGCCAAGGCCCTCAAACTTAGTAGGGAAGAGGAAGAGTTGCGAAGGAGAGAATTAGAAGAGCAAAACGCTCACTCTCTTTTCGATGACGATCCTATTCAGGTCGCGCAACCAACTGGGTTCAACCAGGGATATCAGCAACAGCCAGCGGTAGATTGGTCTGGAAATCCCGTGGACCAGAGTATGCAACAGCAACCAACAGGATACATGAACAATAGTCTCTACTCTCAACCTACTGGGTTCCAGCCTCAGCAAACTGGATATCCCAACGGATACTCGAATGGCTTTGCTTCTCAACCTACAGGCTTCGACCCCTATGGCCAGCAACAACCACAGTTCCAACCTCAACAAACCGGCTATAACCCATATGCTCAGCAGCAAAGCCAAGGTGGCTTCCAGCAACAGCAACAACCCGAGCCAATAATCCCGGCCAATACCAATAACCCATGGGCTACGAACAATCAATCAGCTCAGGCCATCAAACCAACGCCGACGGGCTCAAACAACCCCTTCGCAACGTCATTCGCCCGCCCCAGTTCCACTCCAATTAAACCAACTCTGGCTACACTCCAGGAGCAGAAGACGATAACAAACTTCAATAATAATACTTCTTCTTTCAGTCCTATAACACCTAAGGCTGAAACTCCACATGAGGCGAGACTTAATGCTCTCCTTTCAAATGGAGAGGGAATGGACACTTTTGGTAATACTGGTAATCTGCGTATTCCAGCACAACACACTGCACCTGGAACCTTTGTCAACAGTGCTGGAGCTGGTTTAGGTAGGATTCATGAGCAACAGACTGGAAACAACCCATTCTTGCAAAATCAATACACCGGAATGCCACAAACTACTTATAGTGGAACTAATTCAAGTCCTTTCGGCGCCGGCCATCAGGTGCCAGCCGCGACTGGTCCGGCCGGCATGTCCAATGGTTTCGGAAGTGGATATGGTGGTGGCAATCCTTTTGGACAGAGATCGCAGCAAGGCCAGAACGGCCAAGGTGGAGATTTGATACAGTTCTAAGATGTAGTTGGGGGATAGAAATTGAGGGTACGACACGTTCGCTGCATTTTTAATTGGGAAGGCCTGGATTTTGCACACTTGCCTTCTGCAAGCATGCGTGCAAATGATATACTTCTTGAAGGGAATCGGGGTTATGAGCCTTGATAAGTCATGGCTGGATCGGGATTGGGGCTTCGTTTACTGTCGTTGTCTTAGATTTTCAGGAGTGAACCAATTCACGAGTGCGTGGAACGCCTGATCTTGCATTTGAGCTGTTCTCAAGTCGTGTATGTGATAAACAATGTTTGGAGGATCTCATTCGACCCCCGTGATTTCGAATTGGTGCCCATGACCGACTTGCTCAATTACTTCAAGCCTTGACAACAGAGACGTCGGGAACTTCAATGCTGAGAAGCTGATGAAACATTGAAATTGGCCATATTACACCCCAACTCCTTCGCTTTCCATACACAAAACATTGAGTGCGTAAAAATAACGCCACATCCAACAAGCGTTACCGTCAACCCATACATATCCCCACAAACTCTTCTCTACTCACACCCCCCTTGCCCTCCAAATCAAACTCCTCAATCATAGCAATCAACTCCTCCTCCTCGAGCCCCTCCCCCAATTCCCTCGCCACCCTCCTCAAATCGTCAATCTGAATCATGCCCTTATCCTCCGTATCAAACAATTGAAACGCCCTCAATATCTCATCCCTCGGATCACGTTCCGCGATCAATTTCGCCGCTATGGTCTGGAACCCTTGAAGTGTGAGTAACATTCTTCCAGGTGGGACAGCAGGCGGCGCTTGTTGGCGTGAAGGTTGGGATTGTGGTTGTTGTTGGGCTGCGGAACTGGGGCTCACACCGTGGGTGGTGAGGAGGGAGACGATTTCGGGTTTGGGAAGGTCGAATCCTAGGGCTTTGAGAGCGACTTTGAATTCGTGGTAGTCTATTCTTTGATCTTTATCTAAATCGAATAGCGCAAACTATGCTTTAATCAACTCCAATGCTCTAAGATAGAGAGAGTTCGGGACATACGGCTTCATTTATCTCCTCGCGCTGCTCATCCGTTATCGAGGCTAGAGGGTTCGAAGGCCCTGCTTGTGCCGCCTCTCGCTGTGCGCGCTCTCTCTCTTGTCGTTCGCGCTCCAAACGCGCTGTTTCTCGTGTGGAGGAGGCGCCGAAGGGGGCTGGAGCTGTGCGTTCTGGGAGCTTGCCGTGGATGGTGCTGGAGAAGGGACGAGAGGTGAAGGAGGGGTGGGGTTGGGTTGTTGATGCCATTAGAGTTTTATATCTTTTTCCAATTGAGGAGAAGTTGGCAATTTTTAGGAAACCCGAGGGGAGTAAATGAAATTGGAATCGGAATATAAGTATTGATTTATGACCCCAATTTGTGACTGAATGTTATACCTCTTCGATCCCGTAGGACGCGCCTCCCGTGAATTTTGGCGTTGGAGTTTTGATTATGTAAGCGTGCTTCTGTCGAGTTATCTCGAGATCTTCAGAGTCGGGATGAAAGTTCGTAGGCTGAGACTTGCAAATACGAATTTCGGATACTTGCAGCTTCTCAATAACTGCAGGATTTCGAGTCAACGTTTGATAGGCATCAAAGATTGCAGCTGCTTAATAATGAGAGGATTTGTAGTGTAGGAAGACTCATATCAAGAAAGCCTCACACAATCTGATACCAAATGAACCTAATGAGAGAAGCTCATAACCAACGAATTCCCTCAGGCAGCAATGACTTCAAAATAAATCGTGACTTGGCGGCGCAGACAATAGAAAGAGCAGTCTAGATTTTTTCAGCCTCCCCCCTATTCGTCGGACTCCTGCCTTGCCCTTTTTCTAGTGCCGAATTATTCGCCAAAAATAGACAGGCAGCAGTATTTCTGGTCATTCACTGATATCGTAGCATTTGATGAGTCAGCCGAACTTTCCCAGAAATCGTCCGAAATTCATCGCGTTCATTTTATACCACATACGAAACTCGCATGATCGTCAACCACTTTGACTTCTCCATCTACAATCTATCCTCGCCTTTGAGGTGGAGGAATCTCGTCACTCTTTACAGATTCTAATGATTGCGCCAGCTCGACCGTATTGAGCGCGGTGCTTCTTTTTAGCGCGTATTCCCGCGTCTTTGTACAAAACCGACGAGACGACAATTGGCAAGCTGCGATACCCACGAACATATTGAAGCTGTCTTCAACCAAGTAATCACGATGTCTTTTGGGTTTGGAGGATCGAGTGGCTTCGGCCAGAACAATAATAATCAGCAGCAGCAGAGCACAGGATTTGGATTTGGGGCAAATACAAACACCAATACTGGTAGGTCAATCCCTTTTCAACCTTGAGCATTATCTTCCCCGGCACTCCTCCAGGACTGGAGAAATCTGGGAATCGCACGAATCCATCACTTACTCGAACCTTCTTCTCTCGGCACAGGCTTCGGTTCTACCACCAACACCGGCTTCGGAAGCACGAATAATAATACAACCGGCGGTGGACTGTTCGGTAGTGGTTCTTCTGGCTTCGGCAGCAACAATTCTGGAGGTACGTCGATCAGACTTCATTGACCTGGATACTTCTCTTGGGTTTCGAAATACGCGGCTTCAAATGATGCATACTACATCTCTCCTCGAGCTTCCCACAAGTCGTCAGAGCTGTGTGTTGCCTGCTATCTCGTTCTAGGATGAACAATTCTGCGCAACGCCCGATTTCAAGACCAGCTTCTCCTAGGAGGCCTTCTGTTCAGCAACTAAGAGATTTGCGTGACCCTGTACTAACATCATCTCAATCTACAGGTTTCGGCACAACAAATACAAACACGGGCTTTGGTGCAAAGCCAAGTGGGTTTGGTAGTACGGCTACAACAAGTGGCGGTGGTCTGTTTGGAGGGAATAATACTGCAACTGCAGGAACTTCTGGCTTTGGTGGTGGATTTGGCTCAACCGCTCCAACAACCTTATCTACGGGATTTGGTGCATCCAACACTGGGGGTTCATTATTTGGGGGAAACAAGACTGGGTTTGGCTCAACTGCAGCACCCTCTTCCAATCCTTTCGGTGGTACTGCGACGACCACACCGTTCGGAGGCTCCAATACTACTGTAAGTGGCTTCGGAGCACCCACCTCGACAGCGTTGGGTGGGGCAACGGGAGAATGTCAAGGTACTGGGAGCGTTCCATTTGCACCATTTGTGGAAAAGGAACCCAACAGCAGCACAAACCAACAGAACTCTTTCCAGAGTATCAGCTTCCAACAGCCATACCAAAAGTGGTCACCTGAAGAACTACGACTGGCTGATTACACCCAAGGTCGTCGATACGGCAACCAGAGTAATCAAGCTGGAGCATTTGGCGCAAATACCAACTTCGGTGGGTTTGGCTCAAATACCCAAACAACCAATACTGGGTTTGGCGCAAACACCGGAACAAGCACGAACTTGTTCGGGAGTGGAACGAACACCGGCTTCGGTACATCTCAATCACAAAGCACTGGATTCGGTAGCAATACAGCTACATCTGGTAGTATGTTTGGTGCGAAGCCTGCGACTGGCGGATTGTTTGGTAACCAAACACAAACACAGTCGTCGGGGGGCTTGTTTGGAAGCGGCGGATCCACAGGATTTGGCACCAATACCACTGGTGGCTTCGGAAACCAAAACTCCTCCACTGCACCTTCACTCTTTGGTAACAATACCGCTGCTAGCAAGCCCACATTCAGCTTCGGGACGGCGGCCCCAGCCTCAACTGCGACAACCTTTGGCTCTACGCCTGCTCCGACAGGTTTTGGTGGCGGTAGTCTCTTCGGGAACACACAGCAAAATACAGCTACTACTGGATTTGGAGTGCAGCAGCAACAACAGCAGCAACCAGCTGGAAGCAACGTATTTGGTAGTTTTGGCTCCAATACCCAACAACCAGCCGGTTCATCTCTATTTGGAGCTAACCAACAGAAGCCTGCAACTACTGGTCTCTTCGGTCAACAAACTGCCACAACTGGAGGTGGACTATTTGGAGCAACGCAACCCGCTGCAAACAACAACCCGTTCGGAACTTCTACCAACACTCAACAGACCGGAAGCTTGTTTGGCGCAAAGCCAGCCACCACTGGGACAGGTCTATTTGGCGCTCCTCAAAATGCTCAGACCAATACTGGAGGAAGCAGTCTCTTCAGTGGTTTTGGTAACCAAACACAAAATCAACCCCAACAACAGCAGGGCACTACACTCTTCGGCAGTTTAAACACTAACACTCAACCAAAGCCAAGCCTCTTTGGAGCCCAACCTCAGCAATCGACCGGAACTAGCTTGTTTGGAAACAGTGGTACTCAACAAGGAGGTGGTCTGTTCAGTTCCACGAGCAATAATCAACAGCAGCAGTCACAACAGGGAAGCTCTCTCTTTGGTGGCGGCGGTAACTCTCTGTTTGGAGGATCGCAGCAGAATCAGCAACAGCAGACTCCACAGAACTTTACAGCTAGTGTCACTGATATCACTCCCTATGGAAATGGATCGTTATTTGGCAGTCTCAACCAAAACCAAACCAACAACCCTGGTCCTCTTGCAACTCCTCTTTCTAGTGCTAAGCAGAAGAAACCTGCCGCACTTCCCCTCTATAAATTGAACCCTACCTCCTCTTCGCGCTTCAGCACACCAGCCAAGCGAGGGTTTGGATTCTCGTACAGCAACTATGGCTCACCAAATAGTGTGTCAAGTGCTGCTAGCACACCTGGAGGAAATTTGAACGGTAGCTTGCTTGGTGGAAGTTTAGGTCGGGGGCTTACCAAGAGTATGTCCGCCAGTAGCCTCCGTCGGACTTTCAACAACGAAGATAGTATTCTATCTCCAGGTGCTTTCTCTGCCAGTCCCGGTACAAGACACTATGGAAGCACTGGCAGTATCAAGAAACTTGTTATCAACAGAGGCCTCCGTGGGGATCTTTTTTCGCCACCATCTCAAGAATCCCAGCAACCTCCCAATACACCAAATGGAAGTATCCTCAAAAAGCGTGTTTCGTTCGATGCCAGCACGATCGCGGGAAATGGTGCGTCGAGCCCATTGAAGCCAGTCTCTGCCAATGAACGCGTAGCGCCCAGTTCAGAAGACTTGGGTTA
>Ga0182030_10021922_pt1 | contig 11924 bp, 9 predicted proteins | sample 812S3MmetaG_FD_121299 | JGI IMG/M metagenome (GOLD analysis project Ga0182030, IMG submission 121299) | Permafrost microbial communities from Stordalen Mire, Sweden - 812S3M metaG (Illumina Assembly) | ecosystem: Environmental > Terrestrial > Soil > Wetlands > Permafrost | place: Sweden...
ACGGCTTCATTAACTGCCTTAAGACTGGCCAAATGGATGACCGCGTCGAACCTCTCTGACGCAAATAGCTGGTTAAGTTTATCTTTATTACGGACGTCGAAAACATGTAAGGGTATCTTTTTGTCGCTTAACTTTTCAACCCGGCTTAAACTCTCGGCCGAACTGTTGCATAAGTTGTCAACTACCACCACGTCGTAGTTATGATCAGTCAGTTCCAGCACGATATGGGAGCCGATATACCCCGCGCCGCCGGTAATTAGTATCTTCATTTTAGTTAATCAGATCGGTAACCTTAGCTACCATTTGCTTAAGTTCGGCGGCGGTTTTGGCTTCGGCGTTAAGCCTCAGCAGCGGTTCGGTATTACTAGGTCGCACGTTAAACCAGGCAGAACCGAGATAAACCGTTAAGCCGTCTAAGTCGTCTTGCTTATTTTCCTTAAAAGCCAGTGCCAGTTTTTTTAAAACAGCCGATTTATCAGACACCTCAAAGTTGGTTTCCGGGATTTGGACATAAGACTGCCGGAATGGTGCCGCCAGCTCAGATAATTTCTTGCCACTCCGGCTCATGATGAACAGGCCGATGACAGCCGCAATCAAGCCGCTATCGGCCATAAAGTTATCCAGGAAATAATAGTGCCCGCTATGTTCGCCTGCCAGGACGGCCGAATGGTTACGCATTTCCGCCTTAATAAATGAATGGCCAACCCTAGTCCGGACCGGCTTACCGCCGGCAGCCTTGATAGCATCCACCGCTGCTTGGCCACAAATTGCGTTTAGTAAAATGGTGGCTCCCGGATATTTCTTTAAGAAGTATTGGGCCAGCAAGGCGGTCGTCACCGTGCCGCTTAGAGGTTCACCGGTCTCGTCGACCAGGACAGCACGGTCACCGTCGCCGTCAAATGCCAGGCCGGCGTCCAATTGCTTAGTCTTAATGGTCTCAACTAAAGCCCGCAAGTTTTCAGCTTTAAGCGGATTGGCTTCATGGTTCGGAAATGTGCCGTCCAGCTCAAAATAAAGTTCGGTAACCTGCCACGGCACATAGGGCTCAAGTGCTGGAAATATTTTACCGGCCATACCATTACCGGCATCAACCGCTATTTTGATTGGCTTAAGCTGCCCTTCATCGATAAAAGATAAAACATGTTTAATCCAATCCTGGACAATGTCCTTGGCCGAAAGTTGGCCTGGCTTAACGGCCGGCGTGAACTTATTGGCGATCACCAGATCGCGGATAGCAAATAACCCCGATTCTTCGCCGATCGGTCTAACTTCTTCCCGGCAGAGTTTAATACCATTGTATTCGCCCGGGTTGTGGCTGGCTGTCACCATGGCGCCGCCGGCTAGGTTATATTTACCGACCGCAAAATAGATCATATCACTGGTAACTTCGCCGATATCCAGCACGTCACGGCCCTGGGCCCGCAAACCGGCGGTTATGGCAGCCGCTAACTGGGCTGAATCAGGCCGCATGTCTCGTCCGACCGCCACAGTGCCACTAGTCGGCAACCAGTTGGCTAGAGCTCGGCCGATCCGCTCGGCCACCTCGCTGTTTAATTCGCTACCTACCCGGCCGCGAATGTCGTAGGCTTTAAAAATCTGACTAATATCGGGCATGAAACCTCCCATTTTAGTTACTTAAGTTATTATAGCCAAGACTTCCAGCTATACTAACAAATTATTTACAGCCAACTAATAACGATTGATCTATGCTAACAGTGGTTTAGCTTAACGTCAACCGGGAAAGTTGGAACTTATGAGCAGGGAAATTAAAGGCTTGGATCCACACGTCAGGGCACTGGTTGATGAACCGGCTGTCAGGGGTGCCGATTTAGCTCTTTGGAGAGACGGCCTGACTGCCGACCAGGCCTATATATTCGGCTTGCCGGTCGGCCGGATGGCGGTTCAGGTAGTATTAACGGCTCTGGTTGAGATGGGTAAAATTTTACCCGGGGATATTGACCTAACCGAGTACAAGACGAAAGTAAATGAAATTAGTACCAGAACCCAACAATTAATCGGCAGCCAATCGCCATATCAATAATATAGGATAGACTGCAGTTAAAATACTTACCGATATTACTTTTCAGACGTGGTTTAGTTAATAAGTAAATAGTGGAAAATGACACGCCGGTTAACTTTAATAACTGGTGGTTTATTTAAATTACAAACAGGAGACCTTAATGGCAGTAGCGGCAACTGGTAAAAAACAAACTAGCCACTGGCTGATATTAATCCTACTGGCCCTAGCTCAGTTTATGGTGGTGCTGGATATCTCGATTGTTAACGTGGCCTTGCCTTCCATCCAGCGGGCCTTCTCGCTGACTAGCACTAATTTGCAATGGATCGTGACAGCTTATACCCTGGCCTTTGGCGGTTTTTTGTTACTGGGCGGACGAAATGCCGATTATTTCGGCCGACGCCGGACTTTCTTAGGCGGTATCATCGTTTTTACCTTAGCCTCAATGGGCACTGGACTTAGCCAGTCCGGCACCATGATTATTATCTTCCGGGCCCTGCAAGGCCTGGCCGGGGCTTATTTATCACCGGCGGCTTTATCGATTGTGCTGGTCACTTACCGGGAAGGTAAAGAGCGCAACGTGGCCTTGAGCGTCTGGGGCGCGGTGGCGGCTGGCGGCGCAGCCTTCGGCGTGCTACTGGGCGGCATCATAACCCAATATTTAAGTTGGCGCTGGAATTTCTTTATTAACGTACCAATCGGACTTTTCGTGGTCATCACAGCCATGAGAATACTGCCCCGTCATGAAGGTGAGGCCCAACAAAAAAGCTTGGATATTCCCGGTGCCTTGACAGTGACTGGCGGACTTATGCTACTGGTTTACTCCCTGACGGAAGCGCCGACTTACGGCTGGAGCAGCCACCGGATTATGATTACCCTGGGGGCCAGCATTTTGCTACTGGCTGCCTTTATTTACAACGAGATGAGACTGGCAAAAGTCCCGCTGATGCCGATGCGTATTTTTCGGATCAGGAACGTGTCGGGGGCAGATTCGTTAATGCTCCTGGTCTCCGCCGGCTTATTTTCGGTTTTCTTCTTTACGACGCTGTATTTACAGGACGTTTTGCGTTATTCACCGATTAAGACCGGAGTGGACTTCCTGGTGCTACCGGTAGTCATCGCCATCGTAGCCACTAACGTGCCCCGGTTGATCAAGCTGATCGGCCATAAGACCATATTGGTACTTGGCCCGCTGTTTGTTAGCGGTGGACTGTTCTGGGCCTCGCACTTACCGGTTCATGGCACTTATTGGGGCAACATTGCCCCCGGCCTGATATTGATGGGCATTGGTTTAGGCGCTCTATTTGTTAGCGTCACGATTGCCGCCACCTCCGGCGTGCCCCAACACGAAGCTGGTCTGGCCTCTGGGCTGCTGAATACCTCTCAACAAATTGGCGGTGCCGTCGGTCTAGCCGTCCTGACCGGTGTCGTGGCCAGTAGTACGTCGCACTATTTAACCTCATTGCACTTGCACGCTCAGCCGACAGCTGCCAACATGGCGGCAGCCAGCGTCCATGGCTTTCATATCGGCTACCTGGTGTCTAGCACCTTTGGCATCGGCGCTTCATTGCTGGCTCTGTTTATTGTCCGCATCAAGAAAGTCCCCAGCAACCAAAGTCAGGAATCGTCCGAACCGACCGCACTGCCGGCTTAGTGGCTTAAAAATACTAGTGACTTAAGGGAGTGTTAAGATAATGTTTACCAACACGCTTAATGGCGCAATCGTAAAATCACTGTCACGAGCTGGTATTTGATGTATAATTACTCGCACAAAATGATTGCTGTAATTATTGCCGGTGGTGCTGGCACACGGCTGTGGCCGCTATCTCTGCCTGACTATCCGAAGCACCTACTTAAGGTTAACGACGATCCGCTGTCGTTACTTCAACAAACATACGCGCGGGTCAGACTGTTGACGGATAAGATCTACGTCGTATCAGAAATTGGACACATCAAGCATGTCCGGGCCCAGTTGCCGGAGCTTAAAGCCGACGCTTTCATTGTCGAGCCGGCTAGGCGCGGTACCGCCAGTTGCGTTTTGACGGCCCTGGTCCAGATTGCCAAGCGGTATAGCGCCGACGAACCGGTAGCCTTCTTGCCGGCTGATCACTATATTCGCGATACCGGTGTTTTTGTCCATAGTTTTCAGGTCGCTATCGATGCCGCCAAGTATAAAAAGCGCCTTGTGCTGATTGGCGTCGAGCCGACTTATCCGGCGACCGGTTTTGGTTATATCGAGAAGGGCCAACTGTTGGCCGGCCAGTCATTCATTTATGAAGTGCAATCGTTTCGGGAAAAGCCCGACTTTGACCGAGCCCTGAATTACGTTAAAACCGGCCGTTATTTATGGAACTGCGGTTATTTTGTCGGATCACAGCGCATTTTCTTGGATGCTATGGCTGAGTTTGCGCCGGACCTGCATAAGAATTATCAAAAACTGGCAGCCAGCCAAACGGCTGCTAAGTACCGGGCAACCTATTTGAGCCTAGATAACGCCTCAATCGATTATGCCCTGATCGAAAAAGCCAAGAAACTGCTGGTGGTACCCGCCGCTTTTGACTGGATGGATTTAGGCTCCTTCAGGGATCTTAGCCGGGCGGCCGGCGGTGATGCCGGCGGTAACCATATCCGCGGCCAGAGCGTCATCACGGAAGAAGTTCAGAACTCCTACATCCAGAATTTCGAAGACAAACCGGTCGCTGTCATTGGCCTGGATAACGTGGTCGTTATTAATACGCCGCACGGTTTATTAGTGGCCCGTAAGGACCTCTCCCATAAAGTCGGCGATATCAGCAAACGTTTTTAGCCTTGTAGTATGTTTGGCGGATTTTAGTTACGGCGGTATCATTAAAACGTCAGTTGGCTGCAACTTAAAGAAAAACACTTAATTAAAAGCAGGAGTGAATCTTATGGACATCGCCTTGAAAGCTAAGAATCTGACCAAGCAATACGGTCCGGTAGTGGCCCTTAAATCGCTCAATCTGGAAGTTCAGAAAGGCGAAATACTGGGTTACTTAGGGCCTAACGGGGCCGGCAAAACCACCACCATCAGGTGTATCCTGGGTCTTATCAAGCCGACGGCCGGTAGCAGCGAGATCTTTGGCATTGATTCCCAGACGGACAAAGTCGAAGCCCATAAGCGAATTGCCTATGTTCCCGGCGAATCTATTTTTTGGCCATCGCTAACTGGTGCAGAAACCCTTAGTTTGTTGGCGAAAATTCACGGTTCAACTGACCTTAAGTATCAGAAAGAGCTTATCAAACGTTTTCAATTCGAGCCGGCTAAAAAAGTCCGGACTTATTCCAAAGGTAACCGTCAGAAGATCAACATTATAGCCGCTTTATCAACCCATGCCGACCTGCTGATCATGGATGAGCCGACCACCGGTTTGGACCCAATCATGGAACAGGCCTTCAAACAGAGCGTGCTGGAAGCCAAGGCTAACGGCCAGACAGTGTTCCTATCATCGCATATCCTGGAAGAGGTCGAGGCTTTGTGTGACCGGGTGGCGATTCTACGGAAAGGCAAGTTAGTCGAACTTGGCAGCCTGGCCCAGATGCGACATCTCTCCGCCGTGTCGGTTGAAGCTACCTTTGACCACGAACCGCCCAATATCGGCCACTTGCCGGGCGTCAGCGACGTAGTCGTTACCGGTCATCAATTGTCTTGCCAGGTCCATGGTCCGATTGAGGCTTTACTGCAGGAGTTAGTGGCATCTCATCCCAAGACGTTGCTTAGCCGCGAACCATCGCTAGAAGAACTGTTCTTGTCTTTGTACGGTGACGAAGATGTAACCAATAAACAAGCCAAAAGATGAAGACGATTACTCCAGTGGTGCCTAAACCGATTGTTATGAAACGGTTTTATGCTCCGAAGAATCTAGTCAAGCGGTTTGTAGCCAAACGGACGAGACTTAGCGCTTTGGTATTCGGTGCTATCCTGGCTATCTATATGATTTCCAAAGCATCTTCTTACGTTAAGCTTTACCCGACCGAGGCCGCCCGCCAAAAAGTGGCCGAAACGCTTGGTGCTAATATCGGCGTGGAAGCTATTCTGGGCATAGCCCATCATCTTGAGACAGTGGGCGGTTACGCCGTCTGGAACTTTCTATGCCTGCTGGCGGCCGCCGGGGCTATTTGGGCCCTGCTGATTGCCACCAAAACTTTCCGGGGCGAAGAAGATACCGGCCGCTGGGAACTGTTGCTGGCCGGCCAAACTTCAGCCCGCCGGGCGGCAGCTAACGCCCTGATCGGCCTGGGCAGCAGCCTACTGATCATCTTTTGTTTCTTAGCCTTATCGGCTTTGGGCATCAGCCGGCTACATGGTGCTGATTTGTCAGCTAGCGCCTGTCTGTTTTTTGCTCTGGCGCTAATGGCCGGTGCGGCTGAATTTATGGCCGTCGGAGCCCTGGCTAGCCAATTGATGCCGATCCGCAGTCGGGCAGCCGGCTTGTCGGCCATAGTCTTTGGTGTTTTTTATATGATCCGCCTGACAGCCGATACGACTAACGCCCACTGGCTGCTCAATGTATCACCTCTGGGGTGGATTGAAAAATTACAGCCTACGTATAACAGCCAACCGGTTTGGTTGATCCCGATTGCCGGCTTCATATTGATTCTTTGCTGGCTGACGGTCAGTTTGGCCGGGCGGCGCGATCTCGGTGATGCTACCTTTGCCGACAAAGACACGGACAAACCCCATACCAAATTACTCGGTTCGCCATTGCCGGCCGCCTTTCGCCTAAACCGGTCAACGATTTTAGGCTGGCTGGGAGCCACTGGCCTAATAACCTTGTTTTACGGCTTGATGACCAAAGGCGCGGCTAAAGCCTTTGGCACATCAGCCTCATTCGAAAAGGCTTTAAAGCGGGTGGCCGATGTATCTAGGCCCAACACAGCCATCGAATTTATGGGCATTATCTTTTTTATGACAATGATCCTGGTGATGTTCTATGCAGCCAGCAGCATCGGACGAATACGGCAAGACGAAGCCGTCGGTTATCTGGATAATTTCCTGGTCCGGCCGGTTAGCCGGTTGCGTTGGCTGGGCGACCGGGCGTTTCTAGCTGTATCGGTGGTTATTTGTGCCGGTTTACTAAGCGGTTTGGCCGCTTGGGCCGGTGAAGCCGCCCAACACAACGGTGTGGCTTTTCACAGTTTAATCCTGGCCGGACTTAACGCCATGGCGCCGGTAATTTTAGTATTGGGCGCCGGTATTTTTGCCCTGGGAGTCAGACCCCGTTTAACCAGTGTAATAGCCTATGGTGTAGTTGTCTGGTCGTTATTAATCGACATGCTAGCCTCCGGCCTTAACTTGAACCATTGGCTGTTGGATACTTCCGTCCTGCACCAAGTGGTGTTGGCACCAGCTGTTAGCCCCAAGTGGTCGGTTGATCTGATTATTCTGATAATTTCAATCGGGCTCGGTCTCATCGGAGCCGTAGCTTTTAACCGGCGCGATCTGGAAACCGAATAATTTCTGGATAAAGTTCTATTTTATGTTTTTATCAAGCACGTGGAAGGCCAGGCCATAGCTCATCAGGGCGATCGGTATCTCAAAGAAGGCGGCCATTAAAATAGCTTCGTTGAATTCCAGGCCTCGGTGGGAGCTCATGACATCAAACCAGGCGTCGACTAAGAGCAGGGTGCCTACCATGGTAGCCGGTACTGCTACCCATTTGGATTTTTTAAAAGCCAGGACAGCCGTTAGTAACGAAGCGATAATTATGCCCACGTCCAGACCGCCCCAGCTGACATCCCAGTGCTGCGCTATTTGGCGCGTCGGTAATTCATAAGACAAATGAACTGTCCAAGGAATCAGAAAGACGCTCAAAATCAGATAAAGCATGCCGGCCCAAGCGGGAATCGGTAGGCGGACACGTTTTGATTTTTTCATAGGATTTCCTTTTAATGGTTTAAATATTTTAAGCCTGGTCCATCAGCTTAGCCAGGGTTTTCTTTAAATTGGCATGGAAGGCTTCGACTGAAAACCGCTCGGCTGATAGGCTGATAGCCCTGTGATCATACCTATCGGCTCTAAAACCTTTTAGGGATTTTACCAGACTGCCAACCGTTTGTTCTGTGAAAAATTCACCAGTTTGACCCGGTATAATATAGTCTTTAGGGCCGCCTTTATCATAGGCTATTACCGGTGTGCCAGCCGATAGGGCTTCAACCGCCGTAATGCCGAAATCTTCCACGTTGGTCGGGAAGATAAAGGCCTCGGCTTGTTGAAAGTACAGCGGCATCTCCTTGTCCGGAACATCAGTTTCAAAATTAACAGTCGGTCCGGCCAGTCGTATTAGTTTTTCATGATCCGGCCCGTCACCAATAACAATCAGAGGCAAACTTAGTTTAGTACAGGCCTTAACGGCAAGATCGATTCGTTTATAAGGAGTCTGCCGACCGGCGGTAACAAAACCTTGCCGCCTGCCGCCGTCAGCTGCCGGTTTAAACCGTTTGGTATCGACCGGCGGATAGATTAGGACTGAAGGCCGGTCATAGTACTTCATAATCATCGCCTGCGAGTGGGTTGAATTGGCGATTATATAATCCGGCCGTTGGGCCGCCCGTTTATCCCACCTTCTTAAGGGGCCGACTAGGAGCTTAAGGCTCAAACGGGCTAAGCCGTTAAAGCCGGTCGGGAAACCGGGCGACTTCAGATATTCGTCAAAACGGTTCCAGTAGTACTGAGTCGGTGAGTGACAGATACAGACATGCAAAGTGTGCGGCCCGGTCTTAACGGCTTTGGCTTCGGCACCAGTGGCACTGACGACCAAGTCGTAGCGGCTTAAATCAAGCCGGCTGAAAGTCCAGGCCCTTAAAATCGGCAGGAACTTCTTAAGGACTTTTGGCAATTTTTGCAGCCAAGTAGTGCGGACATCGGCATCATTAAACCAGTCGATTTTTGACGGATCGTACTGTGAGGTATAAATTGGCGCATCCGGAAAAAGACGATGCAACTCCAGCACTTCCCGCTCGGCCCCGCCGATGCCAGTCAGCCAATCGCAGACAATGGCCACTTTTGGGTTAGAAGTCCTCATAGGTCTTTTAAGAACCCTCTAGGATCACTCGAATAGTTTTAACCAGGATAATCAGATCCAACCAGAATGACCAGTTTTGAACGTAGTAAAGGTCAAGCTGGCGGCGCTCGTCGAACGTAATGTTCCTGCGCCCAGAAACCTGAGCCAGACCGGTCAGACCCGACTTGACGCTTAGAATCATGTGGCGCTTTTCATAAAGTGATAGCTCCTGGGGAATCAGCGGCCGGGGTCCGACTAAACTGACGTCTCCGCCGAGGACGTTAAACAGTTGCGGTAACTCATCGAGGCTGGTTTTTCGCAAAAACCTACCTAGTCTAGTGAAGCGCGGATCATCCGGTATCTGGTCGCCCCCCGAGCGATACCGTTCAATTAGTTCGGGCTGACCCATTTTAGTGAAAGCTTCTTCCGGAGAAAGACCATTATAGGTTTTGTTAACAGTCCGGAACTTATAAACCCGGAACTCTTTATTAAACCTGGTCAGGCGGATCTGACTAAAAAATATTTGGCCGCCGCTAAGCAGTTCCATAATGGCGATCACAACCAGAAACGGCGAACTTACAATCAGTAGCAGGCTACCCACAATCAGGTCGAATATACGCTTGACGATCCGGCCCCAGCCGATCAGGGCGGTTTGCTGGACAGCAATTACTGGCATGGAATTACGGAAAAGCTCAACGTCTATATTGCCGACAAAAAGTTCCGTATTGCCAGGCACGAACCGATAGGCGATGTGATGGGTCTGAGCATATTCCAAGATGTCACGATTACGCGTCTCATCGGTGTAGAGTTCGGTTTGGATAATGGTATGGATCGGGCGGCGGATATGCTGCAGGGCTTCACTGAATTGAGAGAAGAAGCGTATTTGGCCATAGGTCTTAGCGCCCCGGTTATAATCTACTACACCGACGATTTTATAGCCGGATTCCCGGCTGTTTTGCAGCGAGTCGAGCAGCTCGCCGCTCATTAAAGTATCGCCGATTATTAGTACGTTATTGAGGCCGATATCATAAGTGAATAGCTGGGTGCGGCCATAACGGATGAGGTTGCGGAATAAAACCAAAAAGAAAAAAGCCAGCCCGAAGCCGTAAAGCGGTACCAGTTTTGACGGAAAGATCGGATTAACTGAAATAAAATTCCAGAAAATAACAAACAGCACGCCGATAAACGAGCCCATTAGTAAACGGCCCAGCTCATTGAAGCGTTTTTCATAGATATGCTGGTTATAAAGGCCCAGTAAGGCAAAGATCAGAATCCAGAAGGGCAGTAGGCTTAAGAAAACCACTAAATAGGTGAGGGCATGGATGGGATGAGCGACCGGCACATTCGAGAATTTAGCCCGGATAACATAACCGCCGGTAAAGGCCAAAATCAGCGCCAGCACATCTCCCGCTACCAGAAATGAGTTGTAGATTAGAGAGGCGTTATTTTTCATAATTACTTTAGAAGTGCTTTTCCTACTGTTAAATTGTAACACTGTCTAACAATAAAGAGAGGCGACGCTGGTCGTTTGAAGCTGAATAATTAATAGATTGCCTAGCGCTTGTCATGCTAGTATTGTTCTATAAAGTTATGGACGATTCACAGGCACCATCGCAATTCTATAGTCAGGCCCCGGATAACCCGCCAGCCCAACCGATTAATGATGCTGGCTACTCAGACCAACCCGAAGACGACGATGGCGGTTATCGGTTTTCGGATCAACCGCCAGCTAATGAGCCAAACGAAGCTAATTCCACCCAGCCGGACACGACGGCCCAAACGGTGCCCGATTCCGCCAATAACACCAGCCATTCCGGAACGGTTTATACGGGTTTGTCCGGTAACGAGTTGTATTGCCTGGACCTGGCCGGTTATAAGCCCGGCAACCTAGTGGTCGGCAACAGTGTTTACGCCCTTGGTTATATCGGCAGTTTGACATCGGGCGTGCGGACGACGATTGGCGGTGAAATCCAACAGTTTACTAACATGATCTTCGGCGGCCGAAAACTTGCTCTGCAACGGTTAGAGCAAGAGCTTAAGCAATTGGACTGTCATGGCGCCACGGGCGTGACCAGCGAGCTGGTCTTCCATCCTGGCAATATTGAGTTTTTATCAATCGGTTCGTCAATCTACCGGAAAGACGGCCAGTCAAGCCAAGCTGTCACCAGTTCGGCCGACGGGCAGGAGTTTTATTGCCAAGTCGATGCCGGTTATTCACCGGTCCAATTTGTGTTTGGCAATGTGGCTTACTCGATTGGAATTGGCCGCAACATTCTCGGTGAGCTAAAGGAAATGGTCAAAGGCGAAGTTAAGCAGTATTCAAACATCTTTAACGTGACACGTAATTTAGCCCTCCAGAGAATTATTCAGGAAGCTAAAGATTGCAGCGCCAATAGCGTCATCGGTATTCGGACGACTATTCTACCGATCGGCAGTAATGGCGTTCAGGAAATGATCATGATCGGCACGGCTTCCAACAATCCGCAAGTGGCTTCACTGGCCGAATCGGTTGGCGGCGTTTTAACCAGTGATTTAACGGCCGAAGAAACCTGGAGCGTAGCATCTTTGGGCTACGTACCATTGAAGTTAATACTTGGCACCTCAGTCTATTCAATTGGTGTAGTCGGCGGCTTAAAAGCCGCTATCCGCGGTTACTTCAAAGGTGAAATAAGCACCCTGACCCAAATGATATATGGCGCCCGGGAAGAATCCATGAAGAAAGTTCAGCAGCAGGCTGAGGAAATTGGTGCCGATGACGTGCTGGGTATCAAAACCTATATATATCAGCTGGGCGGCGACGTGATTGAGTTTCTGGCTATCGGTACGGCCGTCAAACGGGTCAGCGGCATCAAACCGCAATCGGACCAAATTCCGCCCCAGGCTAT
>Ga0182030_10021927_pt1 | contig 11922 bp, 11 predicted proteins | sample 812S3MmetaG_FD_121299 | JGI IMG/M metagenome (GOLD analysis project Ga0182030, IMG submission 121299) | Permafrost microbial communities from Stordalen Mire, Sweden - 812S3M metaG (Illumina Assembly) | ecosystem: Environmental > Terrestrial > Soil > Wetlands > Permafrost | place: Sweden...
GCTCGTTCGACAATGAGCTTCTACAAAGCCAAAGCAACAGCCCGGGAAATGCTCCCGGAATTCTCAAAGTTTGACTGCCTCCCCGGCAGAGCCGGGGGAACTCCCGATTGATTAGCAACTGCCGAAGGCGTCTGCCCCACCGCAGGTGGCTACCGCAAGCTCTTCAACGCCGGATAAAGCCTAACCCACTTAGCATATCCAGCCTTATAAGCAGCCAGATCCCCAGCATCCGGCTCAATCCGCTCCGCAACCTCGATGGCCTGCCCACAAGCCTCATCCAGATTGGCCCAGTGCCCCGCGCCCACTCCAGCCATCAGCGCCGAGCCAAACGCGCCGCCCTCCTCGGCCGTAAGCACCTCCACGGCGTGCCCATAAACCCCAGCCTGAATCTTCCGCCAAAGCGGCCCGCGCGCCCCGCCCCCGCCCAGCCGGATTCCGCTCACCGGAATGCCCAGCTCGGCAAACAGCGTAAACGTGTCTTCCAGCGAATAAGCCACGCCTTCCAGCACCGCCCGCACAAAATGCGCCGCCGTATGCACGGTCGAAATCCCCGCAAACGCCGCCCGCACCTCCGGGTCCAAATGCGGAGTCCGCTCACCCAGCAGATACGGCGCCCACTCCAGCCCCGCGCTGCCCGCCGGAACCTCGGTCGCCGCAGCCGTCAAATCGTCATAGCCCCGGCCTGCAAAGAACGTCTCCTTCAACCAGCTAAAGCTCAGCCCCGCCGACTGTGTCACGCCCATCACATGCCACAACCCCGGAACCGCGTGGCAGAACGTATGCAGCCGTCCTTTGGGATCCTTGGTCGGCGCAGCCGTCGCGGCAAACACCACCCCTGAGGTCCCAATCGTTGCCGAAACCGATCCCGGCTGCAAGATTCCCATGCCCACCGCGCCGGCTCCCTGGTCGCCCGCCCCAGCCACCACCGGCGTACCCGCAGCCAGGCCAGTCAACCCCGCCGCCGTCTCGCTGATCCGCGCGCAAACCTCCGGCGACTCATACACCGTCGGCAGCCAGCTCTCGGGAATCCCGGCGGCCTCCGCCACTTCCCGCGACCAGCGCCTATGCGTCACATCCAGCAGCAGCGTGCCCGACGCTTCCTGCACGTCGATGGCAAACTCGCCCGTCAGCCGGTACCGCACGTAATCCTTGGGACACATTATGTGCCGAATCTTGGCGAAGATCTCCGGCTCGTGCTCCTTCACCCACAGCACCTTGGTCACGGTAAAGTTGGGCAGCGCCGGGTTGCAGGTCAGCTCGATCAGCCGGTCATAGCCGATCTTCTCCGTCAGCCAGTCGCACTCCGGCTGGGTGCGCGTGTCGCACCAAATCATCGACGGCCGCAGCACCGCACCGTCTTCATCCAGCAGCACGGCTCCGTGCATCTGCCCCGTCAGCCCAATGGCGGCAATCGGCTCGCGTGGCTCAGGCGCAGCCGCAAGCGCTCCATGGATCGCCTCCTGCGCAGCCCGCCACCAGTCTTCAGGATCCTGCTCCGCCCACCCTGGGTGAGCCGTCTTGAACGGAGCGTGTTCGCTCGACGCCCCGGCAATCAGTTTGCCCGCCGCATCCACCACCACAGCCCGCGTCCCGCCCGTACCCACATCCATTCCAAGGAACCACATACACGTCCTCACCCTTCATGGTTATCGCTTTTCCCAGCCGGGGGGAAGCATAGCAGCATGGGGCATTACGCGAAAAGGGGACCTGTCCAAACTCATCCATCGGTGATCCAGCCCGGCCCCCTATCCCTCCAGCAGCAACAAACGCGCCGCATCTAGCTTCAGCCCCCAAGGCTGAGGCTGCACGCTCAGCGCGCGCCAAACATCCTTGGGAACATCGGCTTGCAGATGCGCCAAATCGCCGTCGCGCGGAGCCGAATGAAGCCGCAGATACAGCGTCATTTCGTGAGGCGCCTCGCTGGTGCTCACCAGCCAGCATTTGAAGGCATTCTCTCCGCTCGCTGTCGCCCCCAAGACAATCTGGTGCGATCGAACTCCAACATGAGTCAGCGCGTCGGGAACCGGCGCCGCAGTCTCAAGCTCGCAATCCCATGCCGCCACCGCAATCCGATTCGCCCCAATCCGCCTGGCAGCGACAATGTTCTTGCAACCGGTCAGCCGCGCCGCCGCCACGGTTTTCGGACGTTCAAAGAGCTGGTGTTTACCCCCGCTTGCAATCACGCGCCCGCTGTCCAGCACCAGCAGATCGCTGCAAAAGCGGAATGCCTCTTCCATATCGTGCGTGATAAAAACCACCGCTCCGGTGTACCCCGCCAGCGTCTCGCGAAGCTGCTCTTCGGTCTGCCGCCGCAGGTGCGGATCGAGCGCCGCAAACGGCTCGTCGAACAGCAGCGCATCCGGCCGAATGGCCATGCATCGCGCAATGGCGACACGCTGCCGCTGCCCGCCTGAAATTTCCGCCGGATAGCGATCCGCCAGCTCCGCAATGTGCATCCGCTCCAATTCCGTCTGAACCTGCGCCTGCCGCTCCCGCGCTGGAACCGAGCTCAATCCGAAGCCGACATTCCCGGCCACCGTCATGTTCGGGAAAAGGGCGTAGTCCTGAAACACAACTCCGATTCGTCTTTGCGCTGCCGCAATGTTTGTCCGGGCCGCGCTGTCGAATAGCACCCGTCCATTTAGATCAATGCGCCCTCGATCCGGAGTAGCTACCCCGGCAATCATGCGCAGCGTCATCGACTTTCCCGCGCCCGATGCGCCCAGCAAGCCAACCGCGCCCTTGCCGGTGCTGAAACCCACCTTCAAGTTGAAATTCTCAAGCGCCTTCTCCAACTCGACCTCGAGCATCGCCGAAGCGGCGAACTCCCCCACCACGCGGGAACGCGCGGAAAGCCCCAGCCCCCCAACAGCGCGAGGCAACCCGGCGTCCGGCGCGGCGTGCGTTCTCCTCTTTACCCCAATTCCCACCTGCCAATTCAGCAGCCGGATAATGCCAAGTGATAGCACAACAATCAGGCTCACCCACATCAGAGCGGCCCTCATATCGCCATCCTCAACGGCAGAGAAGATAGCCATCGGCATAGTTTGTGTGCGCCCTGGGATATTGCCGGCCAGCATCAGCGTGGCGCCAAACTCTCCCATCGCGCGGGCAAAGGCCAACACCGTTCCCGCCAGCACCCCCGGCGCGGCAAGCGGCAACAGCACCCTGCGAAACACCGCCCCCTCCGATGCGCCCAGCGTGCGCGCCGCATCCAGAAGCGTGGGATTCACCTGCTCAAACGCGCCCAAAGTGGTGCGATACATCAGCGGAAATGCAACCACGGTTGCGGCAATCACCGTTGCCGGCCAGGAAAAAACAATCGTGATTCCGATCTGACCCAGCGCGTGGCCGATAAAGCTCCGCCGCCCCAGCAGCAGCAGCAGAAAGAAGCCCACCACCGTAGGCGGAAGCACCAGCGGAAGCGTCAAAATGCCATCGATCCAGGCACGAAAGCTGCCGCGAATCCCGTACATCGCCCGTGCCGCAACCAGCCCAAGAAAAAAAGTGGCTACCGTGGCGGCACAGGTTGTGGCCAGCGAAATATAAATAGGCGAAGCATCGAAGTGCGGCGTCACGGTGCCGCTATTGTAAATCCATGCCTCGCGAAGACCGCCTGCGCGGCTGGGGTGGCAAGATAGTCCACAAAGCCGCGCGCCGCTTCCTCATTGCGGCTCCCTTTGATAACCGCCGCGGGACAGACGATGGCATCGTGTGTGGATTCAGGCGCGGTCGCCACTACGCGAACCTTGCTGGAAGCTTTAGCGTCGGTTGCATAAACCAGGCCCGCATCGGCATTGCCGGTTTCAACATAAGTCAGAACCTGGCGAACATCCTTGGCCAGCACCAACCTGCTTTCCAACTTATCCCACAGATGAAGCGCCGTCAGCGTCTGCCGCCCATATTGCCCGGCCGGAACGCTCCCCGGATCGCCAACCGCAATCACCCGCACACCTGCTGCCGTCAGCCCCTCAAAATCCCGGAGCTTAGACTCCAGCGGCGCAATCAAAACCAATGTGTTTCGCAGCAAATTGCGGCGCGTGCCTTTGACCAAGAGCCCCTTCGCTTCCAGATCGTCCATCTGCTTCGTGGCTGCGGAGAGAAACACATCCACCGGCGCGCCCTGGTCAATCTGCGTGGCCAGCGTTCCCGATGAGCCTGAGTTATTAACGAATGCAATGTTCTTGAGGCTCTTGCTGTAGGCAGCCTCATTCTCCGTGATCGAATCCTTCAGGCTGGCTGCCGAGGAGATGGTCAGAGTAACCGCTGTCTGGCCATAGCAGGTGCCCGACGCCCAAAACAGCAGAAGCAGAGCCGCGGCCAGTACGCACCACGCGAAACGGCAATCGTGTCGTCGCGGAAACGTCATTTCACTCCCTCGTGTCATCTGCAGCCCTCACACCCCAACCGGCACAGTGAACACGTCGCTGTGATTGCGCTGTTCATCCATCGAACCCTGCGCTACACTGTCCCTTCACCCACACACGATCTCCGGCAAATCCAAACTGCCGGCCCTCCCACTCCGGAGAGCACGAATATGCCCGGCCACGACATTGAATCTTCGGCGCTGCCCAGGGACGCAAAAGAGATGCAGGCCGCGCAATTCGCCATGCGCCTCTCGCTCATCTTCGGCTTTGCCATGCTAGCCGGCAAAACCGCAGCCTGGTTCCTCACCCATTCTTCCGCCATTTTCTCAGACGCCGCCGAATCCGTCATCCACGTCATCGCCGTGGGTTTTGCCAGTTTCAGCCTCCGCCTCAGCGCCAGGCCGGCCTCCCATCACTTCCTCTACGGCTACGAGCGCATTGCTTTCTTTTCCGCCGGATTTGAAGGAGCCATGATTGTCGTCGCCGCCATCGCGATTCTCTTCGAGTCCATCCGCGAGTGGATGGCTGGCCTGCAACTCGAGCGCCTGGGCTCCGGTGTTGCGCTCATCCTCATGGCCGGAATCCTCAACGCGGGCCTCGGCTACTATCTAATCCGCACCGGCCGCCGCACCAACTCCCTCATCCTCGAAGCCAACGGCAAACATGTGCTCACCGACAGTTGGACCAGCTTCGGCGTAGTCGCCGGCCTGGGCCTGGTGATGATGACACATTGGAAGCCGTTCGACCCGCTGGTGGCCATCGTGGTCGCGGTCAATATCCTCTGGTCGGGCGGGCGCCTAGTCTGGCGATCCGCCGTCGGCCTGCTCGATTACTCCGACCCCGAGACCGGCCGCCGCATTCGCGAGCGCCTCGATGCCATCTGCTCCGAACTCGATGTGCAATACCACGGCGTCCGTTTTCGAACCACTGGATACCGCCAGATTATCGAGGTTCACCTGCTGTTTCCGCGCCTGACTTCGGTGAGCGACGCCCACGCCCTGGCCACAACCATCGAGGAACGCCTCCCGGTTGAGCTGGGAATGCCCGCCGAGATCATCACCCATCTGGAAGCGCTCGAGGACCACGCCCAGGTCCACCGCCGCGAGCACTACACCGGCAAGCCAGAGTGAGCTGTCTGCAAACTGTATCGGACCCAAACCGGAATGCGGCAGATTCTCTAACTAAAAGGATTTTATGGTGCGCCCGGAGAGGTTCGAACTCCCGACCTAACGCTCCGGAGGCGTTCGCTCTATCCAGCTGAGCTACGGGCGCGCATGTCCAGCATATCGCACTTTGCTTTCAAGCGACGTTTTCACCCCGAGAGCCAAGCCAGCCCTCAGTCCCTTAGGCCCCCGTCCCTGGTCCCTAAGTCCCTGGCTTTTCTCAGTTCTTCCATCACCGACTGGATCAGCGCCTTGGCCCCTTCGATCCCGCCCAGCACCGCCTGCAAATCCAGCGCCGGCTTGGCCGGGTTGCGGGTGGAAGCGCAATAAACCCCGTGCTGCCCCACCATGATCAGCGAATCGGTCAGCAGGTCCAGCGCCACCGCCAGCCTGCCCCGCTCCACGCCCATCATGAACTCATGCCGCTCCAGTTCTTCCCTTTTTTCGTCGAATACGCTCATACTCAAAGCCTACTCGAAAAATGCGCCGGAACATCGCAACCACCGGTTGCGTAACTCCCTCATCGGCCCGGTGAGCGTGAACTCGATAGACCACGCCGGGTTCGTTTAGGGAACTTCTGAATAAGTTGATGTTTTGAAAGGGCACGACTTTAGTCGTGCCGTAACTGCCGCAAAATGAATGCGGGCTTTAGCCCCTGAGGGATTTTCGGTAGCCAATAGCAACTTGTTCAGAGGTTCACTTCGCTTGACCAAGAACCCAGAATGCAAAAACTGGGAGGCATCCGTGAACAAAGCCGCTCTCGTACTGATTTGGCTCCCGGCACTCTGCGTTCTGGCAGCGCCGGCCTCGGCACAGAACCAGCGCCTGCCCGACGTCGTCTACATGGACCAGCCCAATGGCATTGAGTATTCTGTGTACGCTTCAACCTGGCCTTCTCTGTTGCCTTATATCGATCGCCTGAAAGCGTCACAAACCTCCGTAGTCGAAGCCGAACTTCAGCGCCGGGCCACTGCCACCGATGTCTCGGACGGCGAATTGAACCTGCTGGCCCAATTGGAATGGCAGCGCGGCGCTCTCGATGCGGCAGATATCGCGGTTGCCCGGGCAGTCTCCATTCGGCCCACACAATCGCTGAACGCGTTTCAGCAGGCCATGGTCACCTTCGCTCATTTGCGGCGAGCCTCGGGCGCCTTGGAGCAATGGCAATGGCAGCAGCGCACCCGCGATGCCTACCAGCGCACCTTCGACCTGGATCCGCATAACATCTCGGCTCGTTACTATCTCGCGTATACCTACATGAATACGCCATGGATCGGTGGAGGAGACAAGAAGAAGGCTTTGCTGTTAAGCGAAGGTGGAATTGCGCTGGGCCAAAATGGTTTCTATGTCGTCCGGGCCGACGCTCACAGGCTGCTCGGCGACCTCGACCAAGCCAACGCGGACTACGACCGAGCCATTGAATGGAAGGTCTTCAAGCTGAGCGGCTTTCTTGATGCGGCCCAACAGGAGATGGGACGCAATCAGTGGGACCGCGCCAAGCGCTACCTTGACTGGGCCGTGCATTGCCGCCCCGACGCAACCAAGGCGCACGAGGGCCTCGGCGATTATTACCTTGCCAGGAACGATCGTCAGCATGCGCGCCAATCGTATCAAACAGCGGTCGATAGAGATCCCAACAACGAATCCGCCAGGAAGAAACTCGCACAACTCGCCGGGAGCGGCTAGGAAATCGCTTGCGCCAATATAGCGCCGACCTCGCCGTACTGGCGCGAGTAACGGAAGCGCTGAAGGCATTGGAGGACATCCATGGGGCGTGAAGCAATCTGCAAATGCGATTGGGCCGGAACCACAGCTCAGGTCAAGGCGCTGCTCGAATCCACAGAAGTGATTCTGCGCGGAGGCCTTCGCAAGCGCATACCCTTCACCGAAATCAAGCAGGTCAAGGCGCTTTCCAATCGCCTCCGCTTCACCGTTGCCGGCGAGACGGTTGAGCTTTTTCTCTCGTCGAAAGCCGCAGCGAGCTGGGCTGCCGTCCTGACCAGCCCGCCGCCATCGCTCGCCCGAAAGCTCGGAATCGCCAGCACCACAATCGTGCGAACCATAGGCGACATTCATGATCGGGATCTCAACTCGGCCCTCGCGGAAGCCGCCGAAATCTCCGCCAAAGATGCCGCCCTAATCGTGGCCTATGTCGATTCGCCGGAATCGCTGCATCGAACGCTGAAAGAAGCGTGGGCTCAGCTCATCAAGGCTGTGCCCATCTGGATGGTTTACGCCAAGGGCAAGGGGCACGCCATCGACGAGTCCGCGATTCGGTCCCTGCTCCGCGCCAACGGAATGATGGACACCAAGATCGCCTCAGTCTCCGCCACGCTCACCGCGATCCGTTTCAACCTGCAAAAACCCGGCTGACACCCGCGGCTCACTCAACATCCTTATCTCCATCACAAGCTCAGCTTGCGCATAAACTCCGCATCCAGCCGCAGCGCCTCGAAAACCTCGATGTCGAACTCCTCCTGCTCGATGAAGTAGTGCTTCAGCCCTGTTGCGGCCCTCAGAATCGGCCTGTAATCCACCACTCCCCGCCCCATCACCGTGGAAACAAACTCGCCTTTGGAGTCTTTGGCCATGTCCTTGATGTGAAGAAGCGGGAACCGCTCCGGCGTCTTGCTCAGGTAGTCCACCGGATTGCGCCCGGCAGCCACCACCCAGCCGCAATCCATCTCGAAGAACACCAGCTTGGGGTCGGTCAGCCGCAGCAGTTCGTCGTAGAACACCACCCCGCCCTCGCTGCCAAACTCCGGCGTGTGGTTGTGATAGCCAAAGCTCATGCCGGCGGCCTTCACCTTTTCGCCAATGCGGTTAAACTCGCCGGCGTTCCACCGCCAGTCGTCCAGCGTCAGCGGCCCTCTGGCAGTTGGATCTCTGTGCATCGGCGAGGGGCAAACAATGTAGCTCAGCCCCAGCACGTGTCCGTACTCGATCAGCTCGTCCAGGCGCGGCTTCAGCACCGCCATGGGATGATGCGTGCTGATGCAGCGCAGCCCCGCAACGTCCATCGCCTTGCGAAACTCCGGCGCGGTGCGGTCAAAGTATCCCGCCGCCTCTACCTCTGTGTACCCTGCCGCCCGAACCTTGCTCAGCGTCCCGTCAAAGTCCTTCGGCAGCAGCTCACGCACACTGTAGAGTTGCAGCCCGATGGGCAAGCCAAGCGGCGCCGCCTCAAGCCTTCCGGCGCTCACACAAGTTGCGGCCACAGCCGCACCGGAAGCCTTCAAAAAAGTCCTGCGCGAAGCAATACTCATATTCTGATTCTCCTAGCTGCCTTATCGAGCGATTACCAAGACAAGCGGTAGTTCGGGAGCCGACGGGGAGAGGAGGGACCACTCCCAGAAGGATCTCATTCATGGAAGATTTGGAAGAATTGCTGCCATCTCGTGGCGGAAATTCGTTTGTTGGCCATTTCCGGGAAAGGGTACCGCGTAATGCGGAACGTCAAGAGCTGCAAGAGACATCGCTTCCTCAACGTAACCAGATATCCGTTTCAGGATCGTAATGACGACTTCTGGCTGATACTGAGCTAGTCTCTCGGCAAGGTGCGGCACGCTCTGCCGAAAGACTGCCTCACGATCCTTGAGTGGGATGTCGTCAACCGGCTGCGCTACCAGGTCGTCGAGGAAATACCCGCGTTCTCTAAAGGCCGTCAAGAAGCCCTGGTCGCCGCGTATATGCAACTGAAGCGATTCATGAAGGTAGCGATAGACTTGGCTGTTTTCCCGATAAAAGAAAGTCCCGCCGGCGGGTGGTGCTTCGCCCACGAAAAGAACTCTAATTCTCTTCGGACGATACCGCTTGCGAAGTTGCTCCGTGGAAGACATCGTACTCAACGTCGAGCCATCATTGAAAGCCTCAGCGCTGTGGCCGCGACTGGCCGTTCCACTGGCGGACCGAGCAACACGCCGTGGCAAACTCTGCAATCGTTCAATCGTGTCTGGATACGTGGCTACCAGTTCTACGAAGGTTGCCGCAAGTGGACTAGCTTGTCCGCCCTGTTCCCATTTCTCCACTGTCCGGGGACTGACGCGCAGCATATTCGCCCAAACCGGGCGGGAGACGTTAAACCTTTCGCGGACCGCAACAAAATACTCGGCGCCTGGGGCCTCTTTCACGTATGCGGCTGGGAGCCTGTGGGTTCGAAGTGTTGCCTTGCCCAGTCTGTGCTCTTTCATGGCGACAATACCTTCCACAAGCTCGGAGAAAACATCCCTGCTTACATGCTTAGGCTTGCTCACTCTTTTCTCCTCTCTTTACGAGCGGCCCGTTCAGCTTCCATCGCTCGCCTAAGTTGGCGCCTTTCGTCCTCCGACAGATCGGCGGCTTCGTCCTTGTCATACAACGTCAGCAGCCAAATCTCTTCATCAGACAAGAATACGTAGTAGACGATTCGCAGACCGCCGCGTTTTCCCTTGCCGCGCCGTGGATCCTTCCAACGCAACTTGCGGATGCCGCCAGCACCCGGAATTAGGTCTCCCGCCTCCGGATATCTCGCCAAACCACGCTGCAATTCCCTAAATCCCTCATCGTCCAAATAGTCTTCTCGATACCTGGTAAAGGCCGGCGCCTCAATAAACTCGAATGATCTGAGGTGCGTTGGGTCGCCCAATCCACTTTCCTAACTATACCCATTGTGGGTATACTTTGTAAACAATCGCAAGAACATACCGCCCCAGTTCACCCCTTGATCGTCTTAGTCCCCGCATCCCACACCGCCGCGCCGCGATGAAAATACGAGTGATTTGCCATGTGGCACGCAATCGCCGCGTTGTTACCAAACACCTCGTCCTCCACCACATGCTCCCGTGTCACAACGGCGTGGAAAAAGTTCGCAATATGGTCGGCGGTATCGTTATATCCCTGCGGTGGGCCATAGCTCTCCACATCCCCCAGCTTTGCCTGCGGCTCAGGATGCGCCGCGTGCCAATCGTCGAGATACTGCTTCTTCGCCGCCGCCGTCCAGCCGTCCAGGCTGTAGCCCTCCGGACGCGGCCTGGTGTCCTGCGGTTCAAAGGTCAGTGAATTGCCGTTCAGCGTCATCGTGGCCTGCGAGCCGTGAAAGACAATCACATCGCCATATGCATTGTTCTGGTTGCAGTGCATGCTCACCGTCACGCCCGGATAGTCGTACAGAGTAGCCAGCAGGTCGGGAAAATCGCGTCCATCGGTGAAATGCGTCAGGCTTCCGGTGGAATAAGCGCGCATGGGGATAGCGTTGATCCCGCTGACGAATTGAATGCCCGAGAGCAGGTGGACATACAGGTCGCCGGCCATGCCCTCGCCGTAGTCCTTGAAGCGGCGCCACTGAAAAAACCGCACCGCGTCAAACGGCCGCTCCGGCGCATCGCGCAACCACGTCTTCCAGTCGATCGTCGCCGGACTCGCGTCTGGCGCAATGGGATAAACCCACGCTCCCGAAGGCCCATTGCGATCGGTGCGCGCCTCAATCAGGTGCACCTCGCCCAGCCGCCCGGCCGCGTAAATCTCCCCGGCCTTCTTGTACACCACATTGCTTACCCGCTGGCTCCCGGCTTGGAAGATGCGCTTGCCCGCCTCCACCGCCGCCACCATCGCCAGCCCATCGGCCACGGTGTGGCTCATCGGCTTTTCGCAATACACGTCTTTGCCCGCCGCCACGCAATCCAGAACCACCCGGCGATGCTGAAAATCGGCCACGGCCACAATCACCGCATCCACATCCTTGCGGTCGAGCAGCGTCCGGTAGTCCTTCGTCGTGGGAATCTCAGCGCCCCACGCCTCAATGCCGGCACGCCGGTGCATGTCGTACAAGTCCGCCGTGCCCACGCACTCGCCCGTCGGCACTTCGCGCGCCGCCCGCAGCAAATCGCACCCGCGAATTCCCGTGCCGATGGAAACAAAACGAATCTTGCGTCCGCTCGTGTCTTGAGCCGCCCCGCCCGCCAATGCTTGCACCGGCAGCGATTGTGCCTGAACCAGCGTCGCCTTAACCGCAGCAGCCGCGCCTAAACCAAGCCGCGCAAAATCCCGCCTTGAAATGGAATGCATGTTAGAAGCGTCCTCCGCGTGAAGCGCAATTCTCGCTCCCTGACCCACCCGGTGTCCACCACCGCTCTTGAAGCACCGCCTTGGAGCGCCAAATCAGCCACAGAAGCACCGAGCCCCATCCTTGCTGTCATCCTGAGGGACCCTGAGCAGAGCGAAGGGGAGTCGAAGGACCTGCATTTGCTCTTTATAGCTTCTTACAGCTCTTTACAAATACCTGTCATCCTGACCGAAGCCGAAGGACCTGCGTTTGCTCTTTATAGCCCTTTACAGCTCTTTACAAATACCTGTCATCCTGAGCGAAGCCGAAGGACCTGCGTTTGCTCTTTATAGCCCTTTACAGCTCTTTACAA
>Ga0182030_10021929_pt1 | contig 11922 bp, 13 predicted proteins | sample 812S3MmetaG_FD_121299 | JGI IMG/M metagenome (GOLD analysis project Ga0182030, IMG submission 121299) | Permafrost microbial communities from Stordalen Mire, Sweden - 812S3M metaG (Illumina Assembly) | ecosystem: Environmental > Terrestrial > Soil > Wetlands > Permafrost | place: Sweden...
CCGGCTCATTCGCGAGCTGCACGACAAGCTCATGACCGATGTGAGGGGGGATCATGCAACTCCGGGCGAATTCCGCAGATCGCAGAATTGGATTGGCAAGCCGGGGAGCACGCTGGCGACGGCTTCCTTCATTCCGCCGCCGCCTGGTGAGATCGAGCCGTGTCTCGCGGCCTGGGAGAAATTCCTCTACTCATCGGAGCTGCCGCCGCTGGTAACGATTGCTCTGGCCCATTACCAATTCGAGGCCGTACATCCGTTCCTGGATGGCAATGGCCGCGTTGGACGTCTGTTGATTGCACTGTTTCTAATTGAACAGAGGATTCTTCCGGCTCCGCTGCTCTACCTGTCGGCGTTCTTTGAAGCCACGCGGCGCGACTACTACGAGGGATTGCGCGGAGTCAGTGAGCGCGGAGCGTGGAACGACTGGCTGGAATACTTTCTCCTCGGCGTCGCCCGCACCTCACAGGATGCTCTGAGCAGGGCGACTCGCATCAACGTGATTCTTGCCCAATGGCAGCGGCAGGTAGCTGGCGAATCAACCAACACTCCCCTGCGGATTGTAGATCTGCTGGCGGGCAATCCTTTCATCACCGCTAAGGGCATCGCCGGCGAGCTGGGCGTTGCATTCACGACTGCCCAGCGCGCAATCGAACGGCTGGAACGTATGGAAATTGTGAAGCAAGCGACAGATGCCAAACGAGACCGTGTCTACTGCGCCCAAGCCCTGCTCTACATTCTCGAAGAACCTGCAAACCTTACAGGCACCCTTTCCGATTGAGAAAATCGTCCAATCATATCTTCTCACTTGAGAGAACCTCAGAAGGCAGAAACAGGATAAACACAGTGCCGGAACGATGCGGCGCATGTCTACTGCGAACCCGCAAGGAGCCTTTATGGCGGGCGACGATATCCAGGCTCACTGATAGCCCCAGACCTGTTCCACTGTGTCCTTTGGTCGTAAAGAAGGGCTCGAAGATCTTCTTGCGAGCGTCGGGGTGTATGCCGACGCCGGTATCCGCAACTGTAATCGCGAGCCCTTTTCTCCCGTTGGACCAGTTCGTAGCGCACCGGCTACGCAAAAGCAGCCGGCCGCCCGAACTTTGCATGGACTCGATGGCGTTCGAAACCAGGTTACTGAGAACCTGCCGAATTTCGCCTTCAACGCACCTTATCAAGTGGTGAAAGCGAGTCTTCTTCTCGACTCTTACACGGCCGTTCAACAACCGGCTCTGATAGACATTGATCACATCGTCAATTAATTCCGCGCTAGGAACCGTCTTGGGGTTAGCCGACTGCTTGCTGAAACTGAGCGTCTGATTCGTAATGGCTGAAATGCGACGAAGCTCGATGTCCGCCCGGTTAAGGAAATCCTGAACCTCAATCGATGAGGTGGCCGCTCTTGCCAGAAACAAGAGATTCGTAACCGCACTCAATGGATTGTTGATTTCGTGAGCAATCGAGGCGGCGAGTCGCCCGACCGCGGCGAGCTTTTCGTTCTGGATAAGCGCCTTTTGAGCACGTACGTTCTCCGTAACGTCTACACCAAGCACGATGATCCCGGAGATCGAGTTGTCCCCCTCGCGGAGAGGCTGATAGACAAAATCTACGTAGCGCTCATCGGGCGCCAATCCCTCGGACCAAGCCACGTCAAAGCGCGCGGCTTGTCCCCTGATCGGTTCTCCAGTCGCAATTACCTGATCCAGCATCGCGACGTATCCCTGTTCCACGGCCTCAGGCAAAGCTACGGAAACCGGTTTTCCCAGCAAATCTCGATTTCCAACGAGCTTCATGTAAAGAGGGTTCACCATGGAGATGACATGGGTCGGACCCTCCAGAAGCGCGAAGAACGCTGGAGCTTGCTGGACGATGCTGAGCAAGCGAGTCCGCTCCGCATGGAGTGCTGTCACACTCTCGTCGAGTTCTTCCTGCCGCGCACGCAAAGCTTCTACTGCCACCCCGCGCTCCCTGTCGGCAATTGTCGCGGCAGTGACGTCTTGACAGATTGTGATGATGCCGGCAACTCGACCATCAGGCTCAAAAACAGGACTGTAGTTGTAGTTGAAGTAGGCGTCCTCCAACTTGCCATTCCTCAGGATGGGAACAAGCGCGTTTTGGAACGAAATGGTCTGTTGATCGTGCAAAACGGACTCGAGCTGTTGTCCAACGACTGGCCAAACGTCCGACCAGAATTCACGCCCGCGATCACCCAAGGCGTTGGGATGCCGGTTCGTCAAGATGGGACTGAAAGCGTCATTGTAAAGAAGGATCAATTCCGGTCCACAGAGGAGCAGGATTGGATGACTCGCTGAAAGCATAATGTTCACTGCGCCCAGTAGCGTTTCAGTCCATTCGGAGATTGGTCCAATCGCAGTGGACTTCCAACTGAATGCACGGACGCGCTCCGCCATCTCACAGGTTCCGATGAGATGGCGAGTCTGAATCGCCAGTTGTTCAATTGGAGGTTTTCCCTGCATTCCAATCGCTCACCAATCTTATGATGCAAAAGACACTCCGAGCGATGTCAACGACTGCAAAATGACGAGCGTGACAATTACTGCGGTCCAGAGTCCCGCCGCCGGCATCCCTACGTCCACGTGCCCGTATTGGGCCGCCGCGGAATCAGACTTCAAATCCCAACTCGCTAGATGGCGAAGAGTGACTGCCAGAATCGACACCCGTGGCATTTTGAGCATAATCACCGGCTGATCATATCGGTGTATGCATTAGAACTACCCTCGCTTCGCGCTCGAATACCCAAATGCCTCAAAGCTAGGTCAGCGGTGCGCTTGAGCTGAGCACGAGTGGAACCATTCGCAGCTTGAACTGCGAGACCACTGAGAAGCGACGAAAGATAGCGGGTGTAGTCGTCAATGTTCTCTTCTTTGGAGAACTCTCCGGCCCTTCTGGCCTTGAGAAGGCGGCCCTTGAGGACGGCTTCATTTCGAAGCCGTATATCGAGCATCAGAGCCTTCGCAGGCTCAGTGTCTACGCCGCAGGACAATGAGCCAGTCAGTGTGAAGCAGCTAGACGGGTATTCCTTGGAGCCTAAGAACTCCACTGTATTGTAAAACGCAGCCTGTATGAATGTTTCGAACGTCGGCTCTGCAAGCGCCCGCACCATGTACTGCCCCGGTACTTCCATATAGCGTTTCGCCGCAAGCGCGAACAGTGCCTGCTTATCGCCGAATGCTGCATAAATGCTGGACGGGTGAATGCCCATCGCTTGTGAGAGATCCGCCATGGACGTGCCTTCGTAACCCCGTTCCCAGAACAGACGCATCGCGACATCGAGGGCGGCTTCTTTATCGAAGGCAGCCGGTCTTCCGAGCTTATTTGAGGCCTTCATGTCTCTTTAGACGCAGAATTACTGAATCCGATGCAGAGTCGCTGACATCTGTAATGATCGTACGGCATTATTCTGTAACGGTTGTTCGAGAAGTAGCCGCAATTCACGCCTGCCACGAAAGAGGCAGTAACGAAAGAGATTGGAGACACTATGGGTGCACTTGAAGGAAAAGTTGCAATTGTGACGGGCGGAAACAGCGGAATCGGTCTAGCGACTGCGAAGCGATTCGTGGAGGAAGGGGCGTATGTCTTTATCACGGCCCGGCGTCAGAGCGAACTGGACAAAGCGGTCGCGGAGATCGGTCGAAATGTCACTGCGATCGCTGGAGATCTTGCGAAGCTCGATGACATCGGAAAAATCGCTGAAACAGTAAAGGCCGAGAAGGGCGTGGTTGACATCATCGTGTCAAATGCCGGGTTCACGGAACGATCTGCGATCGAGGACATCACACCCGAGCACTTCGACAAGAGCTTCAACCTGATGGCACGCGCGCCGGTGTTCCTGGTGCAGAAACTGTTGCCGTTGATGACTCGAAGAGGTTCCATCATCCTGGTCAGCTCCGCGATGCACCAGATGGGCTTCGCTGGTCACACGGCTTATGCCGCAGTAAAAGCTACGAACCGGTCCTATGCCCGCACCTGGGCTGCGGAGTTCAAGGATCGTGGCATTCGCGCAAACACGCTTAGCCCTGGGCTGACCGACACTCCCATCCTGGATAGCCAGGCCGAGGGGCTCGACCGTCAAGAGGTGATCAATGGCTATGTCAGCGCAATTCCGCTCGGCAGGGCGGCCAATGCTGTAGAGATTGCAAATGCAGCCGTCTTTCTCGGCTCTGATCAGAGTTCGTACGTCACTGGCGCCGATCTGATGGTGGACGGCGGAATCGGGCAGGTTTAGTCCGGCTACCCAGAAATCTCTTAAGCGTAAGCAAAACACCTTCCGGCTCGAATGTGAAGATCCGGATCGACACTGGTGACCGCATCGGTCCCAACGACAGACACACGAGGAAGGTCATTCATGATGAACTCTGAAGAAGGACACGCATCACTGCTCTCACGTCGAAGGCTGCTCATCAATGGCGCGATTGCAGCCGCGGGCTTGAGCCTCATCGGAGAGGCGGGAGCGCAGGAAGCGACAGGCGGAACGCAGACTGGGAAGGCATCCGACTCCAGCATCACTCTACAGATCTACAAAGGCTTCTCGCAAAACCGGCTCGATCTTTGGGATGCAGTGATCCATCCTGACGTCAAGTCCAACAGCCCTGCAGGACGCAATATCGACGGCATAGCCGCGCTCAAGCGATGGAACCAATCGTTCATTGATGCTTTCCGCCCGCGAACCGACCTCATCGACCATTTTGTCGCGGGGGATCGTGGTCTCGTCACGATTAACCTTCACTGGAAGCACGATGGAGGGCCCTTCAACGGGATCGCTCCGACAGGAAAGAGCGGAACGTCGGTAGAGAATTTTATTCTACGGATCGAAAATAGCCTGGTCACGCGATGGGACGTCGCTGACGGTTCGCTTGATCTTGCCATTTACCTACACGACGAGGGCTTGAAGATGCCCACGTTTGTCGAGCCGCCGGCGCTCATCAAAGGCGTAGCTCTGCCTTCCTAGAAACTGGATGGTTGCCGCTACAGAAGTCTCAGGCCCGCTGTGTCGGTGAGAGGGTTGCTTAATGAGCTGTAGCGGCGGCCTTGCTGTATCCGGGCCTCCGCTCGCCGGCCTCAGAAAACTGTTAGCCGCATCGGTCCCACTCAAGCGCATGGGCACTGCAAAGGAGCGGGCTTGGCGCCACCGATCTTGGTTATTAAGGAGTTACAAGTTGCCAATGCACTCGTCTAACGCAATCCAAGCTGGAAACGTGCATTGGCCTGTTCTCGCCATTTGAGCTTTCGCTGCCGAAAAGTCAGTAAACACAATGTGACCTATCGGGACGACTTCGCACCTGTGTTTGGATGAGTGGTGTGCCGGCCCCTCGTTGGGCCTCCGCAACGTGCCTGGAAAAGGTAAAACCGGCGCCGAGCTTGTTCTTCATATCGACCACATGTTTGCGCGCATGCAGCGTCTTAATGCATATGAAGCAAAGACGAACGCCATGACGAGAATCGGATCAAATTTATCCCAAGTACTGCCACCGCCATTCAGTTGTGAATAGAACGCGAGTAAAAGATCGATCGCGATACCGGCATAAACCCACTCAGTCAATCGAGGCACATTGGGAATCAGAAGGCCCACGCCACCAAGGATGTGGGTCACGCCAATCAGAGGGATGATATAGAGCGGGTATCCGAGCTGCTGATTGGCAATCCTCCATTCACCGGGATCGTGAATTAGATATAACCTTCCGAAGTACACCCAGATGACGGCGACAAGGCCGGTTATTACCATCGCGACCATCTGTGTTGCTCGACCTCCCTGCGCGGATTTATCTATTGTGTGTTCAGCTTTCATATTAAAAGATCCTCCTCTTGCGGTTTAAGTGGTTTAAATCGTTCCGCAATGACCGGCTCTTGTACTTGACTGAAATCAAAGCGCTGAATGGGCGGGACGACCTCCCGGGCGTGCATTCAACGGAGGCTTTCTGCACCCTTCACCACAAGAGAACAGGTGAGGGCGCCCTCGCAACGAGCATCGCCCTCGATTCTGTCTACTCCCGGCAGACCGGCGCTCGACTCCGAGCGAACCAGGTCCACGACGGAATGGCTTTTCGCCAGGGTGGAACCGGACGATCAGCCGCCCGGCTCCGCCGTTGAAGCCAAAACAAGAACTTTCATGTTTGACCTCGATCTTTCTTGACGTCGGCGTCGCGGTTTCCAAGAGACCGGGCTGATTCAGCTTGCCCCGGACCTACGCCTTGACGGCATTCTGTGCAGCTGCAAACACATCGCGTGCGGACGTCGTACCCGCTACGTGCTCCGTACCCGCGATTCCGAGGTCCATCCATCCCGCGTTAACGCTGTCAAACATTTCTTCGGCAGGTCCAGTGTGGCCCTTTGGAACGCCGAACTGCTGGAACGCTTCCGCCCACCCTGCACGTGGGACCGCAAAGGCTTTTACGTCGAGTTTCAGGACTTCACCCAATTGTCCGGCCACTTCATCCGCGCTTACCAGCGAACCCAACTCGATCACGCGATGCCCTGACCACGCGGGCCCGGTCAGAAGCGTCGCTACCTCTGCGCCGATATCGTCTGACGCGACCATGGTCGATTTCCGGTTTGTAGGATTGTAGAAGACCGGTAGTGTTCCGCCCTGAGCGGCCTGTAAGCCAAAAAGAAAGTTTTCGAAGAAGCCGCCTGCGCGCACAAATGCGACCGGAGATGGCAGGCTGCGAAGACCTTGTTCCAAAAGTGACAAGGCCGTGATCATCCCCAACCCGCTTGTTCTATGCGCGCCCATCGAGGAGAGGACTACCACCCGCGATGGCACTACCTTGGTCAGCGCCTCGACATAGTTCGCAATCACGCCCTTTGCTTCTCTGTAATCAGGCGAGGGTGCCCACACAGCCGGCAACATAACAAACGCGCCCTCAACACCTTTGAGCGCCGCCGTTATGGCTGTCGCATCGCTCCAGTCTCCATCCACCAACTCCACGCCTTGGTCTGCCCACTTCGCTGCTTTCTCGCGATTGCGCACAAGTGCTCGCACCTGTTTGCCTTGCGTCAGCAGATGGCGCGCGGTGGCGCCGCCAACGTTTCCAGTGATGCCCATGACTAAATACATGATGTTTTCTCCTTGTTGTTCCTGGTTGTTCTTGCAGTGATACGGCCCAGCGGGCTTCCTACGATACGATGCGGTACCTTATCTGTGAAGTCCCGTCCTTGCGTCGCCGGTCACCTCCTGAGTTCAAAGGCGAACTCAAATGACACCCCTTCCTACGGATGGTTGGCGACGAGAAATGTCTGCCTCGTATTTGGCCGCCCATCCAAACGAGCGATCTGACTATTAGAGAATCATCTTAACCATTGGTTGCAAAATAATCGATGGTTTTACAACCAACGGTCATAAAGTAACAGAAGGTTGCAAAAATCGCAAAATGGGACTAGGGTGTTGAAATGACATCCATCTCACCAAGTCGCCGGGTAGAGCGCAAGGAGAAGTTGCGGAGCGAAATCCTTGCGGCTGCAGGTAAAATGTTCGCCGATCGCGGTTACGAAGCCGTGACGCTTCGTGAGATCGCTAAAGAGATCGGCTATACGCACGCCGTGATCTACCAGCATTTTCCGGACAAATCACATATTCTTGCCGAGTTGAGCCGCGAGACGATCGGGCTGATGATTCAGAGCTTCGACGCGATTGCCGCTCAATATCTTGCACCGAAAGAGCGCCTTTTTGCGACTTCACGCGGCTTGATTCAATTCTGCATTGCCCATCCTCAGCAGTTCCGCAACGTCTTCTTCGGGCCTGAGAACAGAAACGGCGTCCGCGCTGGACAATACATCGACGACCTTGGCGCTCCGTTGTTCGCGCGTTTCGTGCAGCTCTTCTTCGAGGTTGCCAAGGCTGAAGGATTGCCCAACAGGGACGACAAAGTGATAGCCCACACCTGGTGGTTTACGATCTTTGGCCTCGCCACACTCCTTGTTATCCAAGGAGTTGTGCCTGAATTGTCTGACCAGACTCTCGTGATCGAGCAGACGATCGCAACGCTTTGGGCGGGCGTTCAGGCTGTTCCGCGATTGCCGAAGAGTGCAATCTCTAAGCGATCCGGCCGATCCCGTGCCTCTTCGTGAACTTCTGCGTTGTGTAGTGAAGTCCGAAGTTTTCTGTAGATTGCTATTCCTCAGAATAGTTGGTTCTTGTCCTTGTTGCTTGAGAGCGCCAGCTCGCGTAGGGCTTAGCCCGAAGCGAGTTGACCCCTCAGACGGCCGCGGCCGGGGTCTCGGTTGCCGCGACTATTTCCTTCTCCATGCGCAGGTAGATTCTCCCCACCCAGTCCTGATTGCTCTCCATTGGCAGCGCTGTGACCAGCCTCAGGCACAACTGCTCCCACGCTCAAGTGGAAAGTCCAGCAAAGCTCATTCCAGGTGGCAAAAAACCCTATCTGGTGAGGCTTCCATCCTCATCGAAGCCCATGAACTCGTCTCCGCCTAAGGAGTCCGCCCGAATTGGCAAGAAACGCCCCTTAGCAAGGGAGAAGTCCCCCCAGCCCACGAAGTGGACGACATCATCGCCCATCTCATTCACTGCTAAGATATCGGTCTTCTCTTGCATCCTGGAACTGTTGATAAGCTACTCGATTCCAACAAAGCTATTCTTACGGAGAATTGACGTTCCATTCCTCAACATGGCAGGGCGTGGAAGCTGGGCAGGATTTGCCGGAAGTCCACTCGATACCGGCGACGCAGTCGAGGGACCCGATGGTCAATCGACCACGGCTACTTGGTGGTGGTCGTGTAAGAATTTTGGCATCATCGTGTAACCATGTTTCCCCCCGCGTTTCTTCTCACTCATGGAGGCCCTTTAGCTCATCCGAATGAAAGAGATTGTGCTTACCTAACGGATTACAGCCGTGATTGATTTCTACCACCGCCAGATCTGCTTGGGCCTGGGAACGAGCGATCGTTCGAAAGCAAGACAAACAAATTACATCGGAAGTTGAATCTGAGTTTTGCCGCCGAATAAAACCTGAGTTGACCATCTTGCCCTCATCCGAAGAGAAGCTGACTATAAGCAAACGTTGATTGTGTGTATGGTCACAACCGCTCATGCCCATAAGCTTGCTAAAAACTTCGCCTATCATCCTGCATGGGCGAAAGGAAGCAGACGAAACTCTTCCGCATCAACACGCTCACGGCTTTTGGCACGACATTTGCTGTTTAGCCGTTGGGTAGCCATCTCCATCAGGCCATTGGCCTGCGATGACCGTCCTCTCACGGCGGCTGTAGCTTTCATGATCGCCTCTACTTCGTCAAAGTGTCACGGTAGAAAATCATGCAAGTCAACTCCGACATCGATAGCGACAATCGATCATCGGGTAGGTTGCCGTGGGAGTAACCGCAGAGCTGCATTCGCCGCGAGCATGATGCGGTCAGACGCACATCGCGTTGTGGCAAAGAGCGACTCCCCGACTTACCTAAATGAATTTCGGACAAGCAACCGGAAACAAGAACGCATGGAGTTTGCGCGTCCAGAAGATATCGCGAAACGAGCAATTAAGACCATACGCGGAACCAGTCCCGCGAGTAGGTTCGAGAAAGATCAGCTTGCAAACCAGATAGGAACTCCTCCGGCCAAAGGCTGCGGGCTCCTCGGAGCATGAAGAAATGACAAGCCTTGTCTCTTTCGCCCGAAGGCAGAATCACGATTCCTCAATCGATTCGATTTGCACAAAGTGCTACCAAACGATCGCATCTGCAGACAGTGTAGCCGAGCTTGCAACCGTGGAGGATAGCCATCAGTGTGATCCGAACGGAGAATTCAACGATCGACATGCAGATTCTCAAAGGGGAACCTTCTAAGGAACCTATGGCACAAATTGCATATCGAAAGGTCCGCTGAATATGAAGTATCTGGAAGTGCCCAGGTCTCCGGGTTGCAAACTGAAAAGCCTTAATCTCGGGGGAGAGTTTGTTTGTCCCGTCTCTCCCATACACCAGGGCTATTGCATAAATTACTAACTTTCAAATAACTTTGGACATCATGGATGACATGACTCTCCATTAAGACCCTCACGTAGAAGCATGTGGAGTACACATGCTTCTACGGGCAAAAAATGATGGAGCGGCAATTTTACGGACAAAATGCCAAACCCAATCATTTTCACGCTGTAGCCGGGTTATGTCGTCTATGCAAAAGCGTAGCTGCCTATTTTCTTAAAAGACCTGCCGAGCTGTGCTCGCCTTGGGATTCGCGTTGCCTGAGTGATTAATAACCCTAAAGACCACACCCTCATCGCTTTGGGCAATAGGTCAAGAATGGCAGTTGGAACTTTATCGTTCGTTGGGCGTCTAATGGGGAAGTACGATGGATTTTCTTCCTCGCCTCTAGCTGATGACGGCTTGCTCCAGACGAGCACCTCTCACGACAGACCAAGGCAAAGATTGGAGACAATCATGTTCTTTGGAAACAAGTCCGACGTAAAGAATCATCTGTCCACGAAGCACTCACTGTTCGCGCACAGACTCTTCGTTGATGACGCTCGCGATGGCATCTCAAAGCCGTTGCGGAACGAAGAGAGTTCGAGTGAAAGATCTCCTCCGCCGAAGGTTGAGGAGCCGGAAGTTGTTCATTCACAATCTTAACCGCGAATCCCCCGGCATGCAGGAACTTGCCGGGGGATTTGTGTCTTCGCGAAATTTGCGCCACTCAGACGGCGACGGTCTCTTCGAATGTTTTATTTCGACAATCACCCGCTTTGTAATTACGAAATACGCATACGCAATTCAGCTCATCGAACCACATCGCATCTCGCAGCAGTAAAGAACTAGGAACTAATAAAACATCGGCATCATTCTTTCTGTCGTGGTTTCCCTCCGACCCCCTCTAAAGCATCCGCGCCATATTCGAGCCGCTCGTGGGGTACGCAAACAGCGTGTGCTTTAAATCGGTGGCACGCATTCCCGACCGGATGGCAAGTGCGAAGAGATTGATCACTTCGCCGGCTTCGCTCCCGAGAATATGAGCGCCCAAAATGCGGTCCGTGCCTTCTTCCACGAGCACTTTGTAACCGGAATATGTTTCCGCAACGCGCCGAGACGAATACCAGGTAGAGGTCATTTCCTTCTTGACTCTGAACTTGAGGTTTTGCTCACGTGCCCCGCGCTCACTCAGACCGACAGCAGCCAGCGGTGGGACCGTGAAGACAACCGACGGAATGCCAAGGTGATTTGGTTTCTGATGGTTTCCCTTCAAGATGTTTGCGGCCACGACCAGCCCTTCATAGCTCGCTACGGGAGCCAGCGGGAGGCCTCCACTCGCGGCGGCATCTCCCGCCGCATAGACAGCTGGAATCGACACGCTTTGCAAGAAATCATTCACTCGCACTCCCCGCCTCTCCCATTCGATCCCCGCAGCATCGAGATTCAGGTCGCTGATCTCGGGCACGCGACCCGCAGAATGCACAACCATATCCGCCTGAAACGTGCGCGTCTCCCCAGAGGTTAGTGCCTGGACAATCAACTGAGCGGAACTCTTTTCGATCCCTATCGCAGCGGTTTCGAGATGAAGGTCGACGCCAAGTTCGCGAGTCCGCTCGACGAGCTGTTCAACGAGATCGGGTTCAAAATGTGCAAGAGGGCGCGGGCCACGATGTAGGACAGTGACCTGTGATCCCGCAAGCGCCGCTACATGCGCAAACTCAAAGGCGATATACCCGCCTCCAATGAAGAGAATCCTTCGTGGGAGTTCGTTCAACTCCAGGAACTGATCGCTTGTCGTAAGGTGCTCGGCGCCGAGAATCCCCAAATCTGCCGGTGCCTCCCCAGTCGCAATAACAACGTATCGACCCTCCAAAGTCTCTTCCCCCACTTGTACTGTCGTTGGACCGGCGAATCGCGCCCGACCATGGAACGCTGCGATGCCGGCTCTCGCGAAATCGTCTTCGCGCCGTTTTGTAACGGGCTCAGTGAAAG
>Ga0182030_10021930_pt1 | contig 11921 bp, 14 predicted proteins | sample 812S3MmetaG_FD_121299 | JGI IMG/M metagenome (GOLD analysis project Ga0182030, IMG submission 121299) | Permafrost microbial communities from Stordalen Mire, Sweden - 812S3M metaG (Illumina Assembly) | ecosystem: Environmental > Terrestrial > Soil > Wetlands > Permafrost | place: Sweden...
AACCGAAGCCGAGTCTCTTCTGATAATGAAATCGCAGACGCCACACGCATATCGAGGTCCCCTCATTTTATGAGATGACCTTCGATATATAAATGACTCTATTTATGGCGGACTACACTAGCACTTGCAGCAGAATATGATGTTTGGCGCTTCGCATCATTTACTGCGCAGAGAAGCCTCCGCAGAGTACTCGATGCTCTTCGAGACGGATCATTTAGATATCACTATTCCGGCGAATACATCTCTTCACGAACAAATGGCATTGCATTTGATGTGATTCTCGCGATTCGTGAGCGAATGCATCAGCGCGTCTTGCTACATATTGCACATTTCATCGATCGAATAAGAGTATTTGCTGGCTCCCGAGCATTTCGTTGGGTTGGGGCAGGATTCGCTGCGATTATTGTCACCTTTGCGATACATGATTGGTCGAAAACCGGGAAGCTATCTGATTTGGCGCCTGAGCTACTTGCGGGATTCGTCATGCTGCTACTGACCATGGGGCGAAAACACTCATGATCAGATTTGTGGATTTGCTGTATGGATTTGTCGAACTGCCTCAGTGGACAGCACCCTTTATCAGATTGCCAGAATTCATTCGACTACGCGGAGTGAGGTTATCGAACGTCGATTCCATCTTCTTCAAGGACTTCTCAGGGGCTACGCGGTGGGAACACGGAATAGCAGTTGCATCACTTGCCTATCGGTGCGCGACTCGCAGAGGTCTGAGTGAAAGGGAACGCGTTCAGCTGACGCTCGCGGGACTCCTCCACGATGTGGGGACTCCGCCTTTCGCGCACACAGCAGAATCAGTGCTCGTCAATTTCGATCATGAGATAGAAGGGCAGCGACTTTTGGAGGCTCGCGTTGGGAACGACTTTGCCCCCGATGCGACTATTTTTCAATCGCAGCTTCCTCAATTTCATAAGGCATGTGACCAGCTATCTCAAGGATTGGGAGTTCGGGTAGATCCGGACGAGATAGCCAAATGCATTTTGGGGGAAGGTGAATTGGGGTTTCTCATTAACGGCCCTCTCGATTTAGACAATGCGGATAATGTGACGCGTTCAGCGCTATTTTTGGGGTTGAAGGTGAGTGCCGACATTCCCCTAAGGGTTACAGATTGGCTTGCAGAGAGGCACTCAGTCATAACGGATGTCGATAGAATCGAGGACGATGCTGTTCGACAGTGGGTCTCGTACAGAAACCAAGTTTATACGGTCTTCTTTGAAGCTGACGAAGGCGAAATGGGGCGTATGGCATTTTTGCAGCATCTGATGAGAAGGGCGCTAGATGCAGGGATGGGGCGCTCACAGTTGATTTGGTCTACCGATGATGGCCTCCTAACATTGATGTCCAATTTAGACGATGTTGCATCTGATGATTTCCGTCCAGCTCTTGGCGAGCTTGTGCAGCGTTATCGATTGCTTGAGACACCTGAATGCGTCGGCAGGGTCGATATCGAGCACAACAACACCCTACGTGTTTTGCGCCATCCGGATGCAGTGTCATGGATTACAAAACGTTTACGTGGTGATGGATTCGAGCCCATGGTTCTAGTAATGTCACGCCGATTCTCTGCCGGAAATCGAACATCATTGCTACCCGAACCGGTAGGGAGTTTGTACGTATTCCATCTCGGCGTTCAGCGTCATATAAAGTCTCTCGAAGCCAGACTTCAGAGCGAGACAGACGGTCAGCTGCCGAAAGGGCGTAGTAAGAATCGCGTTTCTATACTTCTTTCGAGCGCAGTAGAAAGATGGTGCGAAAGCAAACCTTGGCAGCAGGGCGACGAATCAAGGAAACGAAACATAGTGGCCGCACTTAAGAGCGTCGGCGATTGGGGCTTTAGGCTCTCTCGGAATGATGTATTTCACACTTATCCAAGCACGTTCGTGCATGCCCTTCCAGCAAATTTGCTCGTATCATTAGGCATTCGTGGAGACCTGGTCTTGGACCCGTTCGGGGGGACTGCTCAGACTGCACTTGAGGCATTGAAATACGGCAACAACTGCATTTCAGCTGACGTGAACTCCATCGCATGCCTCGTAGCGAAGGCAAGACTGACATTTTTGCCTGTCGAGACTCGTGAACAAATCAAGAGACTTGATCATCTAACGATACGGGCAGCACAGTGCATCGATCCTCCAAATAATCAGCTGTTGGATAAATGGTTTCATTCGCGAACGACACGCGAGTTGCGGCATCTTTTTGGATTCATTCATGGTCTTAAGGACCCAATTCTCAAAACCTTTCTCAGCGCTTGTGCATCCGCCATTTTGCCCTCATGCACGGCACGGCGTGGAGAACAGCATGGCTATTTCGCCGACAACTGTCCCCTGCCGAGAGATTCGGCGGAACCGCCATATCAGCCCGCTTTACAACTCTTCTTTGACAAACTGCAACAGGCCCTTTCAGGAGCGGAACGACTGTATGCATTTTTAGAACGCGAAGGGCGGGATGTGGAGAGCGAATTGAATCGCGCAACAGCGCGACACGTGAACATCCTAGAGGCAACACCAGAATCGTACGGCGTTCAAGAAGGAGACGTTGGCGCAATTATCACGTCGCCTCCGTATTTGTGCATGGCTGATTATGCCCTCGGCCAACGACTCTCGTATGAATGGTTGTCGCCGACCTTATTGGATCAGGATTTCAAGAGCGAGATTGGGGCAAGACGATTGCGATTGAAAAACAGGCCTGAAGAAATAATTGAGCAATATGGCAACGCGCTTGATAAGTTCGCCAGTGTTTCAGCGAGTGTGCTTCGTCAAGGAGGTTTCGTAGCTGTCGTGCTCGGCCAGCCCGTTGCCCGACAATACCGTGATGCAAATGTTTCAGAGCGACTTGAAGAGTCACTCCAGAAATGCGGCTTTGAACCTCTTTGGCAGATGTACAGACCAATTCATTGGCACCGTAATCATGGATATGCCCGCCTGAAGAAAGAGCGCATAACAGTTCATGTAAAGATCTGACACAATCGCGCACAGCAATCGAAAAGACCATAAGAGCGTAAAGACTGGGAAAGTACCTGCGAAGAGCCTTATGGTGACCAAAGACCAGAAACGTGTTCTCGACAATCTGTGGGAATTCCTGTGAAAAGAACCGGACTTTAGGAGGGCGTTTTGACGCTTTTCCTGATAAGTTCAGTGACTGCTCTCGTGCCTGTAAGTTGTTCATGATCCCGAAGACTTCACACGTTCGGGGAATTGTCTCGAACCACGCCATAGTGCCAAACTGTCCGTCCCGTTAGTTCACTATCTCCGCCCGACGATTCGGTCCGTGGCTTTCCATGTCTTCATATACGACATCCAGCCAGGGCTTCCAAAAAGTTCGAAATTTCTCCAGAGGGGCTCCAGCAATTGCACCGAACGCGAAAGGTCCTCCGCTAAGTCCGGCAGACGCTCCCCATCCAAAAGACAGTTTTACCCACCACCAGGGCCATCTTTGACGGCGATCTCCAAGAGAGAATCGAGCCATCGCTGCCAGAAGGTGGCAGGATTGTCCTCACACGGGCTACCATTCGACCCACCGGGTCGCAAAGAGACCTCTGCAAGGGGCTTTCGCATCGTAAAATCAACAGTTTTATCGAACGCCTGCCGGTGGCATGTTGCCCGATTTAGCCAGTCTCTGAACTCAGTCTCAAATAATTTACGGGTGAAGAGAGTTGCTTCGCGCACCAAGCTGACATATTCTTCCATCTCTGTCAGCGACGTGGAGTTCCCAGCTTCGACATTCTTCAATTTCTCTTCGAATCCGAAACGCTCCATCTGAAGCGTTTCTTTTCGTCGTTCAAAATCTTCCTTTGCTATCAAGCCATCCACGTATGCATCCATGAGGCGGTTGTGCCGGTCATCGATTGCCCGCAGGTGAAACTGTATGCTCTCCACCTCTCGCTGCCTGATTGCATTTGTTGCAGATCGTCGATGCGATACCTCGAGGTCGAGTATGCCAAGCTCCTGAGGATTCAATACAAGCGAGCCGATGGTTTGTGTTAGATGCTCATCAATCGATTCCTCACGCAAACTAGTCGGACAAGCTGGCATTTGGCACCGATAATATGTATGCCCCTTCTTCAATACACCTATCAGTGAACGTCCACAACCGCGGCAGCGGATGAGCCGGCTATAGCGGAACACCATTGTTGTGGTTCCACGTATCCGCTTGCCCTGCAATATTTCCTCCACTCGATCAAAGACCAGCTTCGAGATGAGCGGCTCGTGCAATCCATGAAAGCAATCTCTGGTCTTTGCGATGCGAATAATTCCGATGTAGAAGGAATTTCTGAGCATCCGATGGACACCGTTGCGGGTCACGAACTTACCTGATCGTGACCGAAGCCCCATCTTCTCCAGTTCTGCAGTTAGGGTATTCAGGCTATAGCGTTGGGTTGCATAGAGATGAAAGGCTTCACGAACAAGGCCGCCGTAAACTGGATGGATCGACTTCGTCTTTCCTCCCCCCTCATCCTTGTACCCCAGAGGCGCAGGCATTGGGTAGTAACCTTGCTTGAGGCGCCCATAGAAGCCTTTCTTCGTCTCTTCGCGAAGGTTGCGAATGAAATCGGAAGCGACCACCGCCTGAATGTCTGCTGAGAGACGACCACCACGCGAAGTTAGATCGAGAGATTCATTGGCGACGTGTACTTCGATTCCCTGATCGATTAGCTGGCCGAGTTCAGCCCAATCCTTTAGATTCCGCGCGCTGCGGTCTATCTTGTGGATAATGACGCCAGTTGCATCCCGTCGCCGGAGCCGCCGAAGCATGTGACCAAAGACAGGGCGGCCAGATTTCGCAGCCGTCTCTTGCTCTTCGAACCATTGGGTGATTTGGAGCCCTGTCCGGGCGGCGAACTGTTTGATTGCGTCAGTTTGTTGCTGCAAGGAGACGCCGAGTTCACCCTGACGCGTGGTTGAGACGCGTGTGTAGGCAAAATATTTCTTCACATGATTGGAGTTAATTGACAGCAGATGCCCTTGGGCACCTTAAAAGTAGAATTAAGTAGAGTCCTTGTCAAATAACTCCCGCAGCCTACCATCATCACGCATTGTCTCGAAGACTTTCCAGACGAAATCAAAGTAGTCGATGAGGTTATCCCTGCATTCGCGAAGCTGCGCGCGCGTGTATGTAGGATGGAGCGTCGCGAGGATTTGCAATTCTTCCTCGATCAGCTTTTGTTTGGAAGCTTCCAGATCCATTGGCGGGCGGCCAGCATTGAGATTCATACCTGCACCTTATAGCGTGGTGCGAGAATAGAAAATCGAGAAAAACTTGCAGTCGCTCTGATGCAAGTTTGACCAAAAGGAAAGAACCCGGGGGGGGGCCTTGTCTTTTCTCTTTTTCACAGGTTGTCTGCACATCTTGAAAATACTTCCCGACTCTGGTTCAAGTTTTCCTGACTATGCCAATATTTCTCCAGTTGTTACTGTGTGTATGAGCAAGTAGGAAAAACAAAAACATGCAACACACAAGAGGGCATTTGTACTTCGTCCGCAAGCAGCGGCGAATGTCGCAGAAACATGTGGCGCACCTGATCGGCCACCATGATGCAACGATGCTCTCAAAATATGAGCGCGGGTCGCTTGCACCTCCACTGCGGACGGCGCTGAAGCTAACCCTGTTGTATCGACTGCCGATTCAAGAGCTTTTCGCAGCAGATTTCCTTCAGGCCAGGGAAGAACTTACAAAGAAGGTCAAGACCCTGCGCACCACGCAGCCGGTGCTCTTCTAACAATCAACAAAAATAAAATATGACCAACATCCTTGAGCGGGTTGCGCGCACTAGCCAGCCCTTTATTCCGCGTTCCCCATCGCAGTTTCTAGCCCTACAGATCGCCAGAAAGCTGGGCACAGTTAGCCGCGCCAGAGAATATGCGATTCTGCTTGAACACTACCCAGAGAAGCTCATTGCGCGGGCGTTCCATGCCTGCTGCGAACGGGGCGACCCCAGCCATAATTCATTCCTCCAGGCATTCCGAGCCATCATTCACGAACCTGATCCATGAACACACACCTTCTTGCAATCAAATTGACCGGACGAACAGCGACGGCTGCCGTCTACTTCGGACCCGAGTTGCACTATACCGAAGTCCGGCAGCTTGCCTCAGACCTCGGTCAAGCAAAAACCTCACTTGTTGGTTTTTTGTCTTCTCTGATAGAGCACTTTCGCGTTGACTCGACTGTATCCGAACAGAGCACAGTAGATACGAGAGCAACGGCGTTGACAACCTCGATGCTTGATCTGCTCCGGGAGAAGGCACTTCCCCATTGGGCAGTAAAGAAATCTGAACTCTTTACAGCATACGGCGAAGTCTCGCTGACGAGCACGCGCGCGCTGCGCGATGTTGTGAACAACTACTGGCCACATATCATCAATGAGCAAGATGACCGGACTTGCCTTGATGCAGCCGCACTTGGGCTCTATCTTCAAACGGAACGAATGCTCTCTGACAATTCTTCCACATCACTATGAAAGGCCCACTCTCGTATGTCGGCGGCAAGAACCGCTTTATTTCCAAAATCCTTCCCCTGATCCCTGAACATACAACTTACGTGGAACCGTTCGCGGGCGGGGCGCAGATATTTTTTCAGAAGACCATCTCCAAAGTAGAAGTACTGAATGACCTTGACGGGGAACTCGTAAACTTCTACCGTGTCTGCCAGTCGCACTATGAAGAGCTGCTCCGCTACATGCGCTTTCTTGTCCCCAGCCGCGAGTGGTATCAGAAGTTGCAGAGCACGCCGCCAGAGTCGCTCACCGACATTCAGCGCGCCGCCCGCTACTTCTATTTACAGAAGCTCAGTTTCGGCGGACGAGTGGTCCATCAGAACTATGCCGTTCACGTTATCCAGCGACCGAGCTTTGCAAGTCCCAGGCTTTCTGCGCTTATAGAGAACACCCACAAGCGATTGAAGATCGTCCAGATTGAGAGCCTGCCATACGAGCAGGCCATTCGGAAATATGACCGCCCGACAACCTTCTTCTATATTGATCCTCCGTACTACGGTGTGCGCGGCCTCTACCGATTCGATTTCGAGCCCCATGACTTCGAGCGATTGGCCGAGACGCTGCGATCAATCAAAGGCAAGTTTCTGCTCTCGGTGAATGACCACCCAGAAGTGCGAAAGCTCTTCTCAGGCTTCTCTATGGAAGCATTCTCGATTTCATACACCATCCAGCAAAGCGCTGGGAAGCGATACCCTGAGTTGCTTATCAAAAACTATTAAGCCAAATTCACTATGCCACTTGTTACAACACTCTGGAATAGACTCGTGAACCGCGCGCCGCCGGATGCGTCAGGTATTGCGCTTGGCTACCGGGTCAGGGACGGTCAGGTCAGCCGCAGCCGGTATCTCCTTCCGCACTCCCGGCGGTTGGAGCACCTCGTCGTTTTGGGCAAGACAGGCACAGGAAAAACCAGCCTGATCAAATCGATGCTGGCCCGCGACGTGCGAGGCGGCCACGGATTCTTATGCATCGACCTGCACGGCGATCTGGGCCCATTCATCCTCGGGCGGATTCGGCAACGCGAGCAACTGACGGGCGAAAACCTGGGATATAGGACGATCATTGTCAATCCAGCCGACCCGCAATACTCAGTCGGCCTAAACATTCTCCGCACTCACGGCAGTCTTGCGCCACTCATCTCCGAAGTCGTTTCCATATTCCGTCGCCGATGGCAGCTTGATCGTTTCGGCGCGCGGACCGAGGAGCTACTCCGCAACAGTCTATGGGTACTGGCAGAAAACGGCATGACACTTCTGGAACTCGCGCCGTTTCTAACCGACCTCGGTTTCCGCGCACCGCTCATTGAGCATATCCAGAATGCCGAAGTCAAAGCATATTTCCGCTGTCGATACGAACTGCTATCGGATGCGATGCAGACAGTCGTACGCGAGGCGATCCTGAACAAGGTCAGCGCATTTACCACCGACCCGGCGATCCGCCATATCGTCGGCCAGCAAACAGCCTTTGAATTGTCGGACGCGCTCGACCGGGGCCAATGGGTCATTCTCCAGATGGAGAAGTCCCGGCTCGGTGACGATGCGGAAGTGCTAGCGTCACTTATTCTCGCCCGATTCAAGAGCGCCATCTTTGCGCGAAAGAAACGAACGCTTTTCACGCTCTATGCGGATGAAGTCCAGAACCTGGTCTCCTCTGGCGAGACATTCGAGCACCTGCTCTCCGAGGCTCGAAAGTTCGGCGTTTCGGTAGTCACCGCAAATCAGCACCTCGGCCAGTATCCCGCACAAGTTCGCGCGACCCTTCTCTCTGCTGGGACAACGCTCTTCTTCCGGGCATCGCCGGAGGATGCACCCTACATCGCCCGCTCTCTCGATGGCGGACAGGCAGTCGAGCGATTGCTCAAGGAACTTCCAAACCGGCATTTTCTCGTTCGCAGCGGCGGGGAACACTGGGCGGAAGTTGAGACGGAGGGCGTAGCCCACAACACCTCCTCCACGGCCGATTTGACTCTGCGCTCCAATGCGAACTGGGCAAAGCCGCGCGCCGCCATTGAAGCGGAGATTGCTTCCCGGCGTCCGGCTGCCGGAAAGGAGGCACTTGAAGAATGGGCCTAGTTCGCTCATTCTCCAGCCCCGTGACCGCTTGCTACTTCGGAACCTTGCTCTCCTGCGTCTTCTTGACCGTAGGCAGATTGAGCAACTGGCCGGATTTCATTCCGTCAGCCGTGCGAATGTCCGCCTTGCAAAACTGAGGCGCGCGAGCCTGATTTCCCGGTATTTCGCAGCAACCGCCACCGGAAGCAGGCGCTCCGTTTACGGGCTGACCAAGCAGGGCGCGGCGGAAGTCCCTCTGCCCCATGTTCCGCTTAAATGGAAGCCTGATTCAATACTTCTCGGCAACAGCTTTGCCGCACATCAGCTCGCCTTGAGTGACATATATATAGGAGCGATGAGCGGCCCGGATATTCGGTGGTGGACGTTCTCCGTTCCCCCGGTGCCATCCATTCCAATCATTCCCGATGCCGCAATTGAGAGTCCGACGCAGTCGTTCTTTCTGGAAATGGATCTCGGCACGGAGCCAACCAGTGTCTGGAGCCGCAAAGTTGCGCACTACCTGAAGCTAGCCGCCTCTGGTGCCTTCCGAGAGATTGTTGTTCATCCGCAGTTTGCGGTTCTAGTCGTTACCGACGACGAGGAGCGCATGCATCTCCTACGGCGGCACATCGCAAAACAAACACAGAAACTCTTCTGGTTCCAAACCCTTTCAATCATTCAGCGGCAGGAATTCTGGTCGGCCTCCTGGCTAAGGTCCGGAGGCTCGGCACTCTCCCCGCCCGGAGCATAATCCCATGCGCTATTGCAATTCCTGTCAGAAGATCACGTCTGGAAGGCCGTCCTACTGCAATTACTGCGGTAAGAGCTACGGTCAGAAACTCTGCTCGCGGGGACACCCCAATCCTCGTGGGGCCGAGGCTTGCTCGGACTGCGGCTCCCGCAACCTGAGCACTCCGCACCAGCGCGGAAGCGTTCTCATGTGGGTGCTCGTTGCATTTGGCCTCATTCTTCCTTTTGTGGTTCTCCTTATTCTTACCCTCGCCTTTATCGGAATCTTCGTTCAGAGCATGTTTCAGAACCCTTCAGGACTCCTGCCCCTGATGCTCCTGGGCCTCGTCCTGGGCCTTCTCTGGCTTCTCTGGATGCTTGGGTACTCTGCCCTTCGCCGGCTTCTTCTAGGACGAGATTCAGACAGGAATCGGAAGTAGTCGGCTGCGGAAACCGCTCCCGAAGGCTCATGAATATTGATGAATCCGCCGATCAACCTCGGGCAGTCGGACCCGAGGCAACTCCCTAGTCCCTGCCCGAGGCTCCTGGCCTGCGGCGGGCACTGGAAACACCAGTGCCGACACCAGGTCAGGAGCGAACTCATGAGCCTTTACAAACGAGGAGGTGTCTGGTGGTCGTACATCTGGATTCACAATGTACGCCACGGACGATCCCTCAAAACCGGAAACAAACGTGAAGCCGCTCTGCGTGAGCGCGAGTTCCAAGAAGAACTCGACATGCGCAGGCACAAGCAAATTCAACTCAACCCGGAAATGCCGTTTGCGGCATTGGCTACCCGGTTCATGGGCAGCGCCAGTTTCAAGCCGTACCACGAAAACCAACTTAAGAGCCTGCTCCCCTATTTCGGTACAACGCCACTCACAGAACTTAACCGTGTGCAGGCGGACACGTACAGGCGGTACAGAAAAAACAAAGACGGCGTAGTCGATGCCACGGTCAACCGCGATCTTGAAACCATGCGGCGGATTCTCTTCTTCGGAGTCGATTCCGGAATTCTGCTTGTTAACCCGATGAGCCGTGTACAGATGGTCAGGGCTCGCAGAAAGCGCAGACCGGTTCTCTCTGTTGAGGAAGAGCCGAAGCTGCTCGCTGCCGCGACTGAGCATTTGCGACCAATCGTCGTTGCTGCAATCGACACAGGCATGCGGCGTGGTGAGTTGTTTTCGCAGAAGGCCGAAGATGTTGACCTTACTCGCGGCGTGCTTTACGTAACCAAAAGCAAAACAGCCGGTGGTGAGCAGAGGGAAATACCCCTCACGGCTCGGATGCAACAGCTCATTCCCACGCTTGCAGAACGAGGATTGCTCTTCACGTACAAGGGCGAGCCCATTAGGAAGATCAGGCGATCCTGGGCAACGGCAGTTAAGAATTCCGGGATACGTCCATTGCTTTTTAAACAACTCAGGCACACATTCAATACGCGCCTGATGGAAGCAGGGGTCATTCAGGACGTGCGCATGGCGCTGATGGGCCATGCTCAAGGCACTGCTCGCACGACCAATGATCTCTACACCCACATCGAGCTGCCCGTCATGCGCGAGGCCATCCAGAAACTGGAGGCTTGGTGCGCCAAACAAACCCAACAATTCAACAAGGAGGACGAACAGACAACCGATGACAGAAGCGAAGAGCAACTCGAACCAGGCTGATCTCGATGGTGCTATACGGGAACGCATCATCGAACGGGCCAAGAAGTACAACACTGAAATCTTGAAAAGATTCTCGATTGCGGCAGAAGACTTGGCAAACAACGAACACTGCGCCGCACTCGGCGCGCTCGATGGCATCGATTCAATGCTTGAGGAATTCCGCGCACTGCTCCGATTGATGGAGTAGCGCGCGGAATCCATAAACCACAACCAATGCCACACAACAAGGAGGAATCGTCATGGCTGGAAAGAAGCAAGAACCGCCTGCTGCGCCCGATGTGCAGCAGCCATCCACAACCGAACAGAGCGAAGGTCGTAAACGCTGGGTGAAACTAACCCCGCGTGACCACGTTCTGAAGCAGATAGAGATTCAGCGAGAACTCGTGGAGGGCCTAAGGGCACAACTGAAGAAGGAGGAACAAACACTGGAAGGAATGGAGAAAGCAAAGGCGTTCTTTCCAGACTGACTTATAAGAGCTTACCGTTTGGTAAGCTCTTTCAAGATGCACTCGCTTCACGAAATGCCGAGATTCAAATTTCGTGCAGCGATAAACTGATCGACACAGGCGCGGCTTCACCGTTCCTGAAAAGAAGACGTCTGGGAAGAGATGGAGACAGCAAATTCTGCATAGCCATCTTCGGACGGAGCTCAGATAAAGCTCATCTCTATTCCTTCGCATGCGACTCCTTGGCCTTTTGAATCCATTCCTCTGCCTTCACGCTATCTTTGCCAACACCCAAACCGTTTGCGTAGATCTTGCCAAGTTCATTCATTGCAGTCGAGTTCCCGGCGACAGCTGCCTTCTCGTACCATTCTCTTGCGTGAACATAGTCTTGAGGAACTCCGTGACCGTCCGCATACAGCGAGGCCAAAGCAGTCATGCTAAAGACATCGCCCGCCGTAGCTGCCTTTTCGTACCATTGTTTGGCCAGAGCGTAATCTTGGGGAACGCCATAACCGTT
>Ga0182030_10021931_pt1 | contig 11921 bp, 12 predicted proteins | sample 812S3MmetaG_FD_121299 | JGI IMG/M metagenome (GOLD analysis project Ga0182030, IMG submission 121299) | Permafrost microbial communities from Stordalen Mire, Sweden - 812S3M metaG (Illumina Assembly) | ecosystem: Environmental > Terrestrial > Soil > Wetlands > Permafrost | place: Sweden...
AATATATAAATTAGTTTAAAAAATCTCTAGAAGTACTAGTAGTATACTAAAAGTACTTCTAGAAAAGATGTATTTTTGTAGTATTTTCTTGTTTTGTAAATATAGTATATAATTTGTCTATAAATTATTTATATTTTATTATAGTCTTTTTGTATAATTTATATATTTATAATAGTTCTCTAATAATAAAGTAAATATTAATAATAATAAACTATTTTATAGAGTAAATTTAAAAAAGAAATAGATTATACAATAAATACTCTATAATCTTCCTGAGAATTACAGGGAGTTATAGAATATTGATTATTTAAATCTCTAAATTACTGATTGTAGTATTATATAGTGGATTTGAGAATACTATTGTGTAGGAGTGTGATATTCTTAGTCATACTTTAAGGTATTAGTCGATCCAGTACAATTACTGTACTGCTGTACTTGGAATGTGGATCTGCCGATCTGAGATGTATTGTAGAATACCCCTGATCAGGACACTGCGCAATATTACATGACACAAGCAATCTTGATTATCAATCTGTTTCTTCTCGCAGAATTTACAGTGTTTGTAAACTCAAACTTTTAAATGGTCTATGGGATTGCGATATACAAGTATATATCTTCCTTACGAAGTATTCTTTGCTGCAGGTTTAGTTTTTGCACTCCATCCGGAGCATCGTTCCGGAACCGACGAATCTAGACCAAGGCAATGGCCAGCGCAAGCTAGATTATCTATTGAAGGACTCTAAGTACATACTCCTCCGTGTCGCTCTCTTCATTTTTCAAACAGTTCTACCCTCTGCATTCGTTCAAATTAGACTTTGAACTTTCTTTTGGTAAAACAGTCCTTAGGAGGGTCCGTTCATAAGGCACACCACCCAGCGGTGCAATCAGACGCTCTCTCCCTCGTTCTTTTAATATGCACCTCTCTATTTGTTCCCACTTCTACTTCTAGACACCATGATAAGTCGCGATCATGGCTGGGCTTGAAATACCTACTCCTTCTCCTCTACCGTCCCCGTCGGACAGTCCATATTCCCTATCAGAACGAAGTAGAAAACCCATGAAAACACCCACACACAAGAGCTGACATTTGACAGTCAATATTGCTACACGCCCTACCCATAGCCAGCTTAACAGATTGATTCTCGTCCGTTTGCCTTTGGCTCTCCCTCCATACAGAAAAAATCCCTCGACCTACATCTCAGGCCTACTGCACATTGCTCCTATCTACATGACCTTCGAATCATTATGGCAATCTATCCTCGATTCGCCGAGACTTCCTACAGCCCTGGGTCAACCTCATACATGCGACATGTATCTACAACAATCATCCACGTTCGATGCCTGTGATCCTGAGCACCCTCTTCTCGATTCAAAAAGCATACCCTTCATACCTAGCAAGAATCTGCCTCCACTCGTTCATACCCCGAAGGTCTGCTCGAGAACGCATTCTCTGCTATCCCATCTACAACTGCCGGGGTTACTACGCGCTGGGAGATTAAGAGCCGATATTCGCATATTGACAGGTACACCTGAGGACAAAATCGAAGAGCAACTGGAAACCGTATCTCAGAACGGTAGACTAGCTGCATTCATTGCCCACACAAAACAGTCGATTGAGACTAATCCTCACGTTTTATTAGCCTACGCCTGGGTGTTGTATATGGCATTGTTCTCTGGAGGAAGGTATCTACGAGCACTTTTACAAGGAGCAAGCGGTTTAGGAAGCGACTTCTGGAATCGAGATCCCTCACCTGTCCGGCCGTATTCTGCCACTAAAGGACGAAATGAACGACACCCTAGATCTGACCTCGGCGACTCGACGTCGCGCAGAGCTTCACGGTCTCGAACTCGATCCGATAGCATGACCTCGAAAATTATTCCGGGCATGCAATTTTTTAATTTTTCAGGCTATGAAGATGGTGAAGACATTAAATTGGAATTCAAGAAACGCGTAACAGAGGCTGAGGTTCTTCTTACGAATGGAGAGAAAGAGGATATCATTGCTGAAGCACAAGTCATCTTCAAGTTTATGGTTGAAATAGTTGGAGAGCTGGACAAAGTCATGGGTACCAGTGAAGACGATATCGAGACCGCCAGCTTACAGCAGAAGTCCAGACCTCTAATGGAGGCCCGGGATAGTGTCGCTGTTGCCCAAGAGCGTCTCTTTAAGAAGTCAAGAACACCTTCGGATGAGCTTGAAAAGCGTCGAAAGACTAGCTATTTGGATGTTCTAGTAACAGGACCGGTTACCAGACTTGTACATTTTGGAGATGCTTGGAGAAATTTCAAGAAACCATTGAGCTCGAAGGATAGCGACCACTCTCGCGTATCCTTCAAGACAGTGGTGGAGAATGAATCAATGATTCTGGCTCGGATCAAGGTCCTTACTACCATTGTGCCTACCTTAATGGTGATTGTTATGTTTTTGGTGTGGTGTTTATTTTCTTAGTTATATATATATATATATCTCTATGAGTACTGTACACTTAACAGATTGTGTACATTGAATTCGGCTCAATGGGTGGCGTTGGTCAGTAAGGTGTATAAGAATTTGGCATAACAGTGAGGCTCAAATTGTCTTCCGACCTAATAAATAACAAGAATCAAAGACAAATCCCTAAGAACTGCGCTCATTAAGTATTTTGCATAACCCAAACATCATTGTCTCATACCTGAATTCCCTGGAGCTTCTTACATTGTCTTGTCACAACTCGATGTGGCTCACTTGCCCATATTCGCAAACTCCGAATTTCGCTACGCTTCTCTTCTCTACAAACCAATACCCGTTCTCAACTCCTCCCACTCCACATCATCAATTCCTCGGCTACCATTAGATATCTTCAGGGGCGGACAATGAGCAACGGTCGAAACAAGAGTTGGGGACGACGAGCCTAAGCGGTGCTTTGGCAAGATAACCGCTGCCAGTGGACGCAAAGTTGGAACGCAAGCGCAGATAATGGCCGTACTAACTTCTGCCATAGACCAATTGACGGATGAGACGGGGTTGTATGTGATATCTGCAGGGTGTGGGCCATGGAGTTGTGCTAACCGAAGTATGCTTGCTACACACGCACTTCGGGTCTTCGTCGGCGTCGGGGTCTCCTCGGTTTGGGGGGGAGGGTCTCACAAGAAACCAAAACTAAACAGCACACAGACAAGCACCCGTTCTCTCAACTTAAGATTCATACTCCAAAACAACGGCAATGGAGCAATCCACAACACTAAATCTGTCGCGATATTGATACTGGAGCTTACGTAGAAAAAAATCAAGATATTTACACATTTCCCATGGACCATCCAATTCCAAGCTGCTTCGATGGGTTGACATTGGAAGATGATCACGAATACGGAACACACCCATATCAGCACTACCAATACGCCTGTATAACGAACGAGTTGGCGGAGAGATTGGTTGGGGAAGATTCGTAGGTAGGAAACGATGATAGAGCATTTGGTTAGTGTAATGGCCGTTGTGTAGGAAAGGTAGCAGCCATAGAGGGATTGGGTAATGCGTGTTGTATTGTGAAGGAGAATGGGAATTGAGGTTGCGACGCGCCAGATATGGGTTCCAAGACCAAAATTGGTACCGACGAGGTTGAAGGAGCAGAGCACGATAGTGAAAATTGCTGCTAAGGCTATAAGATCTGCCATGGAACATTTGTTTAGGACCATTAATGTTTCCTCCGAGATCATGAGAGGAGAAGTGACTTACAGTCGTCAGGGCCGGCTGCGTGAACTATGAAGCATCGAACGGACATTCGTAAGCCTATCACAACAGCTATTAAAGACATAAAGGCAACATTGAGGCTCACGATGTTCTTTGTAAGCGAGTGGTCATTATTGAGATCGTAACCGCTGAGATCGAGGCTATCAAGATAGCCTGGGAGTGACATTGCCGTATGTTTTACACCGCGGAAAGTGTAGTTAGCACAGGAATTTGGACTTGAACATACGTCAGATCTAGACTTATGAAGAGTAACACTTTGTTTAGCGGCTAAGCATAGTGATTGTTGATCTTTAGAGATCTGACAAAGTAGAAAGAAAAGGCGACTAATATATACATGACACAGAATAAGTAAAACTTTTTCACTTGGCCAGATCAAAATAGTGTGGTAGCACGAATGTTGGAAAATTGGGGCAGGGTATTGTTTTTATTGTGAATTCTGACAGTACTTATACCAAATATCAGCCGCAACGGTTCCCTATATTCGAACCTGCATATCCCTTGGACTTGCAGCGGCTCTTGCCGGGTGATGAAATCGAGTCCGATGCCGATTCCGATGTGTCAGAATTGGGCTTGTCTTGTAGAAACGCCGAAATAGCTGATCTATCTTTTCCTTAATCGCCCTTCCTCATGTATTCCCGAATCTATATTCTATCAATCATACTTCAAGCTGTAGCGATTTCTGAATGCCCACGTCTTGGCTCGTCTTCTTCAGGACTCTCATGATTGATAAATAAAAAGGAAAGAATTACGATGCATGCTCCAACCCAGTATAAAGCACTCGAGTATTGGGAGCTCAATATCATCTGCCCTATCAATGACAGCGGAATTGTCATTGACAATCCAACTGTGACTACCAATGGTGTCGTCAAAAGCATTGCGTACGCCCAACAATAATCACTGACGAAAGAAGATGCCGAGTTTAACTTTGAAACCCCGTCAGTCAAAGCAGTGGGACAAGAATAATATCACTTACCAATACTACAGTCCAAATCTTTCTGGTTGGAGGTAATCCAAACTCCTCTACACCGGTGAAGTGTAATATTAAGAACCCGGGCCATAGGAATACGACATTGAACAATCCAACGAGACCAAAGAAGAGTGGCATGTTTACGCGATCTTCGTTTCCAATTCTCTTCTTCATGACCACTGTGTATATGCCATACATGATGGCAGAGCCAAAAGCCATTGCATCGCCCACTGCAATTTGTGCTTGAGTCTTATGAGGGAAGTTTCCACGGCTCTCATCATTGTCTTTTCCTGATAGGTCCACAGACGATATCAAGATAATGCCTGTTAGTGAAGCCAATACCCCAGTGAGCTTCCTATAGGAGAAGTTTTCAACCCGAAACAGCGCACCGAATAATAATGTAAAGATACTACTCGTGGAAGTCAAGATCGTCGAACTTGCAACACTCGTGTATTCAAGACAGGCCGCGACAAGATAATTCGCAGCAAACCAAAGAAGGCAGAACTCGAGACTAAGCTTGGCAGTGTCGGGAACACTCAGATGTCCTTCTGACTCTTGAGGTCCGCCAGATATGCTCAACGCTTCCATACCTCGTTCATTGCCGACCAGCAATCTGGTTTGCGATGCAGACATTGGGTCATCAACCTCGTCTTCAGCCTCCCTATCTTTTCCCAACCCTCTGTAGCCATTAAATCGACCTTGCCAATATTCGATAGCTGACGTTCGTATATGGGCAAATCCATGCTGGTGCAAGAGCCGCAAGAAGATCGGTATCAGTGAAATAGCAAAAAATGACGTGTTGATATATGTGACAAAGTAAGGCTTCGAAAATGAGTTATCCGCAAATATATACTGGTCATGTTAGTACTTCAATGTCTCTCTGCCTCTGAAACGTTTACCTACACTGGCCAAGAAGTTCGATGCTGTCCACAGAAAGACTGTAACAAGGAGAAGAAAGATTCCCAAGGTCCTCCGGGCCACGTTTTCCAACCCAAGCCCTGCTTTGAAGCCTTTTGTGTTGACTATTGATCTGGAAGAGGACATGGATATTCGGTCTTGATGGTGAGATTCTCGTGGTACTATTGAATCTTCCGCCACGGCCAGTGGAATGATAGGCTCCTGTGCGCTCATCGCGAGTGATATTTTGTGTACGCTTCCTTATCGCGATGTCATGGAGGCCTTAAGCAAAGGAATGCGTGATTCATGGGTCTGGCCAGAGGAGAATAATTGAGGGGTAAATGACGAGCTCAACCGAGCGGTCACCTCTAGCAAATCTTGTGATTCTTGCAAGATAATGTGGCTTGAGAAGCAGTTTTGTTCTGAGCGAAACGTGTATCGTTAGAATTGTGTCAGCGCGCGGCTGAGCTATGGCACCGCCGCATCCCTCCATTAAATCGATGCTTGGCCCTATCTGGTAGTCCGTGCCGATATCACCCTGTGAGCCATTTTGCGCTACAGTACCGTCTGGCTTGCAGAAGTCCATTATAGATGAGACCAAAGCTGTTTGATTCGTTGGTCTGGTATCAAGGCGAGTCAAAGATATTCCTTAATACTGAGTATCTGCGCATGGGATTTGTATTATTCACACCGTTGCGAAGTCAAGACCACAGCCGCTTATCGAGCATTATGCATTCTGTATGGACAATGAGAGTGACACCAGAGCGCCATGAACGATCCTTATTTACACGTGAGTATTCCACCTGATAAGCCCATGGGATAGAATGAAGTAGTATGATGAAAAGCAGTCCGAATGATACCGAAAGCAAAGAACATTCCATCATCTCCCCCAGTCTAACAAGCGCAGCCGTCTCTATCGTTCTCAATATGGATGTTGATTGGGTCTGAAAAGTCCCCACTGAACTCTTCAGATTCTTCTTGGGCTAGAGCATTTCTTGCAATGACTATATAACGCTGTCAGTGGTTATATCTCAGAGTTCAGACTGTCATCACCGACCTTCAAATGCTTGCTCAACGTTGATGGCCTCTTTCGCACTTGTCTCGAAGTACGGGATCTGACCCTTCGACTGACAGAAGGTCATTGCACGTTTCGAGGATATCTTGATATTTTGTCAGCATACCCTCACCCCTACGTTTGATCGCAGAGCTTACCACTCTCTTGTTCTCCTCCACATCAATCTTATTTCCAAGAACAACCTGTCCAGGCTTTTAGCTCAGAGAAACCACCGAAACATCCGCTCTGACTCACAAATGGGAAACTGTCTGGGTCCCTGGGAGATGCCTGAATCAAGAATTCGTCCCTCCAGCTGTCAAGTGTATCGAAGCTCTTCGAGTTGTTGACATCATATACCAGCACACAGCAATCAGCACCTCTGTAAAATGCAACCCCTAACGATTGAAATCGCTCTTGTCCCGCAGTATCCCAGAGCTGAAATCGTGTTAGCATTCAGCACTTGCATATAGTCTATCCAGATGAACTCCATACCTGCATAGTCACTAAACGATCGTCAACCAGCACCTCCTTCGTCAAGAAATCGGCACCGATCGTAGCCTTGTAACTTGCGCTGAACTTCTTATTGACCTGCGCATCCTATCAGCCAGCTATCCCACATGATCGACTTCCCTTAGCCATATCGGTTGGTAGATCCAGGTAGCTGTTCGACGTACATATTGGTTCATTAAGCTTGTTTTACCAACACCACTGTCGCCCAAGATGATGACCTAGTTTATGAACTATTAGCTCAAGATATTCTCCAAGTACATTTATAGTAGTCGATAGAGGTGTTCGCACCTTCAGCAGGACCTTCTTTCTGGAAGCCATGATGGTGACAGGCTGCAAAGAGGCTGGAGAAGTTGCGCGATAACGATTCTGAAGTTGGCAGGGCGTGGAAAGTATGCCGAAATGGGTTGACTTAAATTAAAAGTACAGCGATATTATGTTTCGTCAAAAGGATTGTGTATCTTTGCGTGGTGTTGAACCTCTAAAGAGAGATGTTGATTTGTTGTCTGTAGCTGATGGAGGAGAGCTCTAGGGTGACTCTAGGAGATCCCGGGCGTGCCTTTATCAACTTGCAACTCTTATCGGACAAACTCACAGCCTCGTGTTGCACATCATTCCAGGAAGACTCGTATTAAACAGCAACTCTAGCAATGCGGCTGCTTAATCTTGTCATCATTTTAAGGGCAGATTATGGCATCTTGGCGTGAGGAATATATCAAATCGCTGAGCGATCGGGATGAACGAGAAAAGGCAAGCTACGAACGCATCAGTGATGAATTTATAGATGCCTGTAAGTACTATAAGCTGTAACAATCTTTACTACTAGCTGACCTCCAAGATACCAAGCTACTAGACCGCACAGCTGCTCTTGAAGCAGAGAAGGTTGCATCTGCCTCGAAGTCCGACCCAGAATCAAAGCACCCCGCAGTATCCTCAAATGCCGATGATGGAAGTGCCCAACTGAGGAGCGATCTTGCGGAAGCATTGCGCTCCAACGGGCAGCTTAAGAGTCGAATCAAAGCTGCAGAAGCAGAGCTTATAGACCTGAGAGCTAAGACAAAATCGGATACCAAGCGTATTGAGGACCTAATTCGGGAACGAGCTATCTTGGTACAGAAGGTCAAGGATAGAGATGAAGAATTGAGGGAGAAAGCTAGGTTCTCGGAAGTATGTCTATCTTGTTATCTTATGACGCTCAGGGAGTTACTTACGGGTTCTAGAATGTCCAAGACGAGATGATCTCTCTTAATCTGCAGCTGAACATTTCTGAGCAAAATGCCAAAAAGCTCAAAGCGGAGAACAAGGAGCTGATCGACCGATGGATGGCTCGCAAGGGAAAGGAGGCTGATGAAATGAACAAAACTCTAGGTTGATAATTCATTGGAACTCAAAATATTGAACAAGACGTTTTCGAAGTGGTCACATACGTGAGTATTCCAATATCTATTCTTTTCAGTACTCTCATACAATCATGATACCAAGACCGCTATGCTTATACAATCGCTCATGAGAAACAGCCGGGGTAAATATCATCTAGATTCATGTGATCGACCATATTTCGCAAGTCTCTTGCCATCTTTCGTGGCAATGAAATAACTGCCCCTATCGCTTTTCCAGCTCACAAAGTTTTCGTAGTACTCTTTCTGTACCACGTGGAGTAGGTTGATCGGGTCATTAGAGTTGCGCTCGGTGATCTTGTGATCTGAAGGTACGAAGGATTTCAGAGACACGACTTTGCACCCGTCCTTGAGATCCAGGAACATATTGATCAAATCCTGGTTAAGGTCTGAGCCAAATACTTCATTATTGACAAGTATCACGTCGGCACGACTCATCGCCGCCTTTACCTCCTGGTTATCCCTGAAATCCCCTCGCTGGAGTCGAACACGCCCGGTCTGAATGCCCCAAAGTCTACATCTTGCAGCAAATTCCTTCTTCTGAGCCTCCGCAAGGTTGCAGGCGGTCTCCATCATCTCGCAACCCCAACTCTCGCAGCCGACCTCTAGAGCGGCCTGTAAAACAACGTTTCCGACACCGGACCCTAAGTCAACGAAGACTTGATCCGAGACGAGGTTGGTCTCTTTAAAGATCTTGGTGACAAATGGGTGCAGCAATTCGCCATAAGTATTGTCCTTGCTCTCGGTCTTATTTTTCAGGAAGTCAACTTGTGGCGAGACCACGCGATCATAGACCTGTTGGAGTATGCAGTGAACCATTTTTTGGGGTATATGGTGCATACTATCGAGGTTTTGGGCGAGACTTCCATCCTTTACGAAACTTTCAAGTTGCCTATTATAGAAATCCACAGCTTCTTTGAATCCTTTCAATAATTCCTTATTTCGACTGTCCTTTGAAAGCAAGTTCTTCGCTCGTGCCAATTTGCGCAAAACCCCTATATTTGGATCTGTGAATAGCTTTGCTTGTTCTTCTGCGAGGTAAACATCTGTGACTATCTCTGAAATATCGCAGATCTCCTGTGCGGGGTTAATTTGTTCCTTTCCGAAGACGAGGTCGTATCTAATCGGCATAAAGTTAGACATGCAACTGGGACCGGTTATCCATCTGTCCGACATACCTTTCTCGCTGAGAAGCGCTTGGATACTTCAGTTCCACGGTAACATTCTTCTCTTCCACAGCAGTGACCAGCTTCGATTTTCGGGTTGGAGATGCGATGTCCGCAGCATGAATCATCTCAAAAACGCCCCCATTGTCTTCTGAAAAGGCCTTGCGCGAGCGAAGGTTTCTCTTGAGATCTACGGGCCCATCAACCTTCTGCCTCTTATCTGCGAAGCCATCAAAAGAAGCGGGACTTCCTACATCGTCATCGTCGCTGTCGGATTCAAGTCTTTGCTGTGCGGGGGACTTCTGTCTTACAGCCTTGCGCTTCCCGGGTTCAAGTCGGTCGGGTGTGGTGGGGCTAGGCTTTGATTTTGAGGATGGGACGCGTACGGCATCTCGAGATCGTTGATTCTGCTGTGCAAGAAATTTAGAGGGTGGCGGTTCAGGTTTCTTGGGCGCTTTCGTTCGCTCGACACGGATCTGGGGAGGACGAGCAGCAATCCTTGGCGGGGGTCCTCCAAAGTTCATGGTAATGAATGATTGAATACGTAAACAATGTTAGTTAATCAAAGTCGCAAACTCCAGAAACGCAGAGATATGTATTTGTGGTATTGCAAAAGACTATTGTCGCGTACAGAAAGCCATAGAAGAAACTCAAGGTAGAAGACAGGAACGAAGGCCGATAGAACCCTTGCTGCATTACTAGCGTCCCGTCTGCCTGGGAGACAAGATACCACGTGAGTTGGGAAAAGGGTCTGAATTCATTGACTCCGGTATCTGTCGAGGATAAAATAGATCGGCGAATGAACCAGTTGTTTGTTTCATTATACTTACTATTGATTTCGGCATCCATCATTGTTGAATAGCAGTATCGTAGTCGTAGGGTTAGTTCAGGGGTATTTCCCTAAAGAAATCCCCGATGGTACCTGAGGCCACACGCTTTTCGTCATCTAGCCACGGAACTGAAGTCGGACTACGTACATTGTTCTATGTATGTGCGGGTATCATTTACTATCCCATTCCATTCTACATATTACGCCGAAACCACCCAAGTTTATCCTACCGGCGCCGAATCCCAGTCCCTTATCTCCTCATAACTTAGATCTAACAGCTTCAAGACGGTACTTGACGTCTTTTAGAACCTTGGTCGAAGGTTTCCAATCATCAAATTGCTTGAGAAGCTCCGTTACCTCTTTATCTAATGCGGTCTTCACAAAATCCTCCTCCAGTAGCCCGCGCATAATCCACGGGAGGACGTAGGGATTCGAATTTGTTGGAATTTCGTACTTCTTTATATCAAGCGGTACTTCCCCTACCGACGTCGTTTCCAAGGTGAACTCAACCGCGAGACTTCTAATAATTAGCCAGGATCCATTTCAATTAAAAGAGACATACTCGTAGACTTTCGCGTCATCATAAAGCCTCGAATGGCCTTCCCCGGTGTAAAGACTACCCGCAAGAGGCGCTGATAACTCTCGAATCAAACCATGATCCGAAACTCCTAAATTTCGCAATTTTAAAGCGAAGCCTATCAAATGTGATAGAAAATTTGGAGCGTGAATACGACCATCTACAAATACCGTCCTGTATATGTATGGGTGGCTGACAGTAGAGAAGATCGAAGACTGTAAATATTTAGTCTGTGCTTTTAAAAGTGCTATGGATGCACATACCTCCATAGAGACAAGTTGATCATCGATGCTGCCACAAAAGGTCACCCTCACTCCATACTTAAGTGCAACTCGAAGTGAGTCCTCATATCTTTTCGAGACAACGCTTTCGGGATCAGCGAATTCGAATAATTCTCCCGCAGACCCGCTGAACAACCTTGACTTGTAATCCGCGAATGGACCCAGAGATACACCCGCTACGGTGACAAAGTCAGTAAATCAGTGGAAATCTATCATTTGTTTCATTGGAGGAACTTACCCATTGCACAAACGCCAATCTTTCCTGTAGAAATGACTCCGAACTCGATAAGCTTCGCCACAAGCATCAACGCCACAGGCACACCCTGTGAATGACAAGCTATCATTATGAAGTCCGCTTTCCGTACATGATCGATCCAATTCAGCAGTAGCTTCCCTATCATCGGATTAGCATATTAGAAGTCCGCCGGGGGGTTTGGGGGTTTGGGGGGGGGGCGCCGTGGGAGATCCCCAGCTGGGGAGGTTCTTTCAGAGGCGAAAAAAAACGGAGGGGGCTATTTG
>Ga0182030_10021932_pt1 | contig 11920 bp, 6 predicted proteins | sample 812S3MmetaG_FD_121299 | JGI IMG/M metagenome (GOLD analysis project Ga0182030, IMG submission 121299) | Permafrost microbial communities from Stordalen Mire, Sweden - 812S3M metaG (Illumina Assembly) | ecosystem: Environmental > Terrestrial > Soil > Wetlands > Permafrost | place: Sweden...
CCCGGTTTCCATGACGACGATGCGGTGCATCACGGCACACTGGCGGAGCTCACCAGCGAAAGGCTTTCGCAGGTCGGTAAACGGCTGGAAGACCAGGTCCGCAAAAGTGTCCGCATCGGTGACCCCAAAAAACCGACCGGCCGCACGCCGCCGATTTTGCGGCTTTTTTTTAATTCGTTGGCCCAGGTGCGCGAACTGCTGCGCACGGACATCGAGGCGGCCTACGAAGGCGATCCCGCCGCCCTTTTCAGCGAGGAAATAATTTTGTCGTATCCGTTCATCGAGGCCATCGCCATCCAGCGGCTCGCGCATGTTTTATATGTGGCCGGCGCGCCGATCATTCCACGCATGATGACGGAATGGGCGCACAGCCGCACGGGCATTGACATTCATCCGGGCGCGCGAATCGGCTCGCATTTTTTCATAGACCACGGCACGGGCGTGGTCATTGGCGAGACGTGCAAGATTGGCAAACATGTGAAGCTCTATCACGGCGTGACGCTCGGCGCGCGGAGTTTCGCCAAGGACGAGGCCGGTCACATCGTCAAAGGCGGCAAGCGCCATCCCAATGTCGAGGACAACGTCACGATTTATCCGAACTCCACCATTCTCGGTGGTGAAACCGTCATCGGCGCAAACTCCGCCATCGGCGCGAACGTGTTTCTCATGCACAGCATCCCGGCGGATTCACTGGTGATCTACGAGGAAAAACAACTCGTCATCCGCGACAAATCGGCGCGCAAGGCGGAAGCCGCGCTTGACTGGATTATTTAACCCCAAACCTAACAACAGCGGTGCCGACCGGACGACTGGAGGTTCCATAAAAAATCAAACAACAGAAAGCAAAGCTGATTATTCATGAAACACTCAAATCGTTCCCAATCCCCATCCCGCATCGCCATCCTCGGCCTCATGGCCCTGGCCGCCACCGCCGCCCACGCTACCGACGGCTACTTCGATTATGGCTACGGCATCCAAGCCAAGGGCATCGGCGGGGCCGCCGTCGCCTTCCCGCAGGACGCCCTCGCCGCCGCCGCCAATCCCGCCGGCGTGGCCTTTCTTGAAAACCGGCTGGACGTTGGTCTCTCCTATTTTCAGCCTGACCGGTCGGCCTCGCTCGGGCCTTATCATTTTGATGGCAATGGGACGCAGCAATTTTACATCCCCGAAGTTGGCTTCAAACATTCGCTCTCAACCAATTGGGATTTTGGCTTCGCGATCTATGGCAATGGCGGCATGAATACTGATTACAACAAGCCCATCCCCGGCTTTGGCACCACACCCGCCGGCGTGGATCTCACCCAGGTATTCATCACGCTGACCTTCGCCTACAAGCTCACGGAAAACCACGCCTTCGGCATTTCACCGATCTTCGCGCTGCAACGCTTCAAGGCGCAGGGCTTGGAAAATTTTGGCGTCGGCAACAACGGCTACGACCTCTCCTACGGCGGCGGGGTCCGCGTCGGCTACACCGGCAAACTGACCGACTGGCTGACCGTCGGCGCCGCCTACCAAAGCCCGATTTGGGCCACGCGGTTCAAAGACTACGCCAACCTATTTGCCGAGCATGGCGGTTTTGACATCCCGCAAAACTTTACGGTGGGCTTTGCCCTGAATCCTTACAAACCGCTCACCTTCGCCTTGGACGTGGAGGAGATTTATTTCAGCGAGGTGAAATCAGTCGGCAACAACCTTTCGGCGCAAACCTATGCGAGCGGCCTCGGTTCAGACGGCGGTCCCGGCTTTGGCTGGCGCGATGTCACCGTCATCAAGACCGGCCTCGCCTATGCGGCGACCGATCAACTGACCCTGCGTGCCGGTTTCAACTACTCAACGCAGCCGATTCCCGAAAACCAGACCTATTTCAACATCCTCGCGCCGGCCGTGGTGCAGTATCATGTCACCGCCGGAGCCACCTGGCGTTTCAATCATGCTTGGGAATTGAGCGCGTTTTATGCCCACGCTTTCGAGCAGACCGTGAATGGCAGCGGCAACTTCTTTGGACCGCCAACCAACGCCAACCTGAGCATGAACCAGAACACCTTTGGCCTCGCGCTCGGCTGGATATTCTGATCCCGAAAACCCTCCAACCAAAAGGAAACTGATGTCAAACCCAACAACGATTGTGCCGGCCGAGGCCTCGGCCGTTTTATCCAGTGGCAGTGGAACACTGGTGGACGTGCGGACGCCGGCGGAATTCGGCGAGGTTCATGCGACGGGCGCACAGCTTGTGCCGCTGGATGTCTTGGACCGTCCGGCAGTGGAGGCAGCGCGCGGGAAAAATCCCGGGCCGATTTATCTGCTTTGCGCCTCCGGCATTCGTGCCACCAAGGCGGCGGAAAAACTCCGCAACACCGGTCTCGACGACGTGGTCGTGGTCGCAGGTGGCACCAACGCCTGGGCGGCCGCCGGGCTGCCGGTGATTCGCGGACGCAAGACCATTTCCATCGAGCGCCAGATTCGCATCGGGGCCGGCTCGTTCGTGCTGATTGGCACGGCGCTGGGCCGTTTTGTCCATCCGGGATTTTACCTATTCGCCGCCTTCGTTGGCGCGGGGCTGGTCTTTGCCGGCGTCACCGACATTTGTGGGTTGGCCATTGTATTGGCCAAAGCCCCGTGGAACCGCTCGGGAAAGAAATAGTGAACCGGTTAACTGAATATAACCCCACTGAACCAAAAAATAATATGCGAGCATTACAACCCACCCGACTCGTCTCCTCTCCGTTGAATGCGGCAGCATTGCGCAAACAGCCCGATGCCGCCCAGCGGCTGCTGAAACCATTGTTGGATCTTGCGGAAAATTCAGACTACCTGATTGGCGGTTCCATCGGACATTTTCTGGTTGGGCGATCGGTATATCAGATCCCGCGATTTATTTTTATGGGGCCGACCGGCGGCGGGGACACCATCCGCTTGGGAATAGTTGCCGGCCTGCACGGCAATGATCCGGAAGGCGCGGCGGCGCTGGTGGAACTGTTGCAGGAACTTGAAGTCAATCCGCAAGCGGCCAGAGGCTTCCACCTCTATGCCTATCCCATTTGCAACCCCGCCGGTTTTGCGGCGCGCACCCAAAGCAAATCTGCCTGCGAGGATTTGGCGGGGCAATTTTGGAGCGGTTCATCCCGGCCCGAAGTATATTATTTGGAACGGGAGCTGGGCGTGCTGCGCTTTCATGGGGTCATTTCACTCCAGACGCAGAATCATTCCGGCGGCTTTCTGGTAGATGCCAAAAGTGATATTTTGAACCGGGCGCTGGCACAACCAGCGATTCAGGCTGCTGAACGATTTCTACCGGGCGGCATCTTGAAAACCGAATCCGACCCCGGCCCGCTTCACGCGTCACCCAAGGCATCTTTGCCGGACTTCCTCACGGTGACGGATGAATTGGCTCCGGCTCCGTTTGAACTCCATATTGGCATTCCGAACCATGCCCCACGGCTTTCCCAAATTCACGGAACGGTGGGCGCTCTGAAATCAATTCTGGATTCCTACCGCAGCCTGCTGGCCATTGGTCAAAACCTGTAACCCAACCCTTTGAACCATGAAAAAAGTCGAAGCCATCATCAAACCGTTCAAGCTTGAAGAAGTCAAAGATGCGCTGACCGGACTCGGCAGCGAAGGCATGACCGTCACGGAAGTAAAAGGGTTTGGCCGCCAGAAAGGTCACACCGAATTATACCGCGGCAGCGAATACACCGTGGATTTTTTGCCAAAAATCAAAATTGAAATCGTGGTGTCAGACCATCTGGTGGAGCCGGCCGTTCAAGCCATCATCAAGTCGGCCCGAACTGGCAAAATTGGCGACGGAAAGGTGTTTGTTTCGACCATTGCGGAAGCGCATCGCATTCGCACCGGTGAACGCAACGATGACGCGGTGTAGCTGATAAAAGCCATTGCGCCGCGGCGCGTTTTTCGGTCTTCTGTCTTCGGGCAGGATCGCTGTCCGCCTTTTTGTGGCGTGTCAGAATTCACCTTGCCGGACAATGTTAAGATTCACCGTCATCTGAAAGCCGGTTCACATTATGCCAGCACCAGCGACCTTTGAAGATCCGCGACGAGCCTTTGAAGGAAAATGGACGATGCCTCTCCAATCCGTCCGGTTGAATGTAAGCGCCGGGAGCCTTCTTGACACAGCGGCCGAAGTGACTTCGTAAGTGTGAGGTGCATTCTGCTCCGCGCTTATGACTCCACTGAATAGAGGCGCCTGGTGTGAAGGCTTGCTCTTAACCATCAGTCGGAGGTGGTATAACCAGACTTCAAGGAGGCTGAAAACGTCTTGAGCGAGCCATCATTTTAACCGAACTCTTCGCGCCCCACGTCGTTGACTGGAAATGCGCGCTGACAAACCGCAGCTATATGTCAAGGCTGCCAAAAATTTCGGAATATTCTATTCATAAGGTCGTATATTATGTTTATTTTATGAATGTAAAATACAACTCAACATTTCTTGTCAAAAGCTTTGCGTTTTTTGTTTTTTTCAGTTTAACAAATTTATAAATGCATATACTATATTAAGATACTAAATTTTATTGGTTGTTTTTTTATTTGGTGTTTTTGATATTTAAGTTGACGCACAAGCTTTGTCTGTCAATATAACGACAAAATCAGTCGTCATACTGATTTTAGATCTGACCGGACAACTGGAAGCTCTTATGCAAAACAACCGATTATATGTTATCCAGTTTGCCGGAATTGATGGGCCGTCAGCACCGCGCTGTGCAAGCGCGGTTGACTCATTGGCTTTCCCGGCCCCGGCTTGACGCCCGGCAAAAATCCCGGCCGCTTTCAGCGCTGGCAAACCGCTTCAACCGGGATGGCGTTTTCTCCACCGCCCCTATCGTGCCAAATTTGACCGGCTCCAAAAAATTTCTGAATTTTCCGACCCTTCGATGGGAGGTCAAACCATCCGAAACTGCAAACTGGCAAATGCTGTCCGGCGTTTGCCAGAGATGTTTCGGGATAAACCTGAAAAACAAACAAACATAAAACAAGGATCACCCATGAAGACACAAATTATTAACCGAAAATATTTGCACCCCGTAAACCGGGTATGGAGGCCAGTTGCCCGGCTGTTGGCCGGTGGCCTGCTCGCGGCGGCGGTGCCAACTGCCCAGGCGGCCAACTGGGCGTGGAACACCGCGCCCGGCAGCGGGAATTTCAGCGACCCGAACTGGACGAGCGGCACCACGCCCGGCGCGGACGCGGGAACTCCCGCCTCCGCCGACAGCCTGTATTTCGGCGCATCGAGCCAAGTGTTGCTGACGAATGATTTCAGCGGCTACGCGTTCAACGGCCTCACTTTCAACAGCGATGCCGGTGCCTACACCATCACTGGCAACGCCATCACGCTTGGCGGTGACATCGTGAACAACAGCGCCACCCTGCAAACCATCAACTTCAATCTGACGCTCGGCGCGGGGCGCAACATCACGACCGCAGCAGGCGGCGGCGACCTCACGCTGGGAGGAAACATCAGCGGCGCGTTTGCGCTGACCAATAATGGCGCAGGCACGCTGACGCTGGCCGGCGCGAACACCGACAGCGGCAATACTGTGGTCAATAGCGGCACCGTGAATTATTCTGGCTCGCTCAATGCCTTGACGGCAAACTTCACTGTGAACTCGCGGCTGAATGTTTCCGGCACGCTGGCCATTAGCAATCTGTGGATTGGCCATCTGACGGGCGGCGCGGGTGCGGTTTATCAAACCGGCGGCAGCGTCACGTTGAACCAGGCGGCGGGCACGGATAATTTCCGCATCGGCTCCGGCACGAACGGCTATGGCTACTACAACTTTTCCGGCGGCACGCTGAATGTCGCCCAAGCCAACGTCACCTCGGCGGGCACGCGCGGGGATAAAACCACCGGCGTGCTGGACATCACGGGCGGTTCATTCACCAGCTCGGACCGGTTCGTCGTCGGAACTGGTGTTACCGCTGGCCGTGGCGTGGCCACCGTATCCGGCGGCACGCTGAATTTTTCAACAACGGCAAACGGCTTGTCGTTAATTGCAAACGGCGCGAATGGCGTCGGCTCTGGCGTGACCGGCATTCTGAATGTCGGCGGCGGCGCGACAGCAGCGCAAGTCGTCGGCCCGAGCACAGTCACGGCGGGCCGGGGTTTGGTGCTGGCCGGTGTCAACATCACCAACTCACTCGCGGTCGCCAACTTGCTGCCGAATGGCACGCTGACGGTGAACGGCGTTTCGGCGACGCAAGCGGCTCCGACCAATCTATTCAACTTCAACGGCGGCACTTTGAAGGCGACGGCTTTGAATCTGGGCACCAGCTTCTTCAACAGCGCCAACATTCCCGGCGTGTATGTGTATGGCAACGGCGGCACGATTGACAACAGCGGCACGGCCATCACCATCGGCAACAAGCTGCTCGCTCCCACGGGCAACGGCATTGGTGGTATCGCGTCCTTCACCGGTGGCGCGGGCTACATCGGTGCGCCGTTTGTGGCGGTCGTCAACGGCACTGGCGACACAACGGGTTTTGGCGCGACGGCGATTGCGCAGATTGATTCTTCCATCGGCGACGCAACGAGCGGGCAGGTGACGAACGTCCTCATCACCAATCCGGGCAATGGTTACACGGAAGCCCCGACCTTTACGTTGACGGGCGGTGGCGCGACGACTCCGGCGACTATCACCGGCACCACACCAACAGCCAATGTCAGCGGCGGTCTGACGTTCATCGGCTCCGGCAAGACGACCTTGAGCGGCGTCAGCACCTACACGGGAGCAACCACCGTCAGCGCCGGCACGCTGGCGTTGAGCGGTTCCGGTTCGATCAGCAGTTCGTCGGCGATCAATCTTGCGGGCGGGACGACGTTCGATGTTTCCGGTTTGTCCTCCGCCTTCACGTTGGGCGCGGGCCAGACCTTGAGCAACGACATCTCGACTGTCACGCTCAACGGCAATCTCAAAACGGCTTCGGGAACGGTCTCGCTGACCTTTGCGGCCGGCACAACGCCGTTCATCATCACCAACGGCACACTGACATTGTCCGCCGGCACGGTGTTCAATATCAACAACACGGGTGCGGCTCTTTCCTCGGGCAGCTATCCCATCGTTTCCACAGCGGCTACGGGAAATGTCGGTTTGGTCGCCGGCACGGTTCCGGCATCGGTCGTGGTTTCCGGCGGTGGCACAACGTCGTTCACCTACCTTAAAATTATCGGCGGTCAATTATTTTTGACCGTCAGCCCGGTGGGGACAGCGGCCAAATTGGCCTCCTCGGAAAATCCCTCGGGCTATCTCGATCCGGTGACCTTCACTTCCAGCCTCCAGACCAACGGTGTCACTGACACTACGGCCGGTGGCAGCGTGATCTTCTTCACCAACGGAATTGCGCTCAGCACCAACACGGTTAGCAGCGGCAGCGCAACCAGCGACAGCGTCAACACCCTGCCACGCGGAACCAATCTCATCACCGCCATCTATTCGGGTGATGGAAATTATCCGGCGCTCACCAACACGTTTACGCAGATCGTCACAAATCATCCGCCGGTTGTGGGCAACCTCAACTACACGCGCGTCACGGGTCAGGACACGTTGAGCATCCCGCTTAGTGACTTGCTGAACGCGGCCAGTGACGTGGACGGTGACAGCCTTTCGCTCGCCAGTGTCGGCACCAGCATCCGTGGCATCACGCCGGTCAATGACGGGGTATATCTTCAATACACCAATCCGAACAACGTCAATGACCAGTTCACCTTCACGATCACCGATGGTTTTGGTGGGTTCACTACTGCAACGGTCAACATCGCGCGGCATCTGTTGTCATGGCAGACGAAGAAGCACAACATTATCCTGATGATCGCCGATGATTTGGGCGCGGACGGCCTTTCGGTCTTCAATACCAACGCGGCGGCTTCGACTCCCTACACGCCCAACATCACCGCGCTGGCGCAGAGCGGCGTGATGTTCACGCATTTTTATGCGCGGCCTTCGTGCTCGCAATCGCGCGCGTGCCTCATCACCGGGCGGGATTCCTTCCGCACGGGTGTGGGCTGCGCCATCAGCGGCAACACCACGCCTTCGTTGAGAACGAATGAATATACCCTGCCCCGCGCATTCGCGACCAACGCTCCAGAATACGGTCTGGCGTCATTCGGCAAATACCATCTGTCGGTCACCACCGACCTGAACTCGCCGTGGACAACGGCCGGCTGGACGAACTTCGCCGGCTTCTTCAGCCCGCAAGTCAGCAGTTACTTCAACTGGACGGAAATCTCCAACGGCGTTTCCTTCAACAGCACGGTCTATACGACCAGCGACCAGGTGAACAATGCCACCAACTTTATTGTCCAGCAGGGCACCAACCGGTGGTTCTTGTGGCTGGCCTTTAACGCACCGCACCTGCCGCGACATCTGCCGCCGACGAATCTCCTGACCTCGGCAAAATACCTTGCCTTGAGCGGCACCGCCCAGGACATCAGCACCAATGGCCGCGCCTATTGGGAAGCAATGGTTCAAGCGGAAGACAGCGAGATTGGCCGGCTGCTCCAGGTGGTGGACACCAATGACACCGACATCATCTTCCTCGGCGACAACGGCTCGGAAGTGGATGTGCAGCAATTCCCCTACAAAAACGCCGCCATCCCGGCGACGACCAGCGGCAACGGCCATGCGAAGTTCACCGTCTATGAAGGCGGTGCGCGCACGCCGCTCTTCATCACCGGGCCGGATGTGGGCAGTCCGGGACGTTACAATGACACGCTCGTCAACGAACCGGACATCTGGGCCACCATTCAGGAACTGGCCGGCATTGACGTGGCCGCAACGATTCCTCAAGGCGTCATTGTTGATTCCGTCAGCCTGCTGCCGACAATTCAGGCGGACGTCATCCGCCCCACGCCGTGGGTGATTGAGGAGCAGTTCAACGAAGGCACCGCCGCCGACGGCGTGACGCTGCGAAATGACCGGTTCAAATTCATCCACTTCTACAACCATGTGGAGCAATTCTACGACCTGGCCAACGATCCCTATGAATACACCAACCTCCTGCTCAATCTGCCGCTCTCCGATGTCGCGCAAGCCAACTACAACGCGGTTAAGTTGAAATTGGGGGAATTCCAGACCCTGGCCAACACGGAATACACCCGCAACCTGGTGCCTTATCCGCAGATCAACAGTTACGGATTTACGAACGGAACGTTCAATATCAATGCGCAATATACCCAGTTGAGCACGAACGGATTCTTTGCCAATGCAACCGCTCCCTATCCCGTCCGGTATTCGCTCGGCGGCACGAACTTGAACTATCAAGTCATCCTCTGGCGCAATGCGGATCTGGGTAATCCGCTTGGCTGGACGCCGGTGTTGACCAATGTGGTCACTGGTATCACCAACAACTTCCTGCTGTCCACCAACGGCTGGTTGATTGACGCGAATGCGAGCGCGGATCATAACTTCTACCGCATCTCGCCTTATATCCCGTAAGGCTCAAATCCGTTCCTGCGTCCGGCGGATTTTCCCGCCGGACGTCGGGGACGGAGATTGTTCCGAAAATAATTTTCCAAAATAAAATTTATGAAAACGACAAATAACAAAATCGTCACTACGGTTCTGACCGGCCTGGGTCTGGTCGCGTTTATCATTGCACTGGCCGATACGGGGCACGCGCAAAACCAAGCTGACTCCGCCGCGCCCTACATTGTGAAGGACACCGACAACGATTCGCCCGGCACGAACATCGTCACGCGCATCGTGACCCTCAAGGCGGAAATTGGCGGCACGCCACCCATTGCGTTGCAATGGAAGCTGGACCGAGGCCACGGTTTTGAGGACATTCCCGGCGCGACCAATGCCACTTACCGGATTGGCAACGCGCAGGTTTCGGACGCCGGATTTTATTCTTTGTTCGCCACCAATGCCGTCGGCAGTATCCACACCACGCCCGTGCCGCTGATTGTGAGTGAAGGCATAGACTAAAATGATCAAGCCAGGTTCGCCGCAGGCGGTAGGACACGCCTTGCCCGCGTTTATTTTCTCCGCTGCAATCGGGCTGCTCGTTTGTTTGGTTGTCCAAAAGACAGGTGCTGCTGAAATTAGAAATTCCGTGGCCGCGACCAATGCGGTTCGCGGTGAAAAATCATTTTACCCCGGCGAACAAAAAGTTTTCGCGCAATACGGCGGTTCGGAAAGTTGCAAGGACTGCCACGCGGAGGAATATGAGCTTTGGAAAAAATCCAACCACGGCCTGGCCGAGCGGTTGGTTCAGCCGGAGCGCGACCGGGCCGACTTTGATCCCACGCAAACTTTCAAGCACGGCACGCAAACTTCGACGGCGAGCTGGAGCAACGGCGTGGCGTTTGTGACCGCCATCGGACTTTCGCGCCAGCCGGAAACCCATGCTATCGCGCGGGTCATCGGCAACGACCCGCTGCTCCAGTATCTCGTGCCGTTTCCAGGCGGACGCTTTCAAATACTGGAAGCGTCCTACGATCCACATTCCAACCAGTGGTTCAATTCCTACGGTAACGACGACCGCCAACCCGGCGAGTGGGGACATTGGACGGGGCGCGGCATGAATTGGAATTCCGCCTGCGCCGAGTGCCACAACACGCGGCTGCGGAAAAATTATGACGAGTCCACCGATTCGTTCCACACGACGATGGCCGAAAGAACCGTCGGCTGCGAAGCGTGCCACGGACCGTTGCGGGCGCACAACGAGTGGCAGAAAAAATTTGGCAAGTCGGGTGATAAAGATCCAACGCTTACCAAGCCAACGCATGAGCAGATCGTGGACTATTGCGGTTTTTGCCATTCGCTCCGCACCGATCTTACCGGCGACTTCAAGCCAGGCGATAAATTTTCCGACCATTGCGAACTGCTGATGGTGGATACGAGCGAGCGTTACTACGCGGACGGCCAGATTCGTGCGGAGGATTATGAATACGCATCCTTCTTGAGCAGCAAGATGCACGCGCACGGCGTCTATTGCCTCGATTGCCACAATCCGCATTCCTACAAGAATACTTTGCCCGGCAACTGGCTTTGCCTGCGCTGCCATAATGTCGGCAGCAAGACCGCGCCGGAGATCAATCCCGCCACGCACAGCCATCACTTGGTTCATGGCTTTGACACCAACGGTGCGCCGGTGAGCGTGGACTTGACCACTTACAATTCCAAAACCGTCAAGGAAACCGGCGGCGAATGCGTAAACTGCCACATGCCGCAGACGCCTTACATGCAACGTCACTGGCGACATGACCACGGATTTACCAGTCCTGATCCGCTGTTGACGAAACAGTTTGGCATTCCGAATGCCTGCAACCGCTGCCATCAGGACAAGGACGCGGACTGGTCGCTGAAATTTTGCAATGATTGGTATGGGGCAAAAATGGAACGCCCGGCGCGGCAACGCGCGGAAATCATCGCACAGGCGCAGCAGGGCGATTTACCGTCGGCGGACGGACTTTTGGCGCTGCTGAAAAAAGAAGATTTGCCTTACTGGCGCGCGGTTGAGTCGGATTTGTTGCTGCCGTGGGCGGCCCAGCCGGAAGTCACCGCCGTCCTGCTGCAAGGCTTGCAAGATACCAACACCCTCGTGCGTGCGGCGTCGGCGCGTTCGCTGGAAGCCGCGCTTGCCGCTGGCATGCCGGAAGTGTCCGCCGCCTTGCAAGCGCGGCTGGACGATCCGGCGCGCAATGTCCGCGTCGCCGCCGCGTGGTCGCTGCGCGTCACGCTGGACACCAATTCACCGGCGGGCATCGAGTTGCAGCACTACTTGGACATCAATGCCGACGAACCCGTCGGCCAGTTGAACAAGGGAAATTATTCATTTGCGCGAAATGATCTGCCCGCCGCCGCGCAACATTTTCAAAAGGCTGTTGATTGGGATATTTATTCCGCGCCCTTTCATCAAAGTCTGGCCGTGGTTTTGAGCGCCCTCAACCGGCCCCAGGAAGCCG
>Ga0182030_10021933_pt1 | contig 11919 bp, 10 predicted proteins | sample 812S3MmetaG_FD_121299 | JGI IMG/M metagenome (GOLD analysis project Ga0182030, IMG submission 121299) | Permafrost microbial communities from Stordalen Mire, Sweden - 812S3M metaG (Illumina Assembly) | ecosystem: Environmental > Terrestrial > Soil > Wetlands > Permafrost | place: Sweden...
CGGCGGGCGTGGGCAATTCATTTCCGGTGTGAATGTAACCGTAGCCCGTCGCGGGTTCGTTGGGCTTGATGCCGATGGTCACGATTGCCTGGCCCTGCGCAGCCAGATCGAAGGCGTCGGACAAAACCTGCTGGAATTTTTTTTGTTCGGGGATGACATGATCCGCCGGCAGCACAGCCATCACGCCGGTGGTTGAGCGCGCACCGACGAGCGCCGCGCCGAGCGTGACAGCGGCGCAGGTGTCGCGGCCCATCGGTTCAGCCACGACATTATCTTTCGGCAATTTCGGCAATTGTTTTCGCACCTCGGCGGCTTGCGCCGCGTTGGTGATGATGAAAATATTTTTCAGCGGCACCAGCGGCAGTACGCGGTCCACGGCGGATTGGAGAAACGACCGTTTGCCGAGAAGCGTGAGCAGTTGCTTGGGCATTTTCTCGCGGCTCAACGGCCAGAAACGCTCGCCGCGCCCGCCGGCTATGATGATGACGAAACGATCCTTAACGTCAGTTTTTGTTTTCATTTTGTCAATTCAACACGGACAAAATATAAAAAGCAAAATTTGTTTTCGAATGTTAATGAAGCAAAACCGCCGACCTGGTTTTCACCTGATCGGCGGTTTGATTTAATTGAAGCAACGGTTTATGAATTCCGGCGGCGAAACAGCACTACCCCGGCACCCAGGCCCAACAGAGCCAATGAAGTCGGTTCTGGAACAGTTGTCACCTGAATATTATCAATGGAAAAAGGACTGCTTGGTAAATTATAATTGGAATTATAATTTATCCCCACTTGGAAATAGCTAAAACCACCTCCGTTGGAAGCTTGGATGGCGGCAAGATGCGCCGCTTCCGTGCTGAAATTAATCGTATCCTGAGTCCAGCCACCACCCAGACTGGTGGTGGTGCCGCTGAGGGTGTCAAACCCCCCCTGATAATTCAATTGCAAGTTGAGCTGGAAATAGTTTCCGGTTCCCGCCGCGGGAGTCGTGTAGTCATAGCTTAAAGTCGAAGCACTCTCAAGTGCGGCAAGGAACGCCGCATTGCCGTTCTCGTTTGCGTAATACGCATAGTCATACGTCCCGGACACCCACGTCAAACTTTCCGAACCCGCTATGCCCGTCCCACCAGGGGCAGTGTTGTTACCAAGCCCATTGATGGCTGACCCATCATAATCGACACCGGTGGTCGGTGCCAGGATAATGCTGCCTGAACCGCCGATAAAATCATTCGTGGTGGTGAACAATTCTGTTTGGGCGGAACCGATTTGGGCTGCAATTGCAGCCGCGCCGATAAACAGGAATAACAGGTTTTTTTTCATAGGGTTTTTTATTCTGTGGAAATTTATGCAAAAATGCTTTGACTGTCTTGTAGCGTAAATTAACTACGCCATTTTATAAGGTTTAAGCCGCTGTTTTACAACGCCAGGGTCATGGCCTTGACAAATTCGACCACTTTGGCCACCAGCGCCGGCGATTTTCCGTGCTCGGCAATTTGGTTCACGATCGCGCTGCCCACCACGCAGCCGTCCGCTTCCGCCGCCACAGCCTTGGCCTGCGCGGGATTGGAAATGCCGAAGCCAACGGCGATGGGCAAACTCGTATGCGCGCGGATTTTGGCAACCTGCGATGCGAGATTCGTGGCCACGCTCGTTTGCATGCCGGTGACGCCTTCGCGCGAAATATAATAAATAAAACCCGCGCCGCGTTTCACGATGTATTCCATGCGGTCCTCCGGCGTCGTCGGCGCGACGAGATAAATATGGCACAGCCCTGCCGCCTTCATCAGCGCCTCGTAATTGTCCGATTCCTCCGGCGGCAAATCCAGAACGAGCAAACCGTCCACGCCAACCAGCGCGCAGTCGGCGATGAATTTTTCCATGCCGACTTTGTGGATGAGATTGAAATAAATATAGAGAACAACGGGAATTTGAGATTCCTTGCGAATGGCTGCAATGGTCGCGAGCAGTTTCGGCGGCGTGGTGCCGGATTCCAGCCCGCGCTGCGCGGCGAGCTGATTCACCAAGCCGTCAGCCAGCGGATCGCTGAACGGCACGCCAAGCTCCAGCACGTCCACGCCGGATTGGTCGAACGCGAGCGCAAGCTGGCGCGTGGCTTCCAAGTTCGGATCGCCCGCGCCGATATACACGACGAACGCTTTTTTTCCGGCCGACTTCAACTGGGCGAACCTGGCGACAATGCGATTCATGCTCGCGGGCAGTTTCAAGTTTCAGGTTTCAAGTTTCAAGCGGCAAGTTTGGCGGATGCCGTCGCCGGCATCGCTTGTCCGGATATTTTTAGCCGATCAGCGTGAGGACGATGCCGACCAAAATGCCGATGACGGCAGGCAATTTGCGCCAGCCGTTCGCTTCGTGAAAAAAATAAAGTCCGCCGGCGAAAGCCACCAGTGTGCTCGCGCGGCGCAAGCTCATCACAATGGAAACCAGCCCGTGCGGATCGCGCAAGGCGCTGAAATATAAATAGTCCGCCACGAGCAGGAACAGCGCGATGAACGGCACGCTCCAGCGCCAGTGGAATTCGTTCCGCTGCCAGAGCCGCAGTTTCCAGCCGAGCGCAAACGGTCCGAAAAACACGAGCAGATAAATCGAGAACCAACATTGCACTGTCGGCACGGAAAAATCCAGCGTGGTGAACAGATATTTGTCATAGAGCGAGCTGATGGCGCCGAGCAAGGTGCCCAGGAGCAAAAACCAGACCCATTTGTCGCGGTGGAAATGCACGCCTTCGCGCGCGCCGGCGATCGAGAGGCCGACAAATGAACCGAGCGTGGTGAGGATGCCAAGCGTTTCAATCGCCGTCGGGCGTTCGCCCAAAATTAAAATCGCGCCGCCCAGCGTCAGGAGCGGGCTGGTGGCGCGGATGGGTGCCCCGAGCGAAAGCGGCAGGTGTTTCAGCGCGTAATAGGTGCCGATCCACGAGGCGGCCACGATGCCGGATTTCAGCAGCAGCTGCAGATGTTGTTTCCACGTCAATGGATCGGTTACCAGTGATTGGGGCAGCCAGCCTGGATGAACGGCTTGGATCAGCAGCAACCCGAACCACACGGTCGCGCCGGTGAGCGAGCTCAAAAACAACACCGGCGTGACCGCGTTCGCGCGCACCGCATGCTTGGTGCAGAGATCGTAAAGGCCGAGGAAGAATGCGGACAATAAAATGGCAACAACCCAGTTCATCAAAAGCGGACAGTATACATTTGCCGCAGTAAGAAGGCGAATTTTACTTATAGCGGCGCTCTGCGCGCGACGTTTCAGCGGTCATAGACCGCCGCCACAACTGGGAACAAGCGGTTTATATTCAAACGGCGGCGTGGCGGGACTGGCGTTTGGGCAGCGAACGGTCGCGGTCGCGGATGACGGACCAGTTTTCTTCCGGCAGAAATTCCTTCAGAAAGTTCGGTGCATCGCGGCGGCCGGTGCGCTGGCAATCTTTCCAAAAGGTTTCTGCCACCGGCTTCGAATCAAGGGTGCGTTCGCGGGTGAGAAATTGAAACAGCAGTTCCATCAACCGCGCCAGGGCAATACTGTCGGTGCGGTTGATTTTTGAAAAAAGCCAGTCGCTAAAGCGAAGAAAATGGGTGAATGGCGAGGCGCCTCCGCTCCAAATCAGCCGCACGGTGGCGACGAAGTTGCCGCTGTTGCCAACGAGATCCCAATAGCGCGCAAAGCGGCGCAGCCGTTGCATGGTCGCGAAATCAAGCAGCTTGTTCTGCAAAATTTCGTAGGGCGGATGCGCGTTGTATATCATCTGCCACTCGGCGTCGTGCCGGATGATGGTCGTGCCGCGCAGCCGTTTCAAAATGCCGACCTGGATTTCCTGCGGCCCGAACGCGATGAGCTGGTCAAAGCCGGCAGCGAAACTTTCCAGTGTTTCACCCGGCAGCCCGACAATCAGGTCGGCATGAATGTGGACGCTGGTTTCGCGCCGCAAATAATTAAAATTATCCTCCATCCGTTCGTAATTCTGCCGCCGGCTGATGAGCGAGCCGACTTCGGGATTGAACGTCTGGATGCCGACCTCGAATTGCAGCGAGCCGGGCGGAAATTTGGCGATGACTTCGCGCAGCTCGGCGGGCAGGCGGTCGGGAATCATCTCAAAATGAAAAAACATTCCGGGCTGATATCGCGCGAGGAAAAATTCGAGCAACGCTTTGCTCACCGCAATGTTCAAGTTGAACGTGCGGTCCACGAACTTGAACTGTTTCAAGCCGCGATCCATGAGTCGTTGCATCGCGGTAAGAAATTTGTCCAGCGGCACCTGGCGCACGGGAATGTCCAGCGATGACAGGCAAAATTCGCAGGTGAATGGGCAGCCGCGCGAGGCCTCGACATAGACGATGCGATGTGCGAGATCCGCTTCGGTGTAAAAATCGTAGGGCAGCGCGATGCGCGAAAATTCTGGCAACTCGGCCAGGATGATTTTAGGCAACTTGGTAGGGACGCGCTGCTGCGCGTCCAGGCCGAGCGGCAGCTCGGCCCTACCAACCAACAATTCCCGGCACACTTCGGCAAATTTCAAGTCCGCCTCGCCGGTGATGACGTGGTCAGCCAGCTCGACGATTTTTTGGCCTTCGGTTTCGTAGCTGACCTCCGGGCCGCCGAGGATGATTTTGATTCCCGGACGGATTCGTTTTATTGCGGTGATAACCTCGGTGGTTTCCTCGACGTTCCAAATATAAATTCCGAAGCCGAGAATTTTCGGTTCGCGCGCGAGCAGCATTTCCGCCATGTCGAGCGGCCGCAGGTTGATGTCGAATTCGGCGATGACGGCGCGCGGCTGCAGTTCGCCAAGGTTGGCGAAAAGATAGCGCAGCCCGAACGCGGTGTGGATGAACTTCGCGTTGAGCGTGGAGAGGACGATGTCCGGCATCGCGCCTAAATTAGCAATCGCCGCCGCGCGCGGCAATGAATTGCCGTAAACCGGCGGTCAATCCACGTCCAGTATTTGCCAATAGTGGTTTGGAATAATTATCAATGCGGCGCGATGGTTGAAGCCCACTTATGAAAAAACTAGCACTCCTCGCAATCCCGGCGGCGCTCGCGCTCGCCATCACCACCACCTCCCTGGCCGCTGACGGCAAGGCGGTTTACTCTGACAACTGCGCCAAGTGCCACGGCGACGATGGCAAAGGCGCTACCAAGATGGGCACCAAGCTCGGCGCGAAAGATTACACCGACGCCGTCGTGCAGTCTGCCCTCACGGATGATCAGGCGTTCAAGTCCGTCAAGGAAGGCCTGAAGAAAGACGACAAGACGTTGATGAAACCGTCGGAACTTGCCGACGAAGACATCAAGGCGTCCATCGCCTATCTGCGGACGTTCAAGAAATAGTGGCAACGTGCCGGAACCATTGCCGGTTTTCCGCGGCGGCCATCGCCATTGACTTTCATGGCAATCGGCGTCTAATTCATCGCCATCAATTTGCTTGAATACATTTTGCTGGCGGCCAGTTCGCTGTTCGTGATTGTGGATCCGCTGGCCGTCGTGCCGGCGTTTCTGGCCATGACGCCGAACGACACGGCGGAGCAGCGCATCCGCACCGCGCGGCTGGCCTGTTGCGTGGCGGCGGGAGTGATGCTGATTTTTTCCGTGGCCGGACAAGTCGTTTTCAAAGTGATGGGCATCACGATGCCGGCGTTTCAGATTGCCGCGAGCATCCTGCTGTTGATTGTGGCCTTGGACATGGTCCGTGCGCAACGCTCGCGGGTTCAGGAGACGCATGAAGAAACCAAGGCCGGGACGGAAAAACCCGACATCGCCGTGACGCCGCTGGCCATTCCCATGCTGGCCGGGCCGGGCGCGATCTCGACCACCATCCTGCTCCAGAACGAGGCGAAAACCATTCCGCAGCACATCGCCCTTTATTTCTGCATCGTGGCGGTGGCGGTGGTGAGCTATTTGATTTTGCGGGTTTCCGCCCGCAGCGCGCGCTGGCTGAATCCAATCATGATGAACATCGCCATCCGCATTATGGGCTTGCTGCTGGCGGCGGTGGCCGTGCAATTCATGCTCAATGCCATCAAAGCTTTCCGGCTGGAACTGCTCGTGCCGCCGGCGAGTTGAAAAAAATTGCGCCGCTGCGGTCAGCGATAACCGGCGTAACCGGGGGCGGTCGGCACTTCCGTTTCGTCGGGGAATTCCTCCAAAATATCTTTCGGAATACCTTTGAAGTCGTGGTAGCGCGCACAGGCGACCACGGTCATGCCCGAACTATCCCGTTTGCCAAAATTGGACAAGATTAAAAACTGCTCCGGGATCTGATCCAAATGGCCTTCAAAAGCAGCCACATGAAAAACCGTGCCCCCATCGGAGCCGGTTTCGTTCAGGATTTTGTTGGTCAAGACCGCCGCTGGGATCTGGTCGAGATGACCGCCGCGCGCAGCCACATGCACGGCCGTTTCCCCCTTGTCGCATTTGAGGCTCAAGTTTTCTGCGGTGAAACAGTGGGCCGGCAGCTGGTCCAAATGTCCGTATTGGGCGGCAATATGCAGCACCGTTTTACCCTTTTGGAATTTTGTGCTTAACTGTTTGCTCAAATTGTTCGGGGTCAGGAATTCTTTCGGCACCAGATTCAGGTTGCCATGTTCGGCTGCCAAGTGGAGCGCCGTGAAGCCGAGGTAGCCCGGGCAGGTGAAATGAGATTCATTGAGCGCCTGCGCATTGGTTTCCAGCAATTTGACCAGAATGTTTTTGATGCGTTCGCCCGTGCCGCGAAACAAATCGCATAAATCGCCCTGGAGGTCGGTGGATGGCGTGGCTAACGTGAGCGGGGCGGACATAAATAATTCCTTTCAGGGCGGTCAACCTGGGTTGACCACCTTTCTAACGGCTTGTGCCTGTGGTTGACCATATATGTCTAAATTATTGTCGCGCGGTCCGTATTTCTGGACAGTCTCCAGTTACGACCAGCCCGACGTTTCACATTCCAATTAAAAGCAATTCTGAAGCCACATTTAATCCGCCACAGATCGAAACGACGGCTTTGAGATAAAAACGGTGGCTGATGCTTTCTCCGCGCTTTTCAACCCGTCGGCGGCACGGTTTAATGCCGGCGTGGCGATTCTTTCGATCCAACCGGTTCAAACCCTCGACGCGCCGGAGTTGGCGCTGTATCGGACGCTCAAACGCGTGCAGGAACATGAGCGGGCTGGCGTGCTGGTGGCCGCCAACATCAAGGTCATCAAACGGCTGCTCGCGAGCCGGTTCACCGTCGTGTCCGCGCTGCTCACGCCGGCGTGGCTGGAAAAACTGGAGCCGCAACTGCGGGCGCGACCGGAATCCATCGGCGTTTATGTCGCTGAACAGAAAATTCTGGAAACCATCACCGGCTACAAATTGCATCAGGGCGCGCTGGCCGTGGCCAAAATTCCACCGCTGCCGGATTTGGAAACGCTGCTGAAAAATTCCCCGCATCCGCTGCTGCTTGCCGCCGTGGAAGGCATCGCCAGCGCGGAAAATCTCGGCGCAGTGGTGCGGACCTGCGCGGCCTTTGGTGCGCATGTTGTGATTGTGGGCGAGACGTGCGGCAGTCCGTTCCAACGCCGCGCGGTGGCCGGTTCGATGGGCACCATCTTTGAGCAGCCGGTGGTGCGCGTGGACAAACTGGCGGAAACTTTGCTGGCCTTGCGGGCGCGCGGCGTGAGCTGTCTCGCAGCGCATCCGCGCCCGGGTGCGACGAAGCTGGCAAACGCCGCTTTGCGCGGCGACTGCTGTCTGGTGTTCGGCGCCGAAGGGCCGGGTCTCACCGCAGATGCGCTGGCGGCGTGCGACGACATGGTGGAAATCCCGATGCCCTCCCACATGAATTCTCTGAACGTGGCCGTGGCCACAGGAATTTTTCTTTATGAAGCAACGCGGCAACGCGGCTGAATCGGAGGTAATTATTTAATCAGATTTAGTTGTCCGTCGAAGGCATAGCTGCGGCCCGGCTCCGTTGTCAATTCCACTTCATGCTGGCCGCTGCGGAGAAGACAGGAATTGCCGAGTTTGGAATGAATAACCGCTTGGGTCAGCGCGCCATTTTTCCAAGTGAGGTCAATTTCAAATCCGCCGCGCGCGCACAGACCGCTTACGGAACCCTCCGGCCAAGCTTTTGGCAATGCCGGAAGCAGGTTCAAAATGCAGACTTCATTTTTTCTGTCGCGGTGTTCAACTTCGTGACTTTGCAGCAGTGTTTCCGCGATGCCGGCGGCGGCGCCGAAATTGCCGTCAATCTGAAACGGGCCGCAGAGGTCGAGAAGATCCGGTAGCGTCTTACGTTGGAACAAACTGTTCAACTGGCGGAAAACAATCTCGCCGTCGCCGACGCGCGCCCAAAGCCCCATGCGCCAGGCGTAGCTCCAGCCGGTGCTGCCGTCGCCGCGCCAGCCCAGCAAAACTTTGGCGGCGGCAAAAACATTTGTGTCGGCGGGCGTGATGTCGTTGCCGGGATACAGCGCCCAGAGCGGCGACATGTGGCGATGGTTGTTGTTTGGTTTGTCAATGTCCGCGAGCCATTCCTGAAGCTGGCCGTGCTGGCCGATTTGATTCGGCGGCAATAGATCGCGGACGGCAGCGAGCTGCGCGGCAAACTTTTTATCGGTTTGCAAAATGCCGGCGGCGGCGATGGTGTTGTTCATCAGCGCGCGAATAAGTTGATTGTCCATCGTCGGGCCTTGCGTCTCCTCGCCTTGTTCCGGCGAATATGACGGTGAGGTGACGAGCCAGCCGGTCTTCGGATCTTTGATCAGAAAATCCACAAAAAATTGCGCGGCTGATTTCATGTCGGGATAGGCGCGGGCGAGAAATTTTTTGTCGCCGGTGAATAAATAATGTTCCCACAGATGCTGGCACAGCCAGGCGCCGCCGGTGGGCCAGATGCCGTCAATGCCGTTGATGGGCGCGGAAGCGCGCCAGAGGTCGGTGTTGTGATGCACCACCCAGCCGCGCGCACCGTATTGCTCGTGCGCGGTGCGAGCGCCGCTGATGGCGAGATCGTCAATCAGCCCGAACAGCGGCGTGTGACATTCGCTCAAGTTGCAAACTTCGGCGGGCCAGTAGTTCATCTCGCAATTGATGTTCAGCGTCCATTTGCTTTCCCACGGCGGGTCGAGATTGTCGTTCCACAATCCTTGTAGATTGGCGGGCTGGCCACCCGTGCGGCTGCTGGAAATCAGAAGATAACGGCCATACTGAAAATACAGCGTCGCCAGCGCGGGATCATTCGTGAGGCCGGAAAGTTTAACCTGCTTCAAACGCTCATCGGTCGGCAGCGACTCGTGATTGCTGCGGCCAAGGTTCAGATGAACGCGCTGAAAAAGATTTTGGTAGTCCGCCTCTTGGCCGGCCAGCACGGAATCAAAGCTGCGTTTGGAAACTTTTTCCAGATCGCTGGTGCAACGTGCCGCCGCGTCAGCGCTGATATCTTGAAAATTTTTGAAGCTCGTGGCGGCTGCCAAAAAAATTGTCACCGCATCGGCGTTTGTCACGGTGATGACGTTCCCGTTAGTCGTGACGTAACCGCCGGTGTTGACGACGCGCACGCGGGCTTCAAACCGCAGCCCGTCGGTTTCCACCTGACCGTCCAGCCGCAGCGTGTTCGCATCAAACGCATACGTTTCCGAATTTGCGTGCGGACTGCTCATCTGCAATGCGAAACTGATTTGTGCGGCCTTGTCCGCCGTGAAATGTAAAACAATGGCTTGGTCCGGGTAACTGGCAAACGCCTCGCGCCGGAAAGCCGTGCCGTTCGCGTGGAAGCTGACGCCGGCGATGGCGGAATTTAAATCCAGTTCGCGGCGATATTCCGTGGGATTTTCCACGCCGTAAAAGTGCAGGCGCAAGTCACCGAAAGGCTGATAGGCTTTTTGCCGCGCCGGCGTGCCGAGAAAATTGGTTTTAGCGAATCCGCCCGCTTCCTTGTTTTTCCCGGCGGCGAGCAGTTCACGGATTTTGGGCAGCGCCGGCAGCGCATTTGTATTTGCGTAATCGTGCGGATGCCCGGTCCAAAGCGTGTCTTCGTTGAACTGGATGCGCTCATCGGCCACGCCGCCAAAAAACATCGCGCCGAGCCGGCCGTTGCCGATGGGCAGGGCGTCCGTCCATTTCACCGCCGGCTGTGCATACCACAAGATCGGCGACGGATCGCTTTGCCCGGCGGCAGGCCGGGCGAGCGGCAACAGGACAAGCAGGGTCAGCATCAGGCAACGGTTTGGCATGAACTGATTGTCGCTCGCGGGTTGCCTTGTGACAAGGCTGACGCGGGTGATTGTCATTTAAAGCAAGTTTTTTGTTGGTTTTCACCAGTCAGTTTCCGCAGGCGAGATTTCCCATCTGGCCATCCGGTTTAAGCAAAGCGTGGGCGGCGAGCTTTGGCCTTGAATCCAGTTCTATGCGCGGGATACTCACCGCATGAACCGCCGGAAATTTATCCAACTCGGGGTCGTCGGCGCAGGTGCGACGCTCTCTGGAATCGAATCATTGCCGGGCGAACTGGTGCCGACTGGTTCTTCGCCCAAATCCTCCACCACCATTGCCATGCCCATCAGCGTGGCGCCGCTTGTCGCGCGGGATTTGGATACGATGTTTGCCGACATGCGAGAGCGTGCCGGGGTGAATGCGCTGTTTCCATTTATTTATTCACACGAGCCGCATCGCGCGGGTGTCGAGGCAAATGAAAATTTTCATGGCGGGAATTATGCGCGGCCGCACATGGAATTTTACCGGGACACGCCGTTGACTTGGTCGGACATGCGGGCGCCGGAATTTGGCGACGTGGATATTTTGGAACGCATCCTCCCCGTTGCAAAAGAGCACGGCAGCCGCGTGTTCCCGTTTATTCTCGAAGATAACTCGCTGCCCGCCGCCGTGAAGAATTGGGAATCGCTTTACGAGGTGGATCATCATGGCCGCCGCACGTCTGGTCATCCGGGCGGACCGTGTTTTAACAATCCCGGCTACCAGAATTTCACGCTGGGATTGGTCAAGGATTACGCGCGCTCCTACGACATCGGTGGCATTATGTGGGGATCGGAACGGCAGGGCGGCTTGCTTAATACGCTGGGCCTTTCGCAAAGCAGCGGCCAAGATCCCGGCCGCACAACGTGCTTCTGCGAGTTTTGTCAGAAGAAAGGCCGCGACCGCGGCATAGCCGTCGAGCGGGCGCGACAGGGTTTCGGCGAAATGGAAAAATTCGTGCGCAACAGCCGTGCCGGTCAGAAACCGCGCGACGGTTATTTCACGGAGTTCTGGCGGTTGTTGCTGAAATATCCTGAAGTCCTCGCGTGGGAAAATCTTTGGACGTCGAGCCGTCATGATTTTCAGGCGGCGATCTATCGCAAGGTGAAAGCCATCAATCCCGCACTGCAAGTCGGGTGGCATGTGTGGCAAAATGTTTCGTTCAGCCCATTCCAACGTGCGGAAGAAAACTTGGCGGACCTGACCGCGTTTTCCGATTTCATCCGGCCCGCGCTTTACAACAATGTCGCGGGCGGACGGTTCTTGAGCTTCGTCAAGGGCGCACGCGGCTCCGTCTTGGGCGATTTGTCACCTGAAGCCACGGTGGACCTGCTGTTTCAGCAATTGAACTACACCGGCGAGGCGGCTTACGACCAACTCGCCGCAACGGGATTCTCGGCGGATTATGTGGCGCGCGAAACCCATCGGGCCGCGGCAGCCGTGGCCGGCTATCCGGTGCAAATCTGGCCGGGCGTGGACATTGATGTGCCGGTGGAAAAAGGCGGGGGCCATTGCACGCCGGAAACCGTGGCGCAGGCGGTGAAGGCCGTTTTCAAGGGCGGCGCGCAGGGAATTATTTTGTCACGCAACTACGTCGAAATGAAGCCGGAAAATCTGTCAGGTGCCGGTGGCGCGCTGCGGGAACTTGGCTTGATTTAGCGCAAAGAATAAGGGCCGACCACGCCATGAAAA
>Ga0182030_10021934_pt1 | contig 11919 bp, 11 predicted proteins | sample 812S3MmetaG_FD_121299 | JGI IMG/M metagenome (GOLD analysis project Ga0182030, IMG submission 121299) | Permafrost microbial communities from Stordalen Mire, Sweden - 812S3M metaG (Illumina Assembly) | ecosystem: Environmental > Terrestrial > Soil > Wetlands > Permafrost | place: Sweden...
TACGCGATGGCGCCGATGTCGCAACCGATGCTGATGCGGCTGATCGATGAGGTCTGTCCCAACTTCGCGCTCTGTTCGGGGCAAACCGAGATGTACTCGATCACGACGATGTTCAAGCCGGAGGAGCAACTGCGGCGGTTCGGTCCCTACTGGGGCGTTTCGGCCTACGTCAACGAGACAGCCATCATGGATGACGAGGGAAACCTTCTCGGCAACGAAAGGATCGGCGAGATCGTCCATCGCGGACCGAACGTCATGCTGGGTTACTACAAGGACGAGGACGCGACGCGCCGCTCGCAGGTCTTCGGCTGGCACCACACCGGCGATCTCGGCATGTTCGACTCCGACGGCCAGTTGCTGTTTGTCGACCGCAAGAAGGACATGATCAAATCCGGCGGCGAGAATGTCCCGTCGCTGAAGGTCGAGGAAGTTCTGCTGCGGCACGCAAGCGTCGCCAACGCGGCCGTCGTAGGCCTGCCCCATTCCAGATGGTCGGAAGCGGTAACGGCCTTCGTCCTGCTCAAGCCGGGGGCGGATGTCAGCGCCGACGATCTCAACAGGCATTGCCGGGGTCATCTGGGCGGCTTCGAGGTTCCGAAGAAGATCGTGGTGCTTGAAACCTTCCCGATGACCTCGACGGGAAAAATTCAAAAAGCGCTGCTGCGCGATGCTTATCAGGATGCCTATGCCGATCAGTGACGAGAGCGGCCGCAGCGTCTCCTTCAATCATCAGATATCCTGAGGGCGATTGCCAATGAAGCCGAAAAGCAGGTCCGGATTGCCGTTGCGGCAGGTTTACAGCTCGGCTGATGGCGGCGGGGAACGTCCCGGCGAGTTTCCCTTTACGCGCGGGCGACTGGCCAATCCGCATACCAAGGCCGCATGGATTCAAAGAGAGCTTTCGGGTGAAGGAGACGGCCGGCGATCGAATGAGCAAATACGGTACCTGCTCGACCATGGGCAGACCGGAATAGACGTCATTGGCGATGCGCCGACCCAGTCGCTTCTGGATCCCGACCATCCCCTGGCGCGCAGCGCGGTGGGGACCCAAGGGGTTTCGCTATGTCGAAAGCAGGACTTTCTCGATCTTTTTCAGGGTGTCCCGTTCGATCGCGTCTCGATTTCGAGCTCCGTTCCGTCGTTTTTTGCGTTGTCGGGGCTGGTTCTGGCGGCGCGAGAAGCCGGACTTCCGCTGAATCAGCTGCGCGGATCGGTGCTGCACGCTCCACTCTACACCGAGGATTGCTCCTACGCGTGGCACCTCCCGGTCAAGTTTCGAGTTCGCCTCGCGCTCGATTCGATCGCGTATTGTTCCGAGGAAATGCCGAAATTCCATGCCTATCTCGAGGACACCTATTTTTTCAGTGAATCAGGGCTCAGCCCTCTGGAGGAAATGGCCCTTGGGTTCGTCCAGCTGCGTCACATCGTGCGCCACTTGCTCGCGCGCGGCCTTCCGGTCGATTCATTCGCGCCGCGAATCGCCATGCTGGTGAACTGCGGCATGGATTTCTTCGAGGAGATTGCCAAGATCCGCGCCACGCGCCGCCTGTACGCCGGGATGATGCGCGAGGAATTCGGTGCGGAAAATACCCGCTCGATGTCGCTGGCGATCACAAGCCATACGTCCGGTCTTTCCCTGACGGCGCAGCAGCCTGCCAACAACATCGTGCGCGGCGCCATCCAGGCGTTGTCTCTGGTCCTTGCCGGCGTTCAGGCGCTGGAGATCTCCGCGTTCGACGAGGCTTACCGTACCCCGAGCAAGGACGCCCATATTGTTGGCCTTCGCACCCAGCAGATCATCGATCTCGAGTCCGGTGTGGCCAAGGTCCTTGACCCTCTGGGCGGTTCATATTTCGTGGAATCGCTGACCGACGAGTTGGGATCGCGGATTCGCGCTCGGATCGACGAAATCGAAGCCATGGGCGATCCTGAGGCACTCGCTGACGCGGGGTACTTCAGGAATCTCTTCCATCAGGCGATGGAAGACGGCCAACGCTCGGTGGAAACCGGCGATCTGCCGGTTCTGGGCGTCAATGTGCACACGATGGCCCCCGAGGACGATACACTGCTGCGAGACATAGCCACAGCCAAGATCGAACCCTGGGATAATCACACGGAGGAAATCGAACGCTTCAAGCGCGGCAGGAACACGAGAGCCGTTTGCGGCGGCCTCGAGCAAGTAGCCAACGCGGTGTCCGGATCCGAAAATATCGTGCCTGCGGTGATCGCCGCACTCGATGCATCGGCGACCATCGGCGAGATCACCACCATGATGCGTTCGGCGCTCGGAATGCCACCGGACATTTTCGATCACCCATTGCCGCAAGCTCAAGCAGGGGACCGCCATGTCGCGTGAATTCGTCGCACTGGCCGTCATGGGAATCGACCAGCACGAGAATGGCGCCATTGCCGTCGCCCGCGTCTTGCGTGAGGCCCAAATGCGGGTCGAATATTTCGGCAAGTTCCAGACGCCGGCTTCTGTCGCGGCCAGGGCGATAGAGCAAGGGGCCGATGTCGTCGGTATCAGCTGTCATTCCTGGGAATACCTGAAGCTGGTTCCCTTGCTGATCGAGGAATTGGGAAAGCGCGGCTCAGACATCCCCGTCATCATTGGCGGGTCGGTGATCACGCCGGAGGACGGCGAGAGCATGAGGAAGGCAGGCGTGGCGGCCGTATTCGCCACTTCCATGGACGGGGCGAAGATGATTGAGTCGGTGCGTAATTTGAGCGTGTCGAGAAAAGCAGATCGCTCCGCTTCGCGCGCCGCGGGCGCGGATTCATAGACATGCATCTCGGCTCCGGAGACCTGCGCGATCCGCGCTCGGCCCGACTGGCAATCTGAAGTGTCAGGCTAAATCATTTTCCTGTCTTTTCAATAGTTTGTGGCGGAGCCGACTACGCCAGTTCGTCGAATTTGAAATGCGAACGGCACGGCTGTGATGCAGACGCCTAATCCATCAGCAGTTCGCAGGTAGCCCGTACCAATGAGTTGGACGTGAGCGCTTGACCGGAAACCGGCCAGGCGCGGCGTTTCGCTGCCATGGCACCGGTCTTGCTGTTGTCTTGCTCGAGCCCGCGGAAACCCGCTCCTGAACTTCGTCGTGTCGAAGTCGCGTCACGGTTTGCGCGAAAGCCGACAAGAAGTCGAACAACAGAGCAAGTCATGACCGACGTGTCGGAACTGAAAAAGCGAAAAATGCCGCTCAATCTGGCGATCGTGCACGCGGATCCCGATGCGTTCATCGCCAATTTGATGGACTGGCTGGAAATCACCGCCTTCATTACGGCGCAGCGCGCCGGCGAAGCCGAGGTCCCTCCCGGCGGGGAGACCCCAAAGCTGTCAGCGCAGCAGTTGCGAAAAAGTGGCGTTCACGATGTCGGCAACGACGCGGTGTTTGCCTTCTGCATGACGGCGGCGATGAAGGCGGACAAGGCGGCGGTGGACAAGGTGGAAGCCTCCCTGGTGGAGAGCATGGGGAAGGAATTCCCAGGCTCGGTCGGCCTGTGGCATTTTCGGTCCCAGATCGAGGCGCCGATCACGCTGGATGACCTCGTCGGCCAGGCCGGAAAGAAAATGTTGCTGGGCGACATTCCGCCTCCACCGCTGCGTGCAAAGGAAAACTGGAACACCGGCTTGCGCTTCTTCGAGAAGGCGCGGAAATCCAATTTCGTCCACGAGGTCACCTATCCTCTCGCGAACTGGACCAGGGCGTGCTGGACCGAGACCCTGGAGAAGGGCGTCGCCTTCCTGCAGCACATCGAAGACAACGTCCCCGTGTTGCGCACGGTTCTGGACGACCCCCGCAATGATCAACCTTTCATCGCGAACGCGCTGCTTAGTCTGGCTCCCGCGGTGGATATGGAGTTGACCGAGGAGTATCAGGGATTTCTGCGATCCCTGGCGCGGCGGAATTAGCGCATGCCCGGCGCCATGAAAGCCTCCGTCTTGCCCGATCGCAGCGTCGTGGCCATCGGTGGGCCGGATCGCATCAAGTTTCTGCAAGGGCTGATGACTAACGATATTCGGCGCCTCACTCCGGATAGAGCGCTCTATTCGGGCTTCCTTACAGGTCAGGGAAAGTTGCTCCATGACGCCTTCCTGATTCAGGACGGAGACCGCATCCTGGTCGATATCGCCGCCGGTTTTGCCGAGGATTTCGTCAAGCGCATGACCGCCTTCAAGTTGCGCGCGGCGGTGGAGATCGGCGAGACGGCACCCACTTATGCCGTGGCAGTCGCGTGGGGGGCGGCGGCAGCCGCGCGACTGGAGCTCGACGAAGCCGAGGGCATGGTGAGCACCCGCCTCGTCGCGGAGCCTCATTACGCGTTCATCGACCCACGCACTGCGGCCTTGGGAGCGCGCCTTGTCCATCCGGCTAGCTATCCGATCGAGACCGAGTTGGGCCGGCTTGGCTTCGCCCGCGCCTCGACCGCGGACTATGCCGCTCACAGACTGACGCTCGGCATAGCCGATACGGCCGAGATCGGAGGCGAGGTGCTTTATCCGCTCGAAGCCAATTTCGAATTGCTTCATGGCGTGGACTTCAAGAAGGGCTGTTATGTCGGGCAGGAACTGACCGCGCGCATGAAGCTCAGGGGCGAATTACGCAAGCGGATCCTCCCGGTCAGCGGGGCGACAGTCCTCCCGGCAGCCGGAACAGAAGTTACAGCCAATCGAACCAGACTTGGACCATTGATCGCGACCTCCGGCACACAGGGGCTTGCCTTGCTCCGTCTCGATCATCTGGCCGATGCGAAAGCGGGCGCCATCCTGGCCGGCGAGGTGCCGCTCAGCGTCCGCTGGCCGAGCTGGTTGCAGCCCGCAGAGGGACGACGCGTGTGAGGGAGCGCCTTCAGACCCTTCGTGAGGACAAGATGCAGATGGGCGTTGAAACATCGACCGCTGTCGCCGATGCAGCGACGCCGACTTCGATTTCCGCCGCCATTGCGCTCGCCTATCATGCGCGCACCAAACATGACCTGAAGCGTTACGCGGCCGGCCCCGAGACGCTCGATTGGGACTTGCAACCCAATCCGTTCCGCGAATTTGCAGGTTGCCCGCGAACGTCGCTGCCGCTGACGAGCGAACATCTCGGCACGACCTTCTCCCAGATCTACGCGCCGTCCGGCGTTGTGGCCCCGCTCACGATCGCGTCGATCGCCGCGCTGCTGGAGCTTTCGATGGGGCTTGCGGCGTGGAAGGAGTATGGGCCGGACCGCTGGGCGTTGCGCTGCAATCCGTCGAGCGGCAACCTGCATCCTACCGAAGCCTACATCATCTCCGCCAACGTGCCCGGTCTCGACGACGGGCTCTATCATTATGTCAGTCGGGATCATGTGCTGGAGCAGCGCTGCCGGCGCGCCGAACCATCGTCCGGACCGGCACGGCTATGGATCGGCTTCGCCTCGGTGCACTGGCGAGAAGCGTGGAAATACGGCGAGCGCGCCTTCCGCTATTGTCAGCTCGACATCGGCCATGCCCTGGGCGCCGTTCGCTATGCCGCCGGGGCGCTCGGATGGCGCGCCAAGCTCGTCGAGGATATGGAAAGCACTGCGCTTTCCGCATCGATGGGCCTGGACCGGGCGGGCGATTTTTCCGGGGTGGAAGCGGAGGATGCGGATCTCCTCATTGAAATCGATCCGACTCCCGCAACGGCTTCGGGACAGAGGGACGACGCGCCGGATCCCTTCGACACGGTTGCCGACCATTGGGCGGGACAGGCGAACCGGCTCGATGCGCACCCGCTCTATCGCTGGCCTGTGATTCCCGAGGTCAGCCTGGCAACACAGGGCCGCGCGACCGAGGCGCCGCCCGCCGCGTCGCCCTATCCCTCGCTGCCCGAGATGCCGACTGCGCGAGCCGCCGAGATCATCCTCAACCGCCGCAGCGCGCAGCGGTTCGATACCAAGTTCACAATGAGTGCCGACCGCTTCTACCGCCTGCTGGATAGTGTGCTGGCGCGGCCGGTCGCGCCCTGGGACGTCTGGTGCTTTGCGCCGCGCCTGCATCCGATCCTGTTCGTGCACCGGGTCGAGGGGCTGGCGCCCGGCGTCTATGCATTGCCTCGCCAGCCCGCGGCGATGAATGCGCTGCGCGATGAATTGCGTGCCGACTTCGAATGGCAGCGAACGGATTGCGCGCCCGCTCACCTGCCCTTGTTCAGGCTCCTGCCTGCCGATTGCCGCGGCATCATCAGGACCGCGAGCTGTCATCAGGCCATCGCCAGCGACGGATGCTTCGCGCTCTCGATGCTGATCGAGTTCGAGCCGATCGTCGCGGCGAATCCCTGGCGCTATCGCCAGTTGCACTGGGAGGCCGGACTGCTGGGGCAGGTCCTCTACCTCGAGGCCGAAGCTGCAGGGCTTCGCGGAACCGGGATCGGCTGCTATTTCGACGACGCCGTCCACCAACTGCTCGGCATCGAGACGGGACGATTCCAGGCGCTCTATCACTTCACCGTCGGACGTCCTCTGACCGATGACCGCATCACCACGCTGCCGGCCTATCCGGGTCGGCAACGCAACGAGCGCTGGGAAGCGGCAACATGAGGCAACGGACACCCTACCGCTGCGTCGACGTCGATGCTGCCGCCACGAACCTTCTTCGACGCGATGGCGTGGTCAGGCTCGACGTCCGCGATGCCGTATCGTTCGAGCAAGGTCACGTCGAGGGCGCCCGGCACCTCTCGCAAGCCAACCTTTCCACGTTCATCACTACAACGGCGAAAAGCACGCCGATCCTGATCTACTGCTATCGCGGTCACGCCAGCCGCGAATACGCCCAGACCTTCTCCGACTTCGGATTTGAAGAGGTCTACAGCCTCGACGGCGGCTTTGAGGCCTGGAGCAAGCGGCCGCGCGCCGTCGACGCGGCACCGCCGGAGGATGCGCTGCGGCGCTGGCTCACGGCACAGGGCTTTCCCGCCGGCGACGTCAATGCCGTCATCGTCAATCAGACGACGCCGCTGATGAAGGCGGCTCACCTCGGACAAGGCGCGATCATCCGCGAGCTCATCGCGGCGGGAGCCCGGCTGGAGACAACGAACGCCGATGGCAATAACGCCCTGTGGCTTGCCTGCGTCGGCGGCGATCTCGACGTCATCGATCTGCTTGTCGAGGCCGGTATCGACGTCGATAATCGCAATCACAACAGCGCGACGGCACTGATGTATGCCTCTTCGTCCGGCAAGGCCGCAGTGGTCGCGCGGCTGCTCGCAAGGGGTGCCGATACGGCAGCCGAAACGCTCGACGGATTCACCGCCCTCGACATGGCGGCATCGCTGCAATGCCTCGCGCTCCTCCGGCATGCCGGTCGATCGCGGCGCGGGCCGGACGAGCACGAGAGCCCGGCGCCGTGCAACCCTTGAGGAACGCAGCATGGCCCCGATGAAGCTCTACATGACCCCGGGATCGTGTTCGACCGGGATCCATATCATCCTCGAGGAGCTGGAAGAGACGTTCGAGGCCTTCATCGTCAACCTGCCGGCCGGCGACCATTTCAAGCCGGACTATGTTGCCATCAACCCGAAATCAACCATTCCGACGCTGGTGCGTAGTGACGGCACGGCTCTTACCGAGGTGCCGGCGATCGCCTATTGGCTGGCGCGGACCCACCCACGCGATAAATTATGGCCGGAAGATGCGGAAGGTGAATGTCACGCGATCGAAACCATGGCCTATATCGTGGGTACGATCCACGGCCAGGGCTTCGCCCGTATTTTCGCCACCCACAGTTTTGCCCGCAATCCGGCCGACCACGACAGCGTGCGCGAGCTTGGCCGCGACATCGTCGTCAAGGGATTTGCGATCCTCAATGATGCACTTGGAACCAAGCCCTATCTCGCGGGCAGCTTCTCGGTCGCCGATCCGATTCTCTTCTATGTGGAGTTCTGGGCCGACAAGACCGATATTCCGCTGCCCGACAATCTCGCCGCGCACTACCGCCGCATGCTGGCGCGTCCACCGGTCCAGCAGGTCTTGCGCGAGGAGGGTTACAATCCGGCCACGCTCGGCCGCGAAAGATGATGCAGAGAGCACATTTTTGCATCAACCATCCCGGCAGAATTGCACTTGATTTCTGCGCGCCGTTGGCTCACCCGAAGGACATGACCGACGAAACTGCGATCATCGCCGCCAATGCCGCCTTCTACGCGGCCTTCGCGGCGGGAGACATTAGTGAAGTCTCCCGCCTCTGGGCGGACGACGACGACATTTCCTGTATCCATCCGGGATGGCCGGCGATTGTCGGGCGAGAGGCCGTCCTTGGAAGCTGGCGCGACATTCTCCAAAACCCGAACCGGCCGCAGATCGCCTGTGCCGAGCCCCACGCCATCATCGACGGCAACAACGCGCGGGTGCTCTGCATCGAATTCGTCAATACCGCGCCGCTTGCCGCCAGCAACCATTTCAGGCGCATCGACGGCGCCTGGCGCCTCGTTCATCACCAGTCAAGCCCGATCGCGCAGATGGTCACGCCGGCGAACGACGATATCCCGAGCCGCCGCATCCATTGACGAGGACGGACCGACTCCAGGCGCTGGCTCGAGACGTGACTGTATCGGGCCGCGACCGTCCGGAATGTGGAACTGAAAACCGTCAGGAACAAAATGGAGCTGTATCCGCAGGCGACAGCCGTCGATGCCGTTCCGGCCATATCGCTCGACTGCGGCTTCCGGCTGCTGGTGCTGCGGCAATTCCAGGTCGAGGGCGCGCCGCCGGCCTTCGCCCTGATCGAACAGCGATTGCTTCGCGCGCCGCAGCGCTTCGGTCGTCACGGGATATCTTTTGCAAATACGTTTCTGCCGGAGGTCATGGCCTGGCTCAGCGACCGTCTGGGCCGTCCGTCGCATCGCGACGCCACCGGAAGCCCTCACCGCAATCCGCGATGGCCCGTCATGAGATGGCACGGCGAAGATCGTGCATGGCCGGACGGGATCCACACGACCGAGTGGTTCGTCGACATCAGCTTTCAAGATGCGGCTTCGTGGGATGAGTTCCAGCAGCGCTGGTTCGATCGGCTGACGGGCGCAATCGACGGCAACAAGCCCGATCTCGGCGCCAGCTAACTGCGGCACTGTTCAGCATTGGAACGTAATGGATGGCTTTGCCGTCGGCGATCAGTTGTTCGCGGGACCGATGAACGCGGTGTCGAGCACTTCACCGATCGGCTGCCAAACGCGACCATCGAACTGCACTAGTCGCAGCTGCCTGACGGGACGAGAATTCGTCTGACTGGTGTTGAACGTGATCCCAGGAAGAGCAACAGCACTTTGGAAAGCCCTCAGGTTTGCTGCCTGCCGCATGATATTCTCGCGGGAAAGATCGTTTGCGCATTGTCTCAAAACCTGCGCCAACGTCTCGGCCGCGGCATAGCCGAAGACCGCGTAGCTGTCGTCCTTGTCGCCGTCCGGATAATACTTGTCCATGAACGACGACCAGTCCCTCATGCCGGAATCATCTTTCCATGTCGGATCGCCGGCGTCCTTGAGGAAGGCGGTCGAGATCACCCCTGCCGAATTTTGCAGGCCTGCGGGCCTGAGCGCGCTGGCGATGGAGGCGGAGCTATTGTCCAGCAGAAACACCGGATGCCAGCCGATGTCGGCCATCCGCCTGATCGCGAGCGCCGCCATCGCCGGAGCGCCGTCGAAGATCAGGATTTCCGCCCCCGAACTCTGAAGCAGGTCAATCTGGGAATCGACCGATTTATCCGAAACATCAAACGTGGTGTCGGAGACGATCATGCGGGCCGAGTCCCCAAGGCCCTCCTGCAGTCCAGTGAACAGGTCTCGTCCGAACTGATCGTTCTGCCAGAGCACCGCGATTTTCCGCTCCGGATAATAAGCCTGGACGTAATTGGCGTAGATTCTTCCCTCGGCACGAAACGGCGGCTGCCAGCCCATCGTCCAGGAAAAGGTCCTGGATTTGCTCCACTCCTCGTCGCCGGACGCGAGGAAGAGCTGTGGTACCCTGTTCTCATTCAGATAGGGGCGCACGGCCAGATTGCTCGGCGTGCCAAACGATCCGAACATCAACAGAACCTTGTCCTGTTCAACGAGCTTGCGAGTCTGCGTCGATGCCATCTCCGGATCGGAACTATCGTCGTATGAAATGAACCTGACCTTGCGGCCGTTGATCCCGCCATGCTCGTTGATCATGTCGAAGTAGCCCGCCTCAGCCTTTCCGATCGAGGCGAAGCCGGCCAGCGGACCCGTATAAGGCATCACATTGCCGACGCGAATTTCAGTGTCGACCGCGCTGACGTCAAGTACAGGGTCCGCCACTGCGGAACCGAACAGGAAGACCGGCATCGCAGCCAGCAGCACAACCGTGCTCTTCAACATCCGCATCGATACACCCGGTTCCTGAGATAGCGAGTTCATGGTAGCTGCTGTGATCAAACCGATGCAGAAAATGTTCTTCGCATAATTTGGTGTTTTTGCGGTTTCCGGGCGTCCGTTGTCTTATTCGACGGTTTGTTTTCTCGGAACAGGCTTCCCGGAGAAGGCGCAAACGTGCTCCAGCAGTGCTACCAAATAATGCGCCGTTCCGGAGTGCCCGTCGGATTGATCTGTATTGAGACAGTTTCCATATAGAAAAGAACCGGAGAATGTCTCCGTTTTCGACATTTGCGTGGCCGGCCCTTTCGAGCCGCTTCCCTCACGCAATCGGCTTACGGGGAACACCCATGACGGCACTTTCCATCCTCGATCTCGTCCGCGTCACCGAAGATACCGACGCGCGCGGCGCGCTCGACAATGCCCGTGATCTCGCGGCCCATGCCGAGAAATGGGGCTATCGCCGCATCTGGGTGGCGGAGCATCACAACATGCCGGGCATCGCCAGCGCCGCGACGTCGATCGTCATTGGCCATATCGCCGCGGGGACAAAGACCATCCGGGTCGGCGCCGGCGGCATCATGCTGCCCAACCATGCGCCCTACGTCATCGCCGAACAGTTCGGGACGCTGGCGCGGCTGTTTCCGGGCCGCATCGACCTCGGGCTCGGGCGCGCGCCGGGGACCGACCAGCTCACGCTGCGGGCGTTGCGCCGCACGGCCGAAGCGGCCGAGAATTTTCCGCAGGACGTTCTCGAAGTGCAGGCGTTTCTTGCTCCGGCCGGTCCCAACCAGCGCATCCAGGCGGTGCCGGCGGCGGGAACGGAAGTACCGCTGTGGATTCTCGGGTCGAGCAATTTCGGCGCGATGCTGGCGGCCGAACTCGGGCTTCCCTATGCGTTCGCCTCGCATTTCGCGCCCGAACTGCTGCTTCCGGCGCTGGAGATCTACCGCGCCCGCTTCAAGCCATCCGAACAGCTCGCCCGCCCCTACGCGATGGTCGGCGTCAACATCATCGCCGCCGCGAGCGATGACCAAGCCCGCCGGCTGGCGACGACGCAGCAGATGTCGTTTGCGAACCTGTTCCGCGGCGCGCGTGGCCTCAGCCAACCGCCGATCGATGACATCGAAAGCTACTGGTCGCCGGCCGAAAAGGCGCAGGCGATGCACATGCTTGCCCGCTCCATCGTTGGATCGCCCGCTACCGTTCGTGACGGCATCGATGCGCTGGTCGCGGAAACCGGCGCCGACGAACTCATCATCGTGTCCGATGTCCACGATCACGCGACCAGGCTGCGTTCCTTTGAACTGATCGCCGACATCGCCGGAACCGGCGCCGAACGGAAGCCGGCCCCGGTGCCGGCCTCAGCGCACACCTGATCGTCTATCGCCAGCGCGGCTGCTGCGGCATGGCCCTGCGGAGGCGGTGTTGCAGATTCTGTCTCTCGACACGTGCCGGCGACGATCGAGAATCACCCCGACGGACTCGATTGCGGGACAATTTCAAGCATTGAACTTTCAGCGCCGAACCGCCAGCATCCTGCTGTTGCAAAAGCGGCGATTCTCATGATCAGCAAAATCAGCCA
>Ga0182030_10021937_pt1 | contig 11917 bp, 4 predicted proteins | sample 812S3MmetaG_FD_121299 | JGI IMG/M metagenome (GOLD analysis project Ga0182030, IMG submission 121299) | Permafrost microbial communities from Stordalen Mire, Sweden - 812S3M metaG (Illumina Assembly) | ecosystem: Environmental > Terrestrial > Soil > Wetlands > Permafrost | place: Sweden...
AGGCATCGCTTCAGCACCAAGTATCCGAGATCTCGTAGGGGCGACGCATGCGTCGCCCGGTTTCCGGAACATCTGTTTAGTTCCTCCCAATCTGGAATCAATCTACTAGTTAATAGGCATAGTAGTGACAACAACATAATTAGCCGGACACAAAGAGCGTTCGTAGCTATCAACACGCGCCAGAAGCTTTTTCACGTCTTGCTTGTTGCCATCATCTGGCGGGTGCATTGCCAGCGAGCGTTTGAGAGCTGCGCGCGCCGAATCGAGTTTTGTCGGATCGCTCTTGTCGTGCTGATATTCATTGAATAGTTCAAAGCCCAAAGTGTCCCAGAGCTTCCAATCATCGGGGCGATAACTGATCGCTTTTATACAGCATAATTCTGCACCGAGGAATTGATTTAAATAGCCAGTAGCGATACCAAGATTGTGCCAGGCTTTGGCATAGTGTGGATATTGTTTAATTGCTGCCTGATACTGTGCCGACGCGTCTGCGTAATTGCCAGCAGCCAGCAACTTATTGCCTTGCTCATAGACCACTTTAGCCGCATCATAATCAGACTGCTTCCCAAATCCAGGAAAATCGGCTGCATCGCTGCTTATTCCTGCGATGGCATTGGCAGCCTCGAAGTCTTTGAGTCCATCTTCGAATTTGCCGAGATGCATATTAGCCAAACCGCGATTGCGCAGGGCTTCTTCATCCTTGGGATTCTTTTTCAACACATCATCATATAGCGTGATGGCGTTTTTAAGATCATCGTTGATTTGTGCACCATTCAAAAATTCAGGATCAGGAACGATACTGGCATCGGTGCTTTTCTCGCCTCTGAACTTATTATATTCTTCCAGCATCTCCGGATCGAAGCGCACGGCTCTGCCGCAGTCGGCTACAGCTTGATCCATTTGCCCCAACTTAAAATTACTCCAGGCTCTGCCTAAAAGCGCCGGGCGAAAGCCTCCTTGCAATGCTAGAGCTTTTGTATAATCATCAACTGCCTTCTGATAGTTGCCCTGATTTTGATAAGCAAACCCGCGATAGTAGAACGCCTTCGGCATGCTCGAGTTCAAATTAATGGCGGCGCTACAATCGCTGATTGCCTTGTCATAATTCTTCAGGCCATCATAGGCGGTGCCGCGTAAGAGAAAGCCGAGGGCCGAATTGCTTTTGATTTGCAGTGCTGAGTTTGCATCTGCCAAACCCTTTTCAAATTCCTTCATCTTATTGTGTGTGCTAGCGCGGGCGGCATAAGCCTCCAGCAATTGCGGATCCAGTTTTATCGCGTTGTTCAAATCGCTGAGTGCCTCAGGATACATGCCCTCGTCAAGATAGTTCTCTCCGCGCAACAAATATGCAGCTGAGTCTCCCGGAGCCATTTGCAAAGCTTTATTCAAATCGTCGACCGCTTCTTTATGCAACCCGATTTCGCGAAATTTGTTGGCGCGCAATTTATAACGCTGCGCATTGGGTGTGTCTTGAATCTGCTGGTCAAGTTCTTTGAGGGCGTCGAGACTATAGGAAGGCCTTCCGAAGCCGGTCAGTCCTTGCATGTTTACTTCGTCTGCTCGGACCGGAACGCTTGATATAAGCATGCAGGTGCAAGCAAGTAATAGTTGAATCCTTTTGCAGGACATATGACGCTCCTTCGCGGTGACGGATCTTGGTCTGCCGGGCAGTGTAATCAATTTTAGCCGTATGGCTTGTCGTATTCATTTGAATTACATATTTCTTTGGGTTTGCCGGGTTTGGTACGAGGTATTTTTCAACCGACATCGGTTTCGCTATAGAGGATGAGGCTCACAAGCGATAGATCGCCATATCTCTTGTGTGTGGCGCCCTTAAAGCGGCTGAGGATCCGATAAAACGGGCAAGGACCCTAGCTAAGATTTGGATGTAAAGGGATTGACGAACCATACGTCCGTATGTCTTAATAGCTATTACTGAAACAACCTAAACAAACCGATTCAAGCAGCCCGATTTCCGAGCCGCCTTCAATTTTCTTGTCCTGTTAATCGAATGAATAACCTGCGTGACACAGGTCTGCCTTCGCTTGGCTGGTCGTGAAACAACCATTCAATCTGGAATCTCTGAAGTGTTAGAGCTTCTGAGGTTTGAGCGCGCACGTGTAATCGGTCAATACAGTCGCCTGTACCTGAGAAAGAGGAATCAACAAATGAGTATGCAAGTTCGTGTAGAAGCCTTGAAGCAAAAACTTGAACAACTCTTTCCGGGTAAATGGCTCAGTGGTTACAATCGTTCGCGTAATTTGAGCACTGGCTTAGAAGCTATTGATTCAGGCATAACCCGCGGTATTGCTCGTAGACGTATCACCGAATGGAGCGGTCCTTTGTCTTCCGGCAAAACTACACTTTTGCGTAATGCTGTTAGTCACTGGTGTTCTCAGGGCTTGAATGTAGCTTACATCGATTGCGAGGGTAAACTGTATCCAGCCGATTGGGCTTCAGTTGAAACTCCTGGCAGCGGTAAGTTCTGGATTGTTCGTCCGGAAGAAGAAACTGTATCGTTGAACTCTAGTGTGGTGCCTCTGGTATCCAAGAAAAATTTGTTTGTGCAAGAAGCTGTCTGGAGCGCCGATCAATTTGTTCGTAGCAGTGCTTTCGATGTAGTTATACTTGACCTCGGCAGCAACGATTTCAGTCAGAGACGAAGCGTCGGGATGGGCTATAGCCCTGTGCCCAGCCGCATTTATTCACGTTTGCAGCGTGCACTCGATAAGTCCAAAGCAGCTCTGATTATTGTTTCAGACAGTGGTGTTGATCAGCTTGAGTCTAAGCCTGTCGCATCCAGCAACTGGGGCTGTCATGCTCGTTTCGTATTCAATCGCGGCATGGCAATTAAGTGTGAAGCAGGTCTCAACGGCATTGCCATGATTATGCCGACAGTCAGGCTCAGCGCCTGGCGTGATGGAATTTCTCAAGAAGTGGAGGTTAACCTTGGTACTTCAGTGCCGAATCGCTTGTTTACGCATCCCCAAGTTCCAGATCGTCGCACATCAAAAGGCTGAGCCAGAGCTTAAGGGGAAAGCTTTAGCTCTTCTCTCCGGCAACGGTAGTCGAGCTCAAGTCCTACTTTGCTCTAACGAAGCTGCGATTCGACGGGTCTTGCCCGGGATGAAACTTTCAGAAGCCAGGGCTGTCTGTTCTGATTTGCTCTGGCGCGAATACGACGAGCAGCTTTATGCAAAGCTGCAAGCCGAAATTGTGCAAAGGCTTGTTCTAGCTTCGCCGCAGGTCAGCGGTTTGGACAACGGCACTTTTCTGCTCGATGCCAATGGGCTCACGCATCTTGGAGGTGAGGGCAAATTCTGCCGACAGGTGCAAAAATTGATTAATACGGCTGGCTTTGCCGATATGCATATTGGTATTGCCGACACGGCTTTTGTGGCGCAGATTGCCAGCAAATTTAAACGCAGCCGGCATTATATAGTGCCGCCGGCAACTGATCGCGAATTTTTATCGGCATTGTCGTTGCAACATATGCCTGTATCAGCCGAGATGAAAGAAACCTTGTTCCGTTTGGGAATTAAAACGATCGGACAGTTTTTAGAAATCCCTGTTGATGAGGTGCAACAGCGCTTTGGGCAGGAAGGACTGCTCGCACTAGATCTTGCTGGAGGGATCGATAAGACACAACCGCAAACAGTTCAGGCTGTAGAAATATACGAATCTGCGCTTGATCTTTGCTTCCCGGTCGAGTCCCTCCAGCAGACCCAATTTATTCTCAAGTCCATGTTAGAACGAATTTGTTCTAAGTTGAAAGAGAACGGTATGGTGGCAGAGGAGTTGCTCATCGCCTTCTTTAATGATAATGACAAGTTCAACGAACGTCCCTTGAAGCTTTTGCGCCCATCAAACAACAGCAAGTTCTTGCTTGAAATTATCAAACTCGCACTTGAAGCCGCGCCCCTCAAGCGTGAATTCACTGGCTTGCATATTCGTGTTACGCAGTCGAGCACAGAGAATTGGCAACAAAACCATATCCGCGTTGTTGAAGCTCATCCTCCTAAATTGTCGGTTCTGCGCAAGCCCAATCAATTGCAACTTGATCTCGAATCGGCTGTGCAGCAGAAAAATAATCAATCTGAGCTTCAGAAAGTAGCAGCTGTCGCCAGGCTTAGTTCTGTATCGCTTTTCGTGCAAGATGCGGCTGAGGCGAAACGAGATGCTGATAAGGAGATGGATGATTTTAGTTCAGTTGAGTCCTCTGTCGGCGACATATCAGGAATGGAAGGGCGCGGGACTAGAGATGATTTTAGTTCGTCAGTCGAGCTGACTAGCAGCGAGATAGCGCGAATTAAAAGTAGTGAGATATTAGAAGAAGCGTTTTCGGTTATGAATGCGCCGGGTGAACCGAAAAAATCTACTAAACGCGTGCCGCGTCGGAAGCCAAATATGTTAGAGCTGGCTTCGTGCTCGACTCTCTTGGATCAGTCTGTGTTACGTGATACTACGCCTGCTCTGTCAGCGGATGCTTCTGAGCTGTCACCTGACGCTCCGGTGCTGTCACCTGATGGTTCTGTGCTGTCAGCTGACGCTCCTGCTCCGCTTAAGCGCAAGAGGGTCTCAAAGCAGAGAAAGACGGCTAGCGCTGCTCTAAAATCTGTCGCCGATTCTATAAAATCAGAAACAAGTTTAACTGCTGGGGAAGGGGTTTATTCAACGCAAAATGGCAATGATGGTTCGGTTCTTGTTCAAAATGAATTTTTTCACGAGCCTCATACTACTTTTGCGTTGGATAAATTCTCTAAGTCTAAGGCTGATGATTTGCCTGAGATAGGTTGGTCCATGGAAGAACTCAACGAGTCAGGTCATGATCCGTTTGAACCTTTTAGCTCTGACGAAATCAGTATGAAGAAATACCCAGGTTCAGCTCTCTTGTACGAGCAGATTGGTGATTTTATGGAGGGGCAGGTTCTTCATTTAAGACCAGCTCAAATGGATGATTTGATACAAGCTTCCGCTCACGATTTTACTGGTGAGGTCGAAACTTCTTCTGTACAAGGTGTTGTGCAAACTTTGGCTGATGATTCCGAGTCAGCCACATCCTCTGCGAAGATTTTGCCTGATGATTCTGATTCAGCTGCATCCTGGCTTTCTTTGCGCACACCAGGCTCTCGGGCTGAACTTAGTTCGGTTTCTCGTGCTGACGAGTCTGCCGTTGGGGCTTCAGAACCACGTAGCTTTGCGCGCCCCTTGCCTCCAGGTTGCACTGTGTTGCAATCGAGTTCAAATAAATCATTCTCTAGTCCATCTCAACGCGGAGCCCACGCGTCTTCGTTGGCCGTCCTGCCGGAGTCTACTCATTTTGAAGAGAGGAGGAGTACCAATGGCTCAAGTACATTCGTTGCTGAAGTCAACAATGACACTCAGGCGGAACCACTTACATTACTCTTGCAACGTTTCGTCACTCGCTTGGGGGCAAAGTCTGTTGTTCGCCCAGTGGCTGTCGACCAACATTTGCCTGAGCAGTCTGCGCAATTTTTGCCGCTGGCTGAAGAAACTGCCGGAGTTTTACCGATCAATGTTAATTTCACCAATTCCGCTGCCGGTGCTTCTGCTCTCGCCTGTGGTCTCATACTCAAGAAATCGCCAAATCCCGAGCCGGTTCTTGTCGAGTACCAGGGCAAGAAACCAACTTCGATAACATACCGCGGGCGGTGGCATAAAATTAAACAGCTGACAGAGCCCGAAAGACTCTCCGGCTTGTGGTGGGAACGCCCCGTACGCAAATCGTATTATATTGCCTTGATAGAAGCCAGTTATGAACCACGCTTGCGCGGCACGAGAGCTAGGGCAGAGAATCGTTTGCCCAGCAGTGATACAACTTTGACCAGTGACAGCTATCTCGTATTGTTGGTACATGATCACAATAGCAATTCCTGGCAGCTTGATGGATTCTTTGACTAGAAGTGCAGTATGTATGCAGAGCTACATTGTCATTCCGCATTCTCACTTCTTGATGGTGCTTCTAATCCTGAAGAATTAGTCGAGCGCGCCAAAATTATCGGACTTTCTGCGCTGGCACTTACCGATCATGATGATATGGGCGGTATGGTGCGCTTTGCGCAAGCCGGGCAAGAATTGAATGTCAATGCCATTGTCGGTGCTGAACTGAGTTTGTTGGGCGATTATCACGTAATTGCTCTGGCGAAATCGCTGCAAGGCTACAAGAACATCTGCAGTTTGATTAGCGCCGGTAGAATGAATTGTGGCAGAGGTCTGCCTCGTGTCTCTAAGCATGAGCTTGCGAAATATTCCGACGGTATTGTTATATTGTCTGGATGTCCTGGTGGTGAAATTCCATCATTGATCGCGCTCGGCAAGATAGATGAAGCGATGGCTGTTTGTAAGCAATTCTTAGAGATATTTTGGGATGATTTTTTCTTGGAATTGTGGGATCATAACATCACTCAGGAATCGATCTTATGCAAGCATTTGTACGAAATCGCCTCGCGCTTATCGATACCATGGGTGGTGACAAACAATGTGCATTATGCGTATCCGGAAAAAAGAATTATTCATGATGTGCTCACTTGTTTGCGGCACGAGCTAACGCTCAGTACGGCAGGGCGCTGCTTGCGTCCCAACGGAAGTTGGTATATGAAGTCTCCTCAGGAGTTGCTGCGACAGTGGCAGCATCATCCTGCTGGTATCAAAAATACATTGGCTGTGGCAGAACGATGCGAATTTCGCCTCGGCTTGCTTAAGCCCGAATTGCCGCGGATTGACTTGAGCAAGGCGCAGCAATATCTAGCAAATCTTTCCACCCGCCACATTCGTGGGAACCCAGATCCGCACCTGGGTTCCCACTACCCCGTTTCAGGCGTCACTAATGTTTCCGACGTCACTAATAGCGCTGGTGAAGGTGCAGGTGAAGGTGCAAGCTGTATTAGTCCGAACGCGTATAGCACTGAGGCGAGTTCGAAAAATACTAAGGTGAATACGGATTTCTCTGCGGAGCGGGAAGGTAACAAGCCCGACGTGGTGCCTGTCGTTCGTGATGTGTGCGGTTCGGCTGAATTAGCTGCAAGAGTGACGGAAATCAGTGCTCTTACATTGTATAGCCCCGCTCCGTCGTCAAACTCCGCTGCTATGAATGACATATTGCAAAAGCTCACTTGGGCTGGTGCCAGAGAACGCTACGGTGAAAAGTTCGGCGAAAAGCAAATTTGTCAATTAGAACACGAGCTAAGCTTAATTACGCGCTTATCGCTAGCGCCATATTTTTTGATCATGTGGGACATTATCTGCTTTGCTGAGTCTCAGGGCATAGCTGTTCAGGGGCGAGGTTCGGCGGCCAACTCCGCAGTTTGTTATTGTTTGAAAATCACAGCAGTAGATCCCATTGCCATGGATTTATTATTCGAGCGCTTTATTTCAGAAGATCGCAATGAACCGCCGGATATAGATCTCGATATCGCTCATCAGGAGCGTGAGAAAGTTTTGCAGTACGTATATGAAAAATATGGCAGGCAGCATGCCGCTATGGTCTGCGAGCACATCAGTTATCGAGGCGCTTCAGCTGTCCGTGATGCTGCTCGCGTGTTCGATTTTTCCGTTGACCAGGCTGACAAGTTAGCTGCGGAAGCCCATCATCATGAGGCCGGCGAAGCCGCGAAAATCCTGGCGGAGGGCGGCGCCGCTCGTGCGGGGTTGGACCCTTGCGATTACAAAGTACAAATGCTCATTCAGGTCGTAGCGGGATTGCACCAGTTGCCGCGTCATCGTTCGATACATGTGGGTGGCTTCGTTCTTTCAGGAGAGCCGATTGGTTCGATTGTGCCGATTGAACCGGCTTCCATGCCCGGACGTACAGTTATTCAGTGGGATAAAGACGATCTCGATTTCGTTGGGCTCATTAAAATTGATTTGCTTGGACTTGGCATGTTGATGATGATTCAAGAAGGACTAAAACTGATCAAACAACATCGTAATATCGTTGTTGATTTGGCTCAGCTTGATATGAACGATGTCAAAATTTACGAGATGATGCAGAAGGCTGATACCATCGGGGTCTTTCAGGTTGAATCGCGTGCTCAAATGAGTATTCTGCCGAAAATTCGCCCGCGTTGTTTTTACGATATTGTGGTTTCGATTGCCATTGTTCGTCCTGGACCAATTCAGGGTAATATTGTGCATCCCTATTTGCGCCGTCGCCGCGGCATTGAGCCTATCGAATATTTGCATCCGTCTATTGAGCCTATTTTGAAGCGAACACTCGGGGTGCCGCTTTTCCAGGAGCAGGGCATGAAACTAGCGGTGGTGGCAGCTGGATTTACTCCGTCTCAAGCTGATCAACTTCGGCGAGTCATGAGTCATAAACGTTCACACGAGAAGATGGCTTTGGTCTGTGCACAATTGGCTGAGGGCATGCGGAAAAATGAACTCTCAGAAACCGCCATTGAAACCATTACGTTTCAACTGAAGGCATTTGCAAACTATGGTTTTCCTGAAAGTCATGCTGCCTCATTTGCTCTTTTAGTTTTTGCGTCAGCATATATAAAATTGTATTATGCGCCCGAATTTTATTGTGCAATATTGAACGCGCAACCCATGGGATTCTACAGCCCTGCGACTTTGATTAGGGATGCCCTGCGGCACAACGTGGAGGTTCGTCCAATCGATCTCGCTTCTAGTAAATGGGATTGTACGCTTGAACATGAAGCTGGGGAGGTTCCCTGTTTACGGATCGGTTTGCGTTTCGTCTCCGGCTTGGGCAGCGCCGCTAGAGCGTCGCTTGAAGCCGCATGGAATAATGGCGGCGCTTTCCAAAATCTAGAAGATGTTTGTCGTCGCAGTGGATTAAAAACAAAAGATCTGGAACGACTGTCTAGTGCCGGTGCTTTTGATACTTTCTGTAAAGGGCGCCGCCGCGCACTCTGGCGTGTGTTAAAAGTCTCGAGGGAACAGAGTGAGCTACCCTTGCTCAAGCTTTTACAAGAAAAATTGTCAGAGAAGAAAGAGACATTCTTGCCGATGATGACTGATCTTGAAACCACAGTAGCTGACTACAATATCACCGGGCTGTCAACGGGTGCGCATCCGATGATCTATTTCAGAACCTGGGCTCAACGCAATCGCGTTTTTGCTTGTGCAGATTTATCCAAGCGCAGCGATGGAGAAATGTTGACCGTCGCTGGTAGCGTCATTTGTCGGCAGCGACCGCATACTGCAAAGGGATTCGTTTTTATCACTCTTGAAGATGAGACGGGTACAGCCAATGTAATTATCCGTCCACAGGTGTTTGAAGAATTCAGCGATGTTATTCTCACGCAAAATTTTCTGGCGCTTACGGGGCGTTTGCAACTCGAAGAAGGCGTTGTGAATTTGATCGCTAACTCTGCACACGTTCTTCCGCAGCTCGCTATAAGCGAGGAAATCCCAGTTGTATCCCGCGATTTTCATTGAATTGCGCTCCCAGGGAGCACTACCAGGGCGAATTGTGTTCCCGGGGCGAATTGCGCTCTCGCTTCTCCCCGAGAGCGCGGACGTTCCGTCCGCTTCGGCGAGTAAATTGACTTTTCCGTCGAATTAATACATAACTCGTCGCCCGCTAATCTGCGGCATCTCGTCAGCGCTGACCTCTATTGTGATATTACGGAACAATGCATCAGTGGCTCTGCGAGACACGCCATATTGTCCTTCCATCCAGGGGCAGGGGTAAAGCGCTAACTCGATAGCTTTGGCGCTGCCTCCAACACATTGCAATGGTATCAAATCTTCGATTTTGAACTTGCGCCATTCGCTTGTGGCTGCTATCGCCCGTGGCGTTTTTCCAAGAATTTGTACTTGGCCTTTTGCGCCTTTGAGTGCGCATAACAGGCCCACTTCACCCGGATTTTTCAAAGCCCTCAGCTCGCCGCGCACAATTACCCTTAGATGGGTTCCCGACCCGATCTCTGGTAGAGAAATATCTGCTCCGACAGTTCGTGCCGAATAAAGCACAACTTTGTTCATACGCAAACAATCGCTGGAATTCGAATCCCAGAGTAAACGATCAAAACTCTTTCGCGAAACTTGAACAATTTGTGATGCGGGGCTGACTGTCTTCTGCGCAGTAGCGTCGCCCACCTTGGCTGCGCCATTATCATCAAGCAGCACAAGCAGTTTCAATCTGAGAGAATCGCGCAAATGTCTCCTTGTGAAAGCGTTCGTAGCACTTCTGCTTTCGGGCATTGAGGCTGTAGCGTCATCATCTGTAGGGTCATCGCCTTTTGCTGCTTCAGAAGGCAATGAGACTGCGCTGATCTCATTTGAAGTATTAGAAGAACTCTGCGCATTATCGCCGCCGTTCTCCCTGACTGTGGTCATATAAGAGTCTTGCTTCAGAGCGGCAGTCAGTACCGGATCCGTCCACCTGGATTCAGCTCCGGCTGCCACTGGGGCAGCTGCCAGAATACCGTAATTGCAAAAGTCTGGTGACAAGGAATAGCGCGAATGCTGAGCTCCATCACCATATACAGTGGCAACTTTAGTCGTGCTCGTTAACTTAAAGCGGTTTATTCCATGCCAATTAATCTGAGCCGTAGGAATTTCTATAGCTCGCCATTGACGGAAATCTTCGACTGAAACACGCATGGCTGGTCCGAATTCCCTCAGCTGATCGTAAAGGGCATAATGAGCAGCATCACTGTGCATCGTGGAAATGAGTTTGCCGTTCAACACTGTGCCATTTACTTCGACCTGGCATTTCTCAATATTGTTATCTCCGTCGACCAGCAAAAGAACAGATTTGACGTGCTCTGGCGTTTTCACTCCTGAAAGGTCAATGTCTTTCTCGACTTGCTCGTGTTTTGCCAGCGTGTGGAAATGTTCTTTCAAATTGCGCTGATCAAACAATTTGCAAAAATTCTCTGCATGCAATAAAAAAGCTGTCAAAGCCAGCGCCAATCCAACAGAGAAGCAGATTGTAAGCCTCCGCCGGCTGTCGTTGAAGGACAATTGAGATGCTTGCCAAATGCCATACACCGCCAGTAGTACCACGAAGGGCATGGCCGTAAAACCATAACGAGGCTGGCATTCCACCATGACATAGGTTGAGTGAGCCACAACTGTTGCTAAGGCGAGCGTCAGCATATAACGTTGCTGACTGCTCAAATAGCGATGCGAACAAAATGCAAAAATCGCCGCTCCAAACGCCGCGCAAGCAATGAGCAGCCGATGCAGCAGCACCTGGGCGTTTTCGTCCAGACCCAGCGAACGTCCCTTGAAGTCATTCCAGGGCACAGAAGACAGCCTGCTTAACTTACTAATAGCCAGGCTGAAACAGTCAGCGGGACGGTTCTTCCATATACCTACTGCAACTTGCAGCGGGCTTCCGTCTGTGTCACTGAACATCTCCGCAAAAGGCGTATGGGGGTTGTGGGCCCAACCGTCGGCTTCGGTATTCCAGCCTGTCACTACGTTGAAGAGGGGCTGTCGTTGAGCTGTGGGCATGATATTGCCAGTAGTCTCAAATGAAAATATCGACCATGGTGCCAAGACAAGAATCAAGCCAACCATGAAACCTGACAGTCCGAGACGGGCGGCAAAGACGGCGCGAAAAGGCAATAAGAGCAACGTCGCTATGCGCCCGGAGCTTCGCGGCTCTGTCGGATATTCGTACGACCATTTGCCGTTGAGCGAGCCGACATGGGCACCGGTATTTAGCTCCGAACCTTTTGAAATCCGGTTGCCATTGCGGCAACTGTTTGGATAACTTGTATAACTCGCTTCGTCTTCGGACCCTTTGCCCTTAGCGTTTAGCGCATCAAATCCGGCTTTGATAATCACGATTGTGCTCAAAAGCGCGGCGCAAGGTATAAGTGCCGGCTTGCTCAAGACTAGCAGCGCGCTGCAGATACCAATACCTGAGCAGTTCAAAAAATTTATGCGTTTTGCGGTGGCTAAGAAAAAGAGCAGC
>Ga0182030_10021938_pt1 | contig 11916 bp, 8 predicted proteins | sample 812S3MmetaG_FD_121299 | JGI IMG/M metagenome (GOLD analysis project Ga0182030, IMG submission 121299) | Permafrost microbial communities from Stordalen Mire, Sweden - 812S3M metaG (Illumina Assembly) | ecosystem: Environmental > Terrestrial > Soil > Wetlands > Permafrost | place: Sweden...
CTATCGGACTATCTTGAGCGAGACCGGTCAGGACTCGGCGTAGAGGAGGCGCTGCGTGATCATGCGGACTTCCGGGTGTGGCTGCGCAGATGGGAGGAGCGGGGCGCTCAGGAGTCGGAGTCTTCGGCCGTTCGCTTCGACACCATGCGACGAGCAAACCCGAGATACATACCGAGAAACCACCGTATCGAGGAGGTTATAGAGGCGGCGACGACCGAGGAGGATTTGGCACCCTTCGAGGCATTGCTCGAGGTCATCGTGCGACCTTTCGACGAGCAGCCGGGTGCCGCTGCCTACGCGGCCCCACCGCGTCCCGATCAACGGGTACTTGAAACCTTTTGTGGTACGTAAAGAGGGCTCAGCTCAACAGAATGCTGGGGACCGCGGCTGCTGCGATGAGGGCAATCGGAGTGTTGTATAAGGGGTCATGGCAAAAAGACTACTGATCATTGCACTCGTGGTGCTCGTCGTGGCGGGCCTCCTGGCCTACACGGGGGGCTTGTTCACCACGGATCGCTTGACACCGGAGTTGTTCCTGACCCGCTTCGGGCCGCCGGGCGGCCTGGCCCCGGGCCATCGACGGAACCACGCCAAGGGCATCTGCTTCAAGGGCGATTTTGAAGCCAACGGGGCGGGCACGGCCGTGTCGCGCGCCACGGTGTTCACCTCCGGGCACTACCCCGTGGTGGGCCGCTTCAATCTTGGCGATCCCGATCCAAAGGCATCGGATGCCACGACGGGCGTGAGAGGGCTCGGAATCCGCATCACGACGCCCGACGGCCGGCAATGGCGTAGCGCCATGATCAACGCGCCCCAGTTTCCGGTCGCAACGCCACAGGCCTTCTTCGAACTGCTCGGTTTGCGGACGTCCACCGATCCGCAGGCTACGGCACACTTTGCGGCAGCGCATCCTGAGTTTGCCGCCTTCGGCGCCATCGCGGCGCAGGCGAAGCACACCGCGAGCTTCACGCAGGAGCAGTACAACAGCATCGATACCTTCATTTTCACCGATGGGACCGGTCAGCGGCATGCCGTGCGCTGGTCGGTGCAATCGGCGGATCCTCCGCAGACTAAGACCCCGGATGAACTGAAGGCCATGGGCCCCGATTTCCTGTTTGCCGAACTGCGCAAACGACTGGCCGCCGCCCCGTTGCGCTTTCCCCTGAATGTGACCGTGGCAGCCCGCGGTGATCCGACCGCAGATCCGAGCAAGCCTTGGCCTGCGGACCGGCAACACGTCGAGGTCGGCGTGATCACCGTGCAGGAGATCGAGGACGAGGCCGACGGCCCCTGCCGCGATATCAATTACGATCCGACAGTACTGCCGGACGGCATCAGTGTCTCCGACGATCCGTTCCCGGCCGCACGTTCGGCGGTCTACGCGAAATCGTTCGATCGGCGCACGGCTGAGGAAGCCGACTACCCGCATACCCTGGCACCGGTGTCACCATGAGCGTTCAGAAGTTCTCGCCGCTGCAGCGCGTACTGCACTGGACGATGTCGGCCGCCATCTTCCTGATGCTGTTCATCGGCATCGGCATGGTCTCGATCATCACGCCTGCCCATCTGACCCTGCTGTCGATCCACAAGCCGCTCGGCATCGCTATCCTGATACTCGTGATCGTGCGACTCATCGTGCGTCTGACCCGCGGGACACCGCCCCTGCCGTCTGATTTGCCGCCGCCCATGAAATTTGCGGCACACGCCTCACACTGGGCGCTCTACGCGCTGATGTTCGCCATGCCGCTGATCGGCTGGGGCATGCTGTCCGCCGCGGGTGATCCGGTCGTGGTCGCAGGCATCCATCTGCCGCCCATCCTGCCCATGGATGGCGCAATGCATGGTGTATTGCGCCAGGCTCACACGTGGCTTGCGCTGGTGCTCTTCGCCCTGGTGCTCGCGCATCTCGCTGCGGCGCTGTTCCACGCGCTGGTGCGCCGAGACGGCGTGTTTGAGTCGATGGCCTGATCGTTAGAACGTAATAACGTGAAGACGGGCGGGCTTGCCAGTTGGCTGTCCGGTTCTTATCCATCGCACCGCGGAGATCACATGGAGGTGGTTTACGGCTGAGCAGAAGACATCAATCTTTGACGTCATTGCCGATTTATCGCTATGGCTACGCGAAAGAAATGCGGCGAGCACTGGAGCAATGGGCGAACGATCTGACCTCGACGCAGGCGCCGGCACAGTTGCCAGCGCCGGCAGTCTCTCGGGATGTCGGTTTGATTGGAGCGCGCGCTTCTCCAGCTTGAGCTGATGCCGCTGGACCGTAACGGTTCGATGTTCGCACCTTAAAGGACCTGCTTCAGTAACGGGGTCGAGGTCGGCCACCTCGCCGATGTAGATGCTTACCTCTCAACGCATGAGCGTAGCTTGTACAACTTGAGTTGGCCCACGAGCCGAATTAAGCCCAGATAGATGCTTATCTCCGAGGAATCCCTCCAACGCAGGCAGATAAATCCGTGTCTGATGGCGTGCGAGTTTGCGACGGAGTTGTACGTTAGGAACTCGCCTACTTCAACGATGGCTTGCGGCGTAACAGTGGAACGGCGGCTTCCTTTACGGCGCTGCGTGTGCCGATGGCCGAGCGACCTTCCAACGCGTGCGTGCAGGCTGCCAGCGCCGCCCTCAGGAGCTTGCTTTCGGGGATCGAGAGGCATTTGAGCATCTTTAGCTCCAGCTGATTTACTGCGGCATCGCAGTCGCGCATTAATTCGACGCCTTTCGGTGTCAGCAGAAGCTGCACGATCCGGCCGTGCGACTGAGAGGCAAGACGCGAAACGAGCTTGCGCCGTTCGAGACCTTGCATCACTTGATGCATCGCCTGTGGACTGATGAAAGCGCGCTTCGCGAGCTCGGCATTCGAACGATATCCGCGCGCTTGAAGCACGGAAAGCGTGGTGTACTGAGCCACAGAGAGCTTGACGGGAATCAGCAGTTCGGCCAGTTGCCGGCGTAGTACGCGCTCCAGACGGCCGACCAAATAGGTCGTCCTTGGCATGACGGCCGCCTCGGCTGCCGGTCGTCGTAAAATGCGGGGAATGGCCATCTTCTTGATTCTGCTCCGGATATCAGGTAGGTTGATATTATATCAAGCTACTTAAAAGTGCCAGTCGCTGGCCTACGAAATGAGCGCGGTCCCGGCGCACATAACGTCGGCCTTGGCATTGAGTGGGGAGGTGGATGCTGGCCCCCGGAACCTCCGGCGCACGCACGCCGCAAGATCACAAACGGCAAGATTTTGTGTCAAATTCATATGAAGCGCCCCTAACACTGATGATGCTCAACATAGAGCAGGCGGCCCGCATCACCGGCGCGCGCGACCTCGAGGGTTACCAGGAGGTGCTCACGGACCTGGCAGCCCCGACTCTCGAGACGGCATCTCGGTTCGCAGGCGACGTACTCTCGCCGTTGAATGGTGTAGGCGATCGCTCGCCCGCACGCTGCGGAGCACAGGGAATTGTGGCTACTCCCGGCTTTACCGGTTGAACCACTGCTGCATGAAGTAAGTCCGCTGCATCGGCATCGGTTGGGTGCCGTTGCCGGCCCTTCGGGTAATGCGGCTCAATCAGCGCCAGGATCGATCCCCACGGGATCACCTGATCCATCTCCGACAAGAGCCGCTCGCGCCGCCCAACCTTGCCCTTCCGGTCGTAGGCCGCGGAGGCAAACGTAATCCGCTTCACCGTAACCTCTTCAATTCTACGGCTCGCTGCGCACAGTATCGTCCAACTGACCGTCTCTGTGCAGAGCTTCCCTTGAGGGCGGGCGGCCGCCGCGCCGGAGTCCGCAGCGTTGGGCCTTACCTGTCGACGAATGGTGCGGCGCGTGGTCGCGAGGTGGCATTGACTCGTCAACTGCGCTCGTCAATTCCCGCCACATGGCGCAGACGTAGCGCCCCCTAACTCTCGATCCACGTAAGCATAACCGTCAGCCGGGTGCCCTCAGAGCGGCAAATGTTCTGGGAGAAGAATCTCTGAGAGGAGTATTGCGATGCGGTAAATGCATATCTTGATTCTGCCCCCAATAACAAGTAACTTGATTAGATATCATGGGACTTGATATGGTGTCAGGACACCTGATACTGAATCAAGTATCCTGAGATTGTCAGTCTCGTGCCATCGGAATGAGCGCGGTGCCGGCGCACAGGAGGCCGGAGCTGGCATTGGAGCAGGGCGCGGCGTGGCCATTCATGAGGGGGGAAGATTTATGGGAGATCTATTACAGCCGAAGCGATCAACGCGGATGGCGCGTGCGTTTGCACTGACGCTGTGTTCGTACATTGCAATTCTGGGTACGACACTCGGAAGCGTCGTCGCCGTCGCCCAAGACGCTGGCACCCCGCCAGCTTCGTCGGGGACACCCGCAAAGGCCGAAAGTCTCGAGGAGGTCGTCGTAACCGGTTCACGCGTTTCGCGCTCGACCTTCAACACACCGAATCCCGTCACGGTGCTGGACCAAAAGGACATTGAGAATCTCGGCCTGATCAACACGGGTGATGTGCTGGCCGAGCTGCCACAAAATTCCAACTTTTTCTCCGCGGCCAATGTCGGCCTGGGCAACTTCAACGTGGGCGCGCAACTCGCGAACCTGCGTGGCCTGAACCCCTTCTTCGGTACCCGCACCCTGACGCTGGTCGACACGGAGCGGGTGGTGCCGCAGGCCACCGGCGGTGGCGTCGACGTGACGCTGATCCCCTCGATGCTGGTCGCAAGGACTGAGGTGGTCACCGGTGGCGCGTCCGCCATTTACGGGTCTGACGCCGTTGCCGGCGTGGTCAATATCATCCTCGACCACAAACTCGATGGGTTCAAGGGCCAGGCCGACTATGGCGAAACCAAGTACGGCGACGGCGGGGCTTCTCACTTCTCCGTGGCGTACGGCAGCGACCTGGCCGGTGGCCGCGCGCACTTCATCATCGGCAGCGAATACCAGAATTCCGAGTCCATCGGCATCTGCTCGGAGGTGCGCCCCTGGTGCAAGTCGGAAGAAGCCCTGTTTACGAATACCGGATATGACGGGTATCCGGTCGGTACCTTTTTCCCGGGCAGCCCTGCCGTGCCACCCAACGGGCTGCCTCACTACATCATCGGACCCAATGGAACGGCACCCAACCAGAGCCGCACCGGCGTGCTGACGCCCTGCGACGTGCCGGCGTCTGTGTGCATCCCGATCGGACCTCAGTACATCTTCAATGCCGCGGGCACCGCGGCCACACCGTACAATCCAGGCAGCTACGCCGACGGGGCGGGCGTCTTCGGCGTCGATCAGGGCGCCGGCGCGACCGGTGTAGGCACCTACGACGGCACCACGCTGCGACCGGCGGTCAAGCGCTATACCGGGCTGGCAAACCTTGATTTCAAGATCAACGACAACCTGACCTCTTTCGTGCAATTCTCGTACGCACGTAGCGAGGCCATCAATCCGGTTGCCAACGGCGCCATCGGCCCGATCGCGCTCGAGGTGGCGAGCGGCGTCTTTGTGCCGCTCAGCAGTTCCATTGCGGCCAATAACGCCTATCTACCCGCCCAGTTCCAGCCCGGCGGCGCAAACGCGCTGGGGCCGGGTGGCGCGCTGCTCGGCTACAACATGAATGGCATCGATCCGGCCCGCAATGCCACCAACAACGACACCGTGCGTCTCACCGGTGGGCTCAAGGGCGAGTTGTCCTCGAGCTGGACCTGGGATACGTACTTCGAGTACGGCGTGAACCAGAACAACCAGCACCTGTACAACAACGTCGTCGGTACCTTCCTGCAGTTCGCGCTGGACGCGGTCAAGAATCCTGCCAACGGCCAGATCGTCTGCGCCTCGACGCTGCCCGGCACCGCGGATTACGCAGCGGCCCAGGCCATCGGCCCGGCCGCCGCCGGCTGCTCGCCACTTAACCTGTTTGGCGCCAACAATGCCAGCCAGGCGGCTCTGAATTACGCGTTCCGCACCCTGCAGGAGTACTCCACGCTGACAGAGGAAGTGCTGTCGGGCAACGTGGGCGGCGACCTGTTCTCCGGTTTCGGCGCCGGGTCGATCAAGGCCAACTTCGGTCTGGAAGCGCGCCGGGACAGCGCCGAAGTCAGCCATGACCTGGCCGATCAGGGGTCCTTTTATGACGACTACTTCCTGAGTTATGGCCTCGACTACGCGGGCCTGATCTCCGTGGTGGAGGGCTACGGAGAAGTCAACGTACCGGTACTGAAGGATCTGCCGCTTGCCAAGTACCTGGAATTCGACGGGGCGATCCGCGAGACCCGGAACGAAAACGAGAACCAGACCACCGGTGCCGCGACGGACGGTGATGAGATATCGCATGACATCCCCAGCTGGAAGCTCAGCTCCATCTGGGATGTGACGGACTGGCTCCGGTTGCGGGGCACGCGCTCACTCGACGTGCGCGCGGCAGGCTTCCGCGAGCTGTACGAATCCTATGCCGTCTCGGCCGGCGGACCGTTCGGCACGATCACGAATCCTCAGAACAACCAGAGCGAGGTGATTACAGCCCTTACTGGCGGCAACATCAATCTCAAGCCCGAAAAGGCGGATACCACGACGGTCGGATTCGTCATCGCACCGAAGTCCGGACCGCTGGAGCGGTTCCAGTTCTCCGCTGACTGGTACGACATCATTCTGCACGATCCGATCACGGGCCCACCGTTTGGTCTGGGCGCACAGAACATCGTGAACCTGTGTTATGCAGGCCAAACGGCGTTCTGCGATCGCATTACCTTCGGCACACCGGGAAACTTCGCCACCATCAGCACGATCAACAACACGGCGGTGAACCTGGGTAGCTTCGAGACCCGGGGCGTGGACTTTGAGACCAGCTACCTGCTGCCGCTGCCCGAGATCAACACACACTTGAACGGAAATCTGAATTTTCGGTTGCTGACTTCGCTGCTGTACAACATGACCATCGACGCCGGACTTGGTGCGGCGCCAATTGACTATGCGGGTCAGAGCGGTCCGACCGCGGCATTCGGTGGGTTCAATACCTCACCGCGCTGGCAGTCGAATTTCTTCACCACCTACAACAACGGACCGTTCACCGGGACATTGCAGATCAGGTGGATTGGGCCCGGTACGTTCGAGGCCGTCACCGCGTATGGTGGCGCACCGATTGCACCGGGGGATCCGGGTTATTCATCGACCAATCCGAACAGCATCAACAACAATTCGGTCGCCTCGGCCACCTACGTGAACCTGTCGGGGTCCTACGACATCGGCTCACACTTTACGGTGTTCGCGACCCTCGACAATCTGCTTAACAAGAGTCCGCCCGTCGCCCCGGGCGGTAACGGCTATCCGACGAACCCGGTGTATTTCGACACTTACGGCATGACCTGGAGAGTGGGCTTCCGCGCCAGGTTCTGAGGTAGTCCGCACGAGCAACAGGCGCGCCAGCTCGACGCGCCTGTTGCCGCCGCGCGGCGCATCTGGAGATTCATGCCCACTTCTCGACAATGGACGTGTGCAGACAGTCTGCGTTTTGGGCGCCAGCGGTCACGTGGGTGGCGCGATCGTCACCGCCTTATTGAGCGCTGGGTATCACGTGACCGCGATTTCGCGAAGCGCTGGCAAGTTGCAGAGCATCCAGTCGGAACATGAGGGCGCGAAGGGACTTGATACCCTGATGGGCGACGTGAGTTCTGATACCGCGGCCGATCAATTGCGCGCGGAGATCCTCAGTCGGTTCGGCAGACCGAGTGCGATTGTGGCAGCCCTCAGCTCGCCTGCTGCGGACGCGCCCATGCGGATACTTGACACGCCGACTGACAAGCTGCAGGAGGCTTTCAACTCCAATTTCTTTTCACAAAATCATCCAATTGATGCGTGGCATTTACGTCGATGCCGCTGGTCAGCCTTCGAGGCCCGTTAACAGCCCTGAGGGATGATCAGCCCAAATTCTCCGAGCAGACCCCGGATCTGGTTGGCCTGCGCGGTGCGTGCCTTCACAAATCCCTGGCGCACCCCATGCACGGATAGGATCGCTTGCTGCTCGACGCTCTTGATCGGCACGAAGCGCATGTTCGGCCGGCTAACTGCCTCGCAGATCGCCTCGGCATCGGCCGCATCGTTCTTGTTCGTCTTGACGTACGGCTTCACGAACTGCGAGGCCATCAGACGCACTGTGTGCCCGAAGCGTTCGAGCATACGGCCCCAGTGATGGGCGCTGGCGCACGCCTCCATGCCGATCAGGCACGGCGGCAGATTCGCGAAGAATACGGCCACTTGCGCGCGCCGCAGCTGCTTGCGCAGCACCGCCTTGCCACGGGCATCAACTACGTGCACCTGAAAGACGTTCTTGGCCAGATCATTACCAACGGTTGTAATATTCATGGCGGACGCTCCCATTCTCGTTAAGTGGTAACCAACATTTCCATTACTTTGGCACATCGATGCCGTTAGAGGGTGGGGGCGTCCATCCCATTGCTTTAGGGCGATATTGGCACTCAACGCCGAATGCCCGGACCTGCACCCGTTGTTGACAGTCACGAGTGACGGCTTCCGGGCAGCTCGATGCATGGATTATCGGATACTGGCCCGAGGAATCTTTCGCAACCCATCTGCCTACGAGTCTGGGATTGCGACGCCGTCACCGCGATAATCCGGAAAGGGAAATGAGGATAGCTCAGTGCTCCTCATTAGACTTCAACCCCGTCCCACCCGTGCTGTTCGGATTCAATATCGCCAGCCCTTTTCTCACGAGCGGCTTGTACTCGTTCGTGCGATGAGATGTGAGAACAATGATTCCGGACTGGCTAGCTCGGTCGTATTCGTACGAAGCAATATAGTTCCAGGTTTCCCCCCCGTGCCCCAGAGCGACCAGATCACTGTCTGGATTCCGGACGGCGGAAAATCCAACCCCATCGCCATAGCGAAGGTCACCGTCGGAGGGGACAACCAGACGAAGGGATTCTTCGAGCGCTTTGTGAGAAAGCACTGCCTCAGGGCCGAGCTCGAACTCAAATCGCATCAACTTGACCAGATCGTCCAGCGTTGTAAAGAGTCCGCCCGCCGGGAGCGCTGGATGCTTTCGCCATGACGGAAGGGCGGGCATGTCGTGAGCCGCAAAGGCGAATCGTGAAACGGTATTAGGTCCAATAGAAAACGACGTGTCGGACATGCCAAGCGGACTCAAGATCTCCGTCGTCACATATTCAATGAAGGATCGGTGCGCCGCACGGCTTAGTGCCAAACCGAGAATCGCATATCCCCCATTGGAGTACTCATGCCGTGTACCGGGCTCGAAATGATAAGCCGAATTCGCAACCTGCTTGGCCAAACGTTGATCCCAGGTAGCCGGATCGGAGTCGTCGGACGGGAACTGATTTAGAAAGCCCGAAGACGTCCAGTGATCGCTGTCAATTCCGGAGGTCATAGTGGCTAGCTGAATGAGTGTGACAGGGGGTGCCCATGGATAGGGATTCGGGATCTTGCGAAATTCTGGGACATACCGCTCAACTGGGTCTGTCAGGTGCACCTTGCCCCGCTCGACCAACTGCAACAGCATGATACCCGTGAAGAGCTTGGTGATTGACGCAATGGGGTAAATCGATTTTTCTGTCGGAGGAGTTGTGCTGTTTGGGTCCATCGTCCCGAAATTGCTGATCCAGACAAGGCAGCCATGCTCGACAATTCCCAACGTCAAAGCGGTACCAGAACCCTTTGCGAACTCGGCAGCCATCATCGTCTCGATCTGCGAGTAGCGCGGATCAGAAGCTACGCTCGCACAGGTTTCCGCAGCAGTGGCTCTTGCGGATCCGATAACGAGTAGCGGTATCAGGCCGGCAAACCAGAGCACCAGCCCGAGTGATAGAGGAATTGCCTGGTATTTCTGCATGGCTTGCCATATCCGCCCTTACAGTGGACGTACAAGATATTTGGTCTGCGGCAGAATAGCCGGATCAAGGCAGGCACGTCGACGAGTCTAATGTCACACCCCGCCTGCCTGCGGCGCCCCGCACAACGCGTTGCCTATTCCGATGATGGCAGGGCAAGTTCCGAGAACCGCGTCGCCCCTCCATCGGATCATTAGACCCCACGATGTGAAGGCGGCTTACTGGCAAACGACTTCGCCCTACCAAGGACGGCTCTGGGCCGGAAAGCGCCGGATTGACCATCCGAAAGCCGCCACTCGGCGAAAGCTCCGCCGAGATGCCGGTCCTGCACCCGCACCCGCCCAACTGGTCGACGTTCCCGCCGCCGCTGATGCTCCCCAGGTCAGCGTGCCGAGCTACGTTGCTGGTTGCGGTCAGGGGCGCCACAGGCCCGCACACGCGGTCGTGATCGCGGTAAGGCCGCCCTAATCGACGTCTCGGCGGTCAGGGCTAGCGGGCTTGTGGCAGCGGCGTGACGCCACTGGAGGGCGCGCTTGTGCGCCTGATTGCGGCCAGAATTCCGGCACTGCTGGCGGCGCGCGAAGCGGCCGACCGGGCCGCATTCCGGTGGATCATGGCGTGCGTCCGCCCTACCTAGACTGGAACGGCCCGGTGACCAATTCGGAAACACTCTTCGCCGACACCATTGCGACCGGCTGGCACCGCATTGGCTTGGCGGCGCGCTGCATGTGCTTGAGTTCACAACACTCTTAATGCCGTCTGTGAGTTCGAAGTCAGAGGGCTTGTTAGACTAAGAGCCGTCACGGCAAAACTCTGGAACCGACAACTGTGCGCGAGCGGCGCCGCGCTTGAGGGTTGATCATGGACAGATTGGTGCGACTTGGTTTATTTGTATCAATTGCGGCGATGTCGACCGTTCGAGCGGCGAGCTATGACGGATTCATCCGAACCGCAAATGTCGGCGAGCATGTGGAAGATGTCAGGATCAATATTGAAGACCGGCACACGGTCAATGTGGTGACCTCTTTCGTGCGCTCCGACCCGAGCGGCACGGTCCATACGCTCAAAGTTGAGGGTGACTTGAGTCTCAGAGCGACCACGCACGACGCAAATGGATTTCAATATATTCGTGTAGACGTGATTCGCTCTAAAGGTGGAGAGCCACTGGTGCTCGCGTATCAGAATTGGATGACATTGCAGGGACAATCTAGCGCGCTTAATTTTAGCGTTTGCGGTGAACGAATGATCGCGATTTCTGGAGGCACTAAGCCAGGACGGTGCGCGGATTTACTGCCCATGACCAAACCCGACCCGATGATGGGAGATTGCGATGTGTCGTGTGCCGCACCCTACGAGGGCATGCCTGCGGAAATTACCTCTCGCGCTCGCATAGCGCCTCTTTCTGAGCCGGGGGAACCTTTGACTATCAGCGGCCACGTGACCGGCCCTGACGGACGCCCGCGCGCCGGGATTATCGTTTACGCGTATCACACCGACCGCCTGGGAATCTATCCGCCGCCTGTGCCGCCACGTAGTACGGCGTCCGATAACAATGGGCGGCTTCGGGGTTGGGCACGAACCGATGCCGAGGGCCATTACGTCTTTGGGACAATCCGCCCCGGCAGTTACCCGCACACGAATAACCCTCAGCATGTGCATATGCATGTCATCGAGCCCGGCTGCGGGACTTACTACATCAAGGAATTGCAGTTCAGTGACGATCCTGTTCGTGCGCGGCTAACTGAGGAGGAGCGGAAACATCAGGAAGACGCTGCTATCGAAACACCCCGGAAGACGGCAAAAGGTTGGGAAGTCACGCGCGATATTCGCCTCGGCGAGAACGTCAAAGGCTATAAGCCGTGCTCGGCTACTAAGTGATCAATGACACGCTGAACAGTCCGCTTTTGGCGCGATCGGGGCGAGTCGTCGAGTGACCGGGCTGCACCGAAGCAGTCGGTGTGCGTCCAGCGAAGGCTGGCGCGTTCTGTGGGAGACAGTCCCACCGGGGTAAGAGTCGGAGCCCCGTAGCTTGGGTAGCAGGATCAGTAGGGAAACCGTGATTCTGAAGCCTACCGACAAC